>Ga0315546_1001764_pt1 | contig 13302 bp, 14 predicted proteins | sample SalMarSW160170MG_FD_203833 | JGI IMG/M metagenome (GOLD analysis project Ga0315546, IMG submission 203833) | Salt marsh sediment microbial communities from the Plum Island Ecosystem LTER, Massachusetts, United States - Salt Marsh Sediment SW1601-170 ... | reverse complement strand
TAAGCTATTTAAGGCCCGGTGAAGCAGGGTTCTGACTGTTCCCTCGGGCTTTTCCATGATTTGAGCGATTTCCTTAGGAGAAAAATCGTCTAAATAACGCCAAATAATAATATTTTGATGTTCTCCTTTCAACTTGGTTAAGGCTTCCCTAATTTTAACCATATCCGAATTTAAGCTCGTTTTTTCATTCAAGTCGGTCTTATCAGGGATTTTAGTCAAAATATTATCCTCTCCCGGGTCAGTAATTAACTCGGTTCGTGATTTCTTCCGATAGAAATCAGTGACTAAATTATTGGCTATCCGATAGAGAAGGGCCTGGGGGTTGTCAATTTTTTCGTTTTTATTAGTCAAATTCTGCCAAAATCTAAAAAAAGCTTCTGAAGTCAAATCTTCAGAATCTTGGGGCGAATTAACTTTCAAGCAGATGAAACGATAAAGTCGCGGTGAGTATTGGTCGTAAAATTTAACAAATTGTCGCTTTTTCACAATTTCCACTCGGGGGCGTCCCTTTTTTATACACCCTTTAAAGGGTGTAGTTCCCGGGGCGTCCCTTTTTGATACACCCTTTAAAGGGTGTATCAAAAAGGGACGCCCCGGGAATCGGGTATCCACCCCAGAATGCTTTTAAATATTGAATTGCTTGAGTTTATCTCCTTTCTTGGCTACAAAAATATTAGCTTCTAACAAAGAATCAAATAGGCCAGCATCTATCCAATGGCCCTTGGTTTTTTGATAAGTCATTGTTCTCTCCCGAACATAAAAATTATTTAGGTCGGTAATTTCGTATTCCCCTCGGGCTGAAGGTTTTAATTTCCTAATTATATCAAAAACCCGATTATCATACAAATAAAAACCGGTAACCATCCAGTTGGTCGGCGGCTGTTTTGGTTTTTCAATAATTTTGGCTATTTTATCGCCTTTTTTACTGAACTTGACCACGCCAAATCTTTCCGGGTCAGGCACTTGTTTGATAACAATTTTAGCCCCCTGGCTCTGTTTTTTAAAATCGTCAACCGCTTTTTTTAAACTATCCTCAAAAATATTATCACCTAAAATTAAGGCCATCTGGCCATTATCAGCAAAATCTTCAGCAATGGCCAAGCCGTGGGCAATTCCCTCAGGTTCTTCCTGAATATCATAACTCAAATCCACTCCTAATTGTCTGCCTGAACCTAATAAATCCAATAATTGGCCGGCATGACCTGGTCCGGAAATAATCAAAATTTCCTTAATTCCGGCATCTTTCAGAGTTAAAATAGGATAATAAACTAACGGCTTATTATAAACCGGTAATAATTGCTTGTTAATAACTTTAGTCAGCGGCAGCAACCGTGTGCCATAGCCACCTGCTAAAACAACTCCTTTCATAAGGGTGTAGTTCCCGGGGCATCCCTTTTTGATACACCCTTTAAAGGGTGTATCAAAAAGGGACGCCCCCGACTTTTAAGGACATTCTTTTAAAGAAAGCATCTCTTGGAACTCTTTTTGGATTAATTTTTCTTTAATCTCTTTTTCAGTTGTTCGTCTGTATTCGTCTAGGGACTGGTCATCTAAAATTGGTTTTTTATCACAGAGTGTCCCCTGACGCAACCCGGTATAATCGGGATAACTTGACCATTGATAATCCTCTAATTTCTTAACCAAGCCGTCAATAAAAGGGTTCAGATGAATATATGAAGAGAGATATGACAGATATTCATTGTCAATAACCGGTTTCTGCTTAAATCTGCCCTGGAACAAATGACCTACTTTATCGTATTTTCGATTAAAATACATTGAATAACTCGTATGAAGAGGTAAGATGAATTTATAAACAGGGGCTTTTGAATTCTGCCGGACCAACAAATGGATATGATTAGGCATTAAACAATAACAAATAATCGAAATTTTATGTTCCTTTTTGTATTTTCTCAATCTCTCTAGATAGCCGATGTAATCAGCTTCTTCTAAAAAGATATTTTCCTGGCGATTACCGCGATTATAAACGTGGTAATAACCGCCGGCTTGAGAAATTTCTTCAGAAAGTTTCTTTCTCATAAAAAAAGATTTACGTCGTTTACGGGGCGTCCCTTTTTACTACACCCTTTAAAGGGTGTAGTAAAAAGGGACGCCCCGGGAATCGCCCCGAGAATCGGGAATATCTTCTAGTATAAAGGATTTTTCCAATCAAGGCAAATAAAAAAGGGGCGAGTCGTTCTTGACTCTCCCCCAAGGCTTTCAGCAATGTTAAGCTATAGCCTTAATATCAGGCCGTTATGATCGAGACCTCTCGTGGTGGCACCGGCGAGCATAATAGCTAATTCCGTATCTATCCTTTTGCCATTATAACTCGCGAAGTTTCTACCGTTATATAAACTTGCCGCCACGATTATGGAATCCTGTATTGCCTCACCATAATGTAAACCGGTAATCTCGGTATTCCAGAAGCTTGTTGTCTCAACCAAGGTCCCCCCGGAGTTGTTGGGAATGGGCAAATCCTGTAGGTAGACAAATTGGTCGATTTGGTCGATCGTCCAAAAATCAGTAATCTCAGCCCAGGCCTCCGCGAATGCGTTTGGGGAAGCCGGACTATTCAGATATAATGCCAGGGATGTTGGCGCTCTCGTAACCTCAAAGGGATAGAAAGCCACGACCGTCATCTCTGTAACCATTGGCAACAGATCGCAACCGCGCAGGTGCTGCGCTATCATCCGATTACTTGTTGCCGGGACTATCGAGGCCGCTGTGAGTGACAAAACCTTCGGCACCATCGTCCAAGCCGGAGCTAAGGCCACCATAGGAACCAGTGCTACTGAGTTTATCTTATTTGTTAAAAGTGCCACAGACATGTTGTCCGGAGCCGCTCTGGCCGTTGGCAATGCCCAGGCCAGAACCGAAAAAAGCGTCACCACCAATCCTATCAGACACGCAATCATAAGCAGTTTTCTCATCGCCTCCTCCATCGTTTTAAGGTTCCAGGCCAATTTGTTAAAAAACTAATTATTTCACCTCCTTTTTCCTAAGTTTTTGACCTTAATTAAAATATAGCAGATATGAAAAACCTGTCAAGGGGAAAGGGCAATTTCAAGAAATATCCTTAAGATGTTTAATTCAAGGGACGCCCTTTTGAGGGACGCCCTCAAAAGGGCGTCCCTCTGAATACTCTGAATACTCAGAATAACCCTCCAAAAGCGTATAAAAATCCGTTATCAGAAGCGATGTAAACCGCGCCATTGGGGCCGATCACGGCCGAAGAACTAACTGTCCCATTTAACTCAGCTTGCCACTTAGTAAAACCATCAGGATTCAAGGCGTAAAAATTCTTGCTTTCGGAGCCAATATAGATCGTTCCATCCGCATCAATAATCGGCGAAGCGTAAACCTTCCCTTTCGTATTTAAGCTCCATTTAATATCTCCACTCGCTTTATCCAAAGCATAAAGACTATAATTGTCAGTACCAATATAAACCGTATTTTGACTAATCGCTGCCACCGAATGACTGATATCACCAATGTGAGCATTCCATTTCTGGGTGCCCTCTTCTGGATTAATAGCATATAAACCAGGCGCGCCAAAGCTCGCATACCCGCCAACCAAAATTACTCCCTGGTTAGTCAAGCTGGGAGCAGTACTAAAATTAAAGGCAATATTTTGGTCATCGGTCTGCCTCGACCACTTAATTTCTCCATTATTGATGTCCAAAGCATAAAGAGTCGCAAATTTTCTATTAACGGTGTAAATTACCCCTTTAATCGGGTCTATCGCCGGTGTCTTCAAATTTCCCGAATTTCCTAATTGGGTTTGCCAAATTAACTGTCCATTAGGATTTAAAGCAGATAAAAAACAATCGGTGCCAAGGTAAATATTGCCGGCCGGGCCAATTGTTGGCGGAGAACCATCATGGATTGGATATTCCCACTTCAACCGCCCTCCGTTAGATAAAGAATAGAGAGCAAAATCATCGGTCAGGTAAATTGTCCCGTCTGAAGCTATAGCCGGTGTTTGGACGACGCCGTTAGTCTGAGTATTATAAAAAATTTCAACTGAACCGGTTGGTTCGACTCGATAAAGTTTGCCACTGCCCGCACCTATATAAATTAAACCATCCGAATCAATTACCGGCGAAGTTGGATTAGAGCTACCCAAATCAACCATCCATTTAGGAGTACTGGTTGGCGTGCCGGTAGCAGTACCGCTATAGAGGCTTAAGCCAGTATGCCACGCATCATGTTGAAGCATTGGCCAAGCGGTATCTGCCAAAACAGGGAAACTATCCGACGGCTCGGCTAAACTAAATGAATTTTGAGGGTTAGGCTGGTTTTGTAAAACAAAATCCTGACTATTGTCATCGGTATCCCAACCGTTCCCTAGATAATAATGAACGCCATTGACAGCCAAAAGCTCGGCGGTTGAAGTAGCACTGGCCTTGCGTTCTAAACTGCCCCAAGAGAAACTATCAATATTGACTGGCCCTCCTTCTGCCCCTAAGCTATCTTTTCCCCAGGCAACTAAGTCAATAATTTCTCCTTTGTTATTTAATAAACGAATTTTGCCACCGCTATCAGCTAATCCCAAGTGTGTTGGATCGCCGGATGTAGTTACTGTGATCAAATCCGGTTCTATGCCATATGAATAACCGTCAGAACTGGTAGCGGAAGTTAAAAGATAATACTTACGGCTGGCCAGATCAAAATTAGGCAGGGAACTGGTCGTCAAATCGTCAACCCTAAAATATTTATAATACCAAGTACTAGTTGACATAGCCGAAGCGCGCTGTATAGACCAGCCAAACAAATTAATTGGACTATCGGTCGGATTATACAATTCAATAAATTCATCTTTAGCGCGATTAGAACCCCGCTGAACGGCTATTTCACTAATAACTAAGTCTTGGGTTATGGCTGAAGAAGTAGCTGAGACAGAATTGGAAATCTCCGAAAGATTGCCGGCTTTGTCTTTTGACTTAATTGCCCAAAAATAGGTCTGGCCGGCCGTTAAGCCGCTAACAGACAAATTTTCAGCAGTGCCGGCTAAGGCAGGTATCGGTTCATTAGCGACATCTATAGCTAAATCCCAGCTGGCGGCGATTATTCCTGAAGAAGTAGCGTATCTAATAATATACTCTGTAGAAGTGCCGATTAAACCATCATCGCCGGGGGCGGTCCAAGATAAATTAATTATCCCTGGTTGCAAACTGGCTACCGCCGATAAATCGGCAATAGCGGCCGGTGGAATTATGTCAACAATTAAAGTTAGAGAGGTTTCCTCACTCTGCTCGCCGTTATTTTTGGTTTTGGCCCTAACCGTATTAGCGCCTTCTTCGAGAACAACTACCTGCTGCCAATCGCCTTGACTGTCAACAGTGGTCAAATAATTTGTTGTTGAAGCTGTTGAAGTTGAACTAACAAAAATTAAAATCTGACTATATGGCGTAGAAGTGCCGATTAGATTAACTTCGACAACGGGCGTCGAGGCAATATAGTCGTCGGCTCGACCGAAAATATCTCCGGAATTGGGTGAAATTATTTTGGGCGGCAGTAGGGAAGGAGTAGTTGTGGCTTCTTCTGATTCGTTTTCTTCTGTTTCCGAACCCTCGGCATGTTCGGATTCTTCTGCATCGTCTCCGTCATTATTTGAATCTTCGCTATTATCTGGCGGAGAAGTTGTTCCACCGCCGCCACTGCCGCTGCCGCCGATAAAATAGGTTGAATCCGCGGGTAATTCTTCTTCGGATTCCCCTTCCGGTTCTTTGTTATCAATCGACTCTTCCTCTATTTCATTTAATCCGGCCCCCGGCTCGCCTCTGGAAAAGGTTATTTCCGGCAAAGAGTCAATTTCTGGCGTTTTTTGAGCAATCGGTTCACCTCTGACTACTTTAATCTCTGGCTCCGCTTCGACTGCCGCAGGCAAAGATACTTCCGGCTCTTTGACGCTAAAAGTCGGCTCCGGCGCTGGTTCTGACGAATATTCTTCCGAAGCCATAAACGTCTGACTGATGTCGGCTTCTTGACTTCCGCCAAAACCCTTAAAAAAGTCAGCTATTCCGACCACTAGATTGTTAAAAAAGCCGGCTACCCGATTAGCGGCTTGATTAACCTTTTCTGAGACGTATTTTATACTAATCGGCTCCAATTCCTCGGGATTATAATAGTTTGATTGGGCCCAGGCGTGGGTCGGCGGACTGCCGCCCCAGGGAATGTAAAAATCTTTATCAATTCCTAAATAATCAAAAGGATTTATGCCTAATTTCGATGATTCTTTAAGAGTAATCATTCCACTAAATACTTCAATAAAATCAAAACTCATCTCTATTAAGTCATAACTGTCATACATAGTTCTAGAACCTTTCCTGTCCCATTTTTCTAGTCCTCTCCATTTTATAAAATCACAATAACCATCCGGATTTTCATCTATACAATTGGCATGAGACCCATTACCAACATAAGTCCAAATATGATTGTTCTGGGGATAATAAATTTCTATATCAAAAATTTTTCTCTGGTGAGCCGTACCAATCGCTTTAACCACCTGTTCTGAATCCTTATCCACAAAAACAAAAACCGCTTCCCAATCGCCATAATGCTCATTTTTAACAATTTCAGGAAAATCATTCAAAACATAAAAGAGCCAATACTGATAAACCCATTGATTGCCATAATCAAGAATATGGTAAAGGACAGTCATATTTTTTATCTTTGTTTCTAAAGATAACTGGTTGTATTTGTTAACCGCTATTTCTCCATTTATCTCTATCCCGTTTTCAAAATAAAAATCCAAAGGATTAGTTGGGTAATATTGCTCCTGCGAATCAAACCACAAATTAGGCGCGTAATTAATGGCCGGTGGCGCTGACTCGGCTTTAGCCAAGGGAACCAAAATAAAAAAACCAGTTATCAGTAATCCTAAAACCAATAGGAAAATAACCGGTTTTTTAAATATTAATCCCTCCATAAATATTAGTTAAACGGTTTTCTTGTGCCTATAAACTCCCCATCCTAAAAACAATCCTAAAATTATCCCCATTAAAGAAAAAGTAATCAGATAACTAATCAAAAGAGAATTAAAAACATTACCCAAAAGATTACCGATAATCGGACCAACCAAAGAGCCCAAAGTAAAACCAATCCCGCCTCGCCAAATTAAAGGCCAAATTTTTATCTTGAGAAATAAAGCGTAGAATAGTCCAACGATAATCCCAATAAAGAAAAATAAAAGCCATAAACTTCCGATGCCAATATTCTGCTCCAAATTTATAAATTTTTTTAACGTTTCGATTTCCACTAAATATCCTAAAGGTGCCAAAAAAAGTCCTCCATAAAGATACAAATGATAAGCAAATATTCCTATCGCCACAAATCCAACACCATATCCCAATAACCCAACCCAAACTGATCTAGAGACATTCCGAACGCTCTTATCAAACCAAACCAGAGAAATACCGCCAAATAAACCCATAATGACAATGGCCATAAAATGAAAAGGGTATTCTAAATCGGGCAATTCGCTATACAAAACTAAGCCCCACAAAAAACCGCCCAAACCAAAGCCAAGAGCGCAAACCAATAAATATTTTGTTAAAGATATGTTTTGGTTCATAAAAAAATCCCTCCTTTCTTTTATTTTACCCCAAAAGGAAAAATCAGACAATATCCTTAAAGGGTCGCCCTCTCGACCATGTCGCCAGAGGGCGCGCCTCTCGACCACGTCCTCGCCAAAGGCGAAGGCGTGGAATCTCGATGCGCGCCCTCTACATATAGGCAAAATAAAAATCCCCATCGGGGTTTGATGGGGTCTTCGTTAGTTATATCTTTTAGGGGAAGCCAACTAGATTGCTTCTACCTTTTCCCTTTCTTGATTCAATCTGTCGGCTTCTTCAACGAGTTCGGCATTGACCGGGTTTCTTTTAAACTTTTCTATCTTATGATAAGTCGATACTTGCCAGCATTCCAGAGCATCAAGAAGGCGAAAGGCAATTAAACGGTGGGCGGGGTCTTTACTGTTCAGCCAATGGTCCCTGAGGAATTCCTCAGCTTTTTGGCCTTCCGGACCGCCTTCTGCTAGAATATTGCCTATTTCGTCCAGGTGAAGAAACTCGAGGTCCTTCCTTTCTGGATCTTCTAACGCCTCAACCAAGGCGTCAAAGGTCAATTTGGTCCGTCTCATTTTTGCCTCCTAAAATCAGTCATCAGGAGTTTAATCACTTAACTTTTTAAGAACTATAAAGATAAAATAACATTGTCTTATTATCATGTCAATAATTACACAGATGTGATTTGAAGAATAAGATAAGGAGTTTAAATAAAAAGCCCCATCGGGGTTTGATGGGGTCTTTGACGAGTTTGTTCTTGAAGAACGTCTTAATGAGCCGACGAAGAGATCATTTGGTCAAGGGCCTGTTCAATTTTTCCGGCCAGAACCTTATTTTCCGGGTTAAGGAAGAACTCTCTTATCTTGAGACGGGTCTCCTCATTGAGTCCCCTGACTCTGGCTAGGTGGCCCAAAGCGAATAATTTGTCCCCCTTACTGCCGTTCTCTAACAACCTCCGGAAAAAGGCTTCGGCTTTCTCTTTCTTTTTGGCCAGATTATCCAGAAGACAACCGACCCGATGGATAACAAGCTCACTATCATATGGCGATTTCGGATTGTCGAACTCGTTTATCAGCCCTTCAAGGCCCATATTCCTAAGCCTTTTCGGCATCTTTGACATTGTCTGACCCTCCTTGCTTTCCGGCTACTGACAAACTTAAGTAGCCCATCTGTTCAAGCTCAGTGAAAATGTGTTGGACTAGTTCGCCAAACTGCTCCTCAAGGAAAGTTTTGTCTTCCGGATGTTTTGTCAAGGCCTTGCCCGTTTCTCGAAAAGTCCTTTCGCTCATCTTTTCCAAGCCCGATAGCCGCGAAAGAGCAAAGCGTCTGTCTTTGGGATTATCGCTGGCCAGTAAACCACTTAGATAGGCCTCGGCTATTTCTTCGTCCTCGCCACCCCCATAGAGAAAGGCCTCCAGTTTTCTACGGAGGGATTCTTCTGTCTCGCCCGCTGCCGAAGGATTCTCCAAGGCGACCAGGACTCCCTGGATAGTCCAATCCATCTCTTCTGCATATTCTTCCATGTTCGCCTCCTTAATTTTTAGTGAACTAAAATAGCTTAAAAACTAAATCGTATGCTGATTGTCTATCTTAATAAATAACCTAAAAAAGCTGATTTGTCAATGAAAGTCATTTTGAGAGACGCTCTTGGTATTGTTTTCGGTAATATTCTAAATACTGGCCGGATTTTAAGGGCTGCCACCATTGAGGATTATCCTGATACCATTGGACTGTCTTAGCCATGGCTTCTCCAAATTCATATCGAGGATGCCAGCCCATTTTCTGCAATTTAGTTGAATCCAGAGAATAGCGGCGGTCATGACCAGGCCGGTCGGCAACATGCTCAATAGAGCTTTCGTCTTTAGTCAATTGCTCTAAAATAATTTGAGTAATTTCTAAATTGGTTCTTTCGTTATGGCCGCTGATATTATAAATATCGCCTATTTGGCCGTGATGTAAGACAAAGTCAATTCCGGCGCAATTATCCATAACATAAAGCCAGTCGCGAATTTGCTGACCATCGCCATAAACAGGCACTTTCTGGCCTTCTAAAAGATTAGTCACAAAAAGGGGAATCAGTTTTTCGGGGTACTGGTAAGGGCCAAAATTATTGGAGGAGCGGGTGATTAATATTGGCAGACCAAAGGTCTGCTGATAGGCCCGGACCAACAAATCAGCTCCGGTTTTGGAAGCGGCGTAAGGGCTGTTCGGCCGCAAAGGACTTTCTTCAGTAAAAGAGCCCTCTTTAATGCTGCCATAAACTTCGTCAGTCGAAATCTGAATAAATCGCTCAATCTGATGCCTTTTAGCCGCTTCCAATAAGGTTTGGGTGCCTAGAATATCGGTTTTGATAAAACTCTGGGGGTCGAGAATTGACCGGTCAACGTGAGATTCAGCGGCAAAATTCAATATCGCCTCGGGTCGCCGCGAAACTATTTGGTCGACTATCTTTCCATCAGCAATATCCCCTTTGACAAAAGCATAATTGGGGTTATTTTCAATATCGCGCAGATTCTCCAGATTACCGCAATAAGTCAATTTATCCAGATTGATAATCTTGTAATCCGGATATTTATTGAAAATATATCTAATAAAATTGGAGCCGATAAAACCGGCCCCTCCAGTGATTAACAATTTCATAAAAAAAGGGTGTCATTTTGAGGAACGCCCCGGGAACCGACCACGCCCCTATAAATTGATGAACTCTTTTATTTTATTAGCCGGGATAGTTTTAAGCAGGCCTTTATAATCAACCAGATTCAGCCCAACCACCTCGCCTTTGACATTTATCAAGGGACCGCCGTCGGCTAAAGAATTCTCCTCGTTTAGATTAACTTCTAAGATTTGCTGATTAATACTCCGAATAATTCCTAAATTAACAAAAGGCAGAAACTTATCTTGATGATATTTCAGACCGATGATAATGATTCGCTGGCCCAACCGAAGGTCCTCCAAATCAGTTAAGGAAACAACCGGCAAATTAGTTTTTTCTATCTTTAATAGGGCTAAATTATTCTCCAAATCCTTTTTGATTAGCTGACCATTGAAAGATTGGCCATTGTGAAAAACTAAATATTGAGTAGCCCGACTGGAAAGCAAATCAGCGGCCGTGACGACTAGGCCGTCGTTGGTCACAATAAAACCAGTCCCCTGACTAAGCAAACTTTTATTCTGATAAGACTGAATAGCCACTAAACAAGGACTGATTTTATCAATGGCTTCTTCCAGAGCTTCATTTTCGGTAATGGTTATCTTTTCGGTTGGATGGATGATGGTTGTTCCATTGCCAACATGGCAGATAAAGCCAATTTTAGAAAAAGGCGGAATAGTGGCTAAATAAGGTAAAAGAAACTGATCAGCCAGAATTCCCCCCAAGCCGCCGATAACCAGAATAAGCAAAAGATTTAAGGCCTTCTTTTTTAATTTAGTCATATATTTTGTCTTGAGGTCCGGCCTGCGAGGCCGGACCTCGCAGGCCGGACCTCGTTAATTAAAAAGTCCAAGTCAGTTCTAATTTCCGGCCGGTCTCTTTAAATTGACCAATGGAAGTAACAGTTGCCGTATCCGTAGAAGTAGCGTAAGTGGTAGTATAAGTACATTCTGAACTAATATCAAGAGGGATGTCAGAAAAAGGACATTGGCCAGTTCCTTTTCTGGCCTCGTACAAGCATCTTTCAGCGCCACTTTCAGCAGCATAATAAGCAACCACCGAATTTCCTGTCTGTCTAGACATCTTTAATTGGCTAATCGCCAAAAAAGAGATACCTAAACTAATGGTCAATAATTCGCTCAGAAGTAAAACAGCTAAGAAAATAGAAATAGCTCCTTGTTGTTTGAAATCTACTATTTTCATTTGATTGATGATTCGAGGTTGATTCGATGATTCAAGGTCCGGCCTGCGAGGTCCGGCCTCGCAGGCCGGACCTCGCCATCGTCATTGAAATGACCTTGAAGATAAAGTGCTTTGTAAATCAATCTCTGTTTCTTCCTCGGCTCTGCCCTGGCTGTTTATCTGTATGACTAAAGTAACCGCTCCCCGAACCGGCTGAGTAAAACTTCTCCTGATATAAAAAGCGCCGGTGACTTCCAGATTAGATGGGCTTAAATCTTGCCAGCCACTACTATTTATCTGACGCTGGAACTTTTGACTGTTAAAGCGATACTCAACATTTTCCCCCTTAAAATTGGTAATATCTAAAGAAACTTCTGGCCCACCGCTAACTGAATTAATTGTACTCATTCTAATTTCCTTACTGACCGATTCCAAAATATAGAGAGCTGTTTCCTGGCTTTCCTGGAGAGCAAATCCCTTCCGTTGACTCTTAATCACTGAAACAGCCGTAGCCGACATGGCGATAATAACCAGACTAAAAACAGCTAGAGCAATGAGTAGTTCAATTAAAGTGAATCCTTTGTTTTTTACTTCCAGTTCCATAATCTGTCTTCAGCGATCAAAATATGTTCCTCCTCCTTAATATTCCATCTGACTTCAACAACCACTTTCACTTCGTTAGCCGACTCTTTTTCTAATTTCACCTTGCGCTTAAAAGGGGTTTCTGTCCCGGTATCATACTGATAAAGGCCATCGGCATCAATCTTTAAATAAGCACCAGAATAAGGCGTGACTAAACTGGTGCTATCATGCTGAACTCGATAATCGCCATTAGCCAAGCCATTATACCAATTAGTCCAATTAGAAACATCTTCATTTAAGCGACGGATGTCTCTAACGACTTCTATCCCTTCTTGAGCCAAACCAGAAGCAATTAATCTGTCTTTACTTAAAGAAGGCCCTTTTAAAGAAATATTAGCCAAAGCCAAAATTCCAACCAAACCAATGGCCACGATAAAAATAGTGATGATCACTTCCAGTAAAGTAAAGCCCTTTTGACTACGATTAGACACTTAGAGAATAAAGGCAATCTTTTTTACGGCGTCCTGGTTCCAGGAAGACAGTAAAAATGGCTGTCCTTATTGAATCAAACCAGCCGTGGTCACGGTGATTGTCCTGGTGAAAGAAGTTCCGGCTATCTCTAAAATGATTGTTCCGGAGACACCGACTCCGGCGTCTTGATTGATATAGGTAGTTGGGCTGGGTGGCTTAAAAAAAATATCTATGGGAGCTGGCGAAGTTGATTGAAATTCAATCTGGCTGGCTAAATTGACTGTCTCAATAATGTCATCACTGCCGTCGTATTTGTTATTACTATTCTGACAATTAGCTGCTTTATCAGCATAAAAATAATAAGAAGTTGGCCGGGCGCTATGATTAATCTGTAAACCGTATCCGCAATAGCCCAGTTCAATGTCCACCCCGCTCATGGCCATATTCTGAGCTTTTCTCAAATCAGAAACTAAACGTTGACTGGTTTGAGCAAGTGCGTATCTTTTCTGGCCACTGTGGTGACTAGCTAAAACTAAAGCAGAAAGCAAACCGATAATAGAAATAACTATCAATAATTCAATTAGCGTAAAACCGGCTTGTTGGACAAGGTAATTTTTCTGAAGATTGTTTTTTGACATTATTTTTATTATACCATCAAGCCCAAAAAAGAAAAATCCACAGAAGAGTGGATTTTCTAAGGACTGTCCTTGATTCTTTACCAAGGCAAAATCTCCCGCCAGCCAGGCAAAGATATCTGAACACCAACTGACTTAGTCGTTTGGCAGGTGAACCCATCAGAGTCAGTTACGCCTAAAATTACTTGTTTAACTCCTCGGCTGGTGAATTGAA
>Ga0315546_1001760_pt1 | contig 13327 bp, 16 predicted proteins | sample SalMarSW160170MG_FD_203833 | JGI IMG/M metagenome (GOLD analysis project Ga0315546, IMG submission 203833) | Salt marsh sediment microbial communities from the Plum Island Ecosystem LTER, Massachusetts, United States - Salt Marsh Sediment SW1601-170 ... | reverse complement strand
TTCCAGCGTCTACTACGATGTGACGCCGAAGCCTCCTGCAACCATAGAGATGGAGTGAAAAGCTTCTCTTTAAGAACTGATTTAAAGAAAACCGTGGAGCATCTAGCAGCTTAGGTGTGTGGTCTTTTGCCCTCATTTTTTAGGAGTTATTCTCTGTGTGCTCGGGTTTTCCTTCTTGTTCTATCCGGATTTTCAGGTTTAATGGATATAATGATGGAGTTCGTTTGTAGTTGTTAAGTGGCAGAATGAAAAAGCTTGAAGATTTGAAGCAAAGGATCAGAGAATGTGAGAAGTGTAGGTTGTGGAAAACCAGAATTAATGCTCTTTCTGGCGAGGGCAACTATAATGCTAGAGTGATGTTAGTTGCTCAAGCACCTGGAGAGAACGAGGACAGAGATGGAAAAATGTTCATTGGTCCTTCTGGCAAGAAATTAGATGAGTTGCTTCAGGAAGCAGATGTGAGTAGACAGGAGATATACGTGACGAACTTGATCAAGTGCATGCTTCCGAAGTACCGGAAACCAAAACAGGATGAAATCCAAACGTGTGCCCAACATCTAAATGAAGAGATAAAGTTGATAAATCCGCCTGTAATAGCCACCTTAGGCTATTACTCTACCAAGTACATCTTTCTAAAATATCAGATTCCGCTACCTGAATCCAAACCAAACTTCTCGAATTTTTATGGTAAACTCTTCTTAGCCGAGAACCGAAAAATACTTCCGTTGCGGCATCCAGCCGCCCTCCTTTACAACAATTCCATAAGAGAAGAGATGACGAAGAATTACCGAAAGCTGAAAACATTAATGGTTGATTGCAAGTGGTTCCTGTGCTGTCCGATGAAAAAGTTTTACGAAGAAGGCAGATTACAAAAAAAGTGGATTGAACTCTATTGTAAAGGCGACTGGAAAAGTTGCGTGAGATACCACATGGAAGAAAGGGGACAACCGCACCCAGACTGGATGCTGCCGGATGGTAGCCTCGATGAAAGCTTGCATGATTAACGGAAGTATGATAAATTGAAGGCAGACAGTTACGGAAAAATGGTGAAGGCGTGTCACTCGACGAAAGTAACGACGTTAATTGATAATGATGTTTGGATGAGAGGGTTAGCGTCTTCTTGGGGGCTTTCATTGTATGTGGAAATAGATTCTGGAGAGGAATGGCACAGAATTTTGATGGACACAAGTGGCTCCTTCGATGTCTTATCCAATAATGCACGGAAACTTGAAGTGAACCTTTCTGATGTTGAAGCCGTTTTTATTTCGCATTGGCATCTAGATCATTGCGGTGCCTTAAGCAATGTTCTGCCATTGTTAAGACAACAGACTCCCATTTATGTGCCAGCTAAGAATACTTCTGGAATCAAAACAATAAGGGAGGCTGAAGGAACTCCGATTGTCTGCTCTGAGCCGGTGTACCTTATGGATGGGGTGATGTCAACAGGCGAAATGGTAGGAGGCGTAAGTGAGCATTCGCTAGTGATTAACATAAGAGACAAGGGTTTGGTTATTCTATCAGGCTGCGCTCATCCTGGAATCATAAACATTGTTAAACGTGCACAACAAGTCAGCGGCGTCTCAAAGGTATACGCGGTCATGGGAGGTTTCCACATTTCCAGTAAACGCGAAGGCGCATACGTAGCAGAATTTTTACGTGAATCAGATGTCAAACTAGTTTCTCCCTGCCACTGCACTGGCGCTAACGCAAAAGAGGCTATAGCAGAAATCATGAAAGAAAACTGCATAAAAAACGGATCAGGAAAAACCTGGCAAATTGATTAAGGTTCTCTAGCAGTTCTTGTGTATATAGTTTCTTCCTCGCTAGGATTTTGACCGAACAGCATCGCCTTGGCGTTGCCTAGTTCCTCTCCAGAAACAGCCAGCGCAATATCCTTTCAGAGATGACAGGTCTATATTTCGTTATTTCCCTAATTAATTCCTCAAGAGCCAAGCCAAATCATAGCTTTTTCGGATTTACAAATAGAATAGGCAACAAGCATATTAATTCAATACGTTAACAGGTTTGTGTTTCATCAAGAGCGCAGAAGTTATATGGAGAGTATAAAGGGGTACGAGTAAGATAATGAACGTGGATGCACTATGAAGCTCCATATTTACCTTTTCAGGCATGGTGAAACCAGTTTTAATAGGAGCGAAAGATTCACCGGAAGGGTAAATTCGAGGTTAACCCCTGAAGGAATAGAACAATCCAATTTGATTGCTGAGAAATTAAGAAGGAAGGAGTTTCAAATAGCCTTCAAGACGAGTCTTTCTCGTTCGTCGAATAGTCTGAAAATAGTTCTGAAATACCATCCAGAATGCAAGACAGTCATTGTTGATGATAGAATGATCGAGAGGTCTTACGGAGATCTCGAGAGAAAATATCACAAAACTGTAACCAAGAAATACGGTAAGAGACAATTTGACCTTTGGCACAGATCCTATGATGTTCCTCCTCATGGAGGTGAATCAATGAAGATAGTTGAAAAAAGGGTTTTGTCTTTCGTTAAGGATTTGCTAGCCCTAATGAAAAGGGAGCAAGTTAATGTTATCATTTCTGCTCATAATAATTCGATGCGACCATTTAGAAGATACTTTGAAAACCTAACTATAAACAGATGATGGTGCTGGAGAATCCATACGACAAATATTTTGACTATACAATTGAATGCTAATTTTCATCGTTGAATATAGAGGTAAAAATATTTTTGGAAGAGCTTAACAGAGTTTACACAGCATTTATTTAGAGAAGACTAACTGCTTATCTATACATATTAAGGGGTGAAAGGAGATCTACAAGGAGACTTGCAATAATCTTAGTGACAATGCGATTAACGAACTAAATGTTTTAAAAATGGTGAAAGAGGACATTCTGAGATTATTGAGTGAAATAAGTGAAAGGATTAAAGTAGAAACCATAAAAGATGAAATTAAAGTCGCTCACCCGTTTATATCGAAGGCGCTTGAAGAACTCGAAAGAGACGGTTTAATAAATATCCAAGAAAAGTTTATCTCATTGACGGAACTAGGACAAGAAAAGGCAAAAACTATTTTAGAGAAACATTTGGTTCTCGAGGATTATTTTAAAAAGACAAAAAGTACAATAGATGCACACATTGCAGCTCACATCCTTGAACATTATGTCTCTAGAAAAGTTATTGACATCATAAAGAAATTGTCAACTCTAAAAAAAGAAGGAGTTCCTCTAACAAAATTTAAACTCAACAAAGAAGGTCTGATCACCGAGATCAACGTTTCCGATTACAAATTATTTGAGCGAGCAGTAAGTATGGGATTATTTCCTGGAGAAAAAATAAGGGTAATAAGCGAGATTTCTCATGGGATCGTTTTAAAAGTAACAAACAAAAAAATTGCTTTGGACAGAAGTGTAGCAGAAAGGATTAAAGCGTTGGAATATGAAGAAATTTAAGATACTTTTAATTGGTCAACCAAATGTTGGTAAATCTTCCTTACTTAATGCATTAGTTGGCCCAAGAGTTGTTGTATCCAATTATCCTGGGACCACCGTTGAAATAACAAAAGCAAAAAAAAGATTTAACAAAACAGAAATAGAGTTTGTGGATACGCCAGGGATATACTCTATTTCTGACAGAAGTGAAGAAGAAAAAGTTACTGAAAATGCTTTGTTTGAAGAAAATGATGGGGCAATAGTAATTGCTGATGCAATTTCCCTTGAGAGAAGCTTGTATATGGCATTGCAAATATTAGAAGCTAAAATTCCAACGATTCTAGCTTTGAATTTCGTAGAGGATGCCGAAAAGAAGGGAATAAGAATTGATTATGAAAAACTGAAAGGAGTTCTTCACATTCCAGTTATCCCAATAAACCCATTAACAAAAAAAGGGATAGATAAACTTGTAGATACAGTCACGAAAATCAAAAGTGTATCCAAAACCTCTTTCACCGTTGAATATGATGATCATATAGAAAGCGCCATAAACGAAATATCATCGCAAATAAAAGAGACTGACATATCTAAGAGATTTATATCAGTAAGGACTTTGGAAGGAGACGAAGATTTCTTCAAGTTTTTGAAGAATGATGATGTTATTCGCAAAGCCAAAAAAAAATTGAAAGGTCATCCAAAAGTTGAAGAAGATATAACGATAACCAGATATGGCACAGCATCATTCATAGCAGAAAAAGTTACCCAAATAACTCCTCTTTTAGAACAAGAAAAGAACTTGCAGGATGAAATTGACCGAATTCTCTTGCACAAAATCGGTGGCCCGCTTACCACAGTGGCATTTCTCTTTGCAACATTTGGAGGCCTATTATATTTAGGCAATCTGATACAGGGTTTTCTTACTGGCGTGACGGAAAGCCTATTATCTTCTATTGCCACAGCGGAACACTCCGTTCTTACGATGGTATTAGTTAATGGTTTAACAGGAATTGCAATTGGTGTCTCCATTGCTTTGCCTTATGTTTTCCTTTTTTATTTGCTCTTGGGTTTATTAGAAGATATAGGGATCCTCTCCAGATTTATTGTTAATGCAGAAATCTTTTTGAAGGGACTAGGTCTTCCTGGGAAAGCATTTATTCCTTTAGCATTAGGCTTAGGTTGCACCGCACCAGCAACTAGAGCCACCAGAGTTTTAGTATCCAAAGAAGAGCAATTTCACACCGCGTCATTGTTTGCTTTTGTACCTTGCTCCAGCAGAATTGCCATAATAATGGGGATAGTGGGATTTTATGGAGGTATGAAATTGGCTCTTTCTGTTTTTATTACTTCGTTTGTAGCTGGTTTAATTTGGGCTTTTGGAATTAAAAAAGTGTTTAAGAAACAGAATGAACCTCTGCTTTTGGAACTGCCGCCTTACAGGAAACCCTTGATAGAAAATGTTCTTGCTAAAAGCTGGATTAGGATGAAGGGTTTTGTTTACTTAGTTATTCCCTTATTGGCACTCGGAGGAGTGACTTATGGAATTTTGGATATGTTAAATCTTACAAACATCATAATTGAGCCTCTTTCACCAATCACTGTTTGGTTGGGATTGCCTAATGAAACAGTTATTCCCATAATCTTTGGGTTTCTGCAAAAAGACTTAACGGGGACAATGCTTTTATCCGTTTTGGGCAGTGAAATATCTTTAGCTTTAAACAACCTTCAAATTTACACTTTTGGTGTAGCAACTACAATTGGAATTCCATGTATAATTGCTTTAGGAATGATTATCAAAGAATTTGGATTCAAAAAAGCGATACTCTTAACGGTAACGTCAATGGTCTACGGTATTCTATTTGCAGGTTTAGCTTGGAGAATATTTTGTTGTCTTTTCTAGGCGTATGGCTTTAGAGACGGTTATTACAAAATACTAACTTAAATTTTAGTGCTATCTATAGAAGATTTAGTTTATCCCAGAGCAATCTTTATAACTTGACGTTCTTATTGGAAAAGACGAACTGGAAATAACACAACAGAAGGATACCAAGCATGGGTCATAGAAAAAAGCATGCTCCTAGGCATGGTTCATTAGCTTATTTACCTAGAGGACGCGCCAAGCGAACGGTTGGAAGAATCCGTTTCTGGCCCAAAGTGGAAGAGGGACCAACCCTGCTCGGATTCATGGGCTACAAAGCCGGAATGACTCACATCCTCATGGTAGAGGACAAACCAGGCTCCCTAAACTTGGGCAAAGAGACATCGCATCCAGCGACAATATTGGATGCTCCGCCAATCATAGTTTTCGCCATTCGCGCTTACACGAAAGACCAGTACGGTTTACACACCTTTACTGAAGCTTGGATGAAGAGTCCTCCCAAGGATTTCGACCGAGCCCTTGTTTTACCTGAAGAATTCAACACTGAAAAGAACATGAAGAAGATTGAAGAGAACCTAGAGGAAATAGCGGAGATTCGTCTCCTAGCTGCAACACAGCCGAGACTCGCAGCGGTTCCTAAGAAAAAGCCAGACATTATGGAAATCAAGGTGGATGGAGGCTCAATCAAAGAACAAATTGAATACGCAAAGAGCCTGCTAGGAAAAACTGTCTCGATTACAGACGTTTTTAAAGAAGGCCATTTCATGGATGTGGCGGCGATAACCAAGGGAAAAGGCTTTCAAGGTCCCGTGAAACGGTGGGGAATCAAAATCTTGCCTCGCAAGTCTCGAAAGACCAAGCGGGGAGTAGCTGCAATCGGACCATGGAAACCCGCAAGGGTTCTATACACGGTTCCCAGAGCTGGACAGATGGGTTACCACCAAAGAATCGAATACAATAAACGCATCCTAAAAATCGGAGTCGACGGAAAAAACGTTACTCCAAAGGGCGGATTCTTGAAGTATGGAGAAGTAAAAGGAACATATGTTATCGTGGACGGAAGCCTTCCAGGTCCCGCTAAACGTCTTGTGCGGCTGCGACATCCAGCTCGTCCTCCAAAAAAGATACTTGGCTCGCCCCCAAATATCACTTACATCTCTTTGGAGTCCATGCAAAAATAAATTGGTGATATGTTATGGGTAAGATTTCAGCTAAAGTTTTTGATCTGAAAGGCGAAGAAGTAAGCAAACTTAATCTTCCTCAGATCTTCAATACGCCCAGCAGACCAGACGTAATAAAGCGGGCAGTAGTTGCCATCCAGTCTCATAAGTATCAACCGCAAGGCAGAGACCCCATGGCTGGAAAGAAAAACACAGCAGAGTCCCGAGGAACCGGTTTGGGAATCTCCCGTATGCCACGATTGAAGGAAAGGGGCCAACGAGCCGCTTTTGCCCCGGGCACAGTGGGAGGCAGATCAGCTCATCCTCCTGAGGCTGGAAAGAAGATCAGAAAGAAGATCCCGAAAAAAGAAATGCACCTTGCTTTGCGTTCAGCAATCGCCGCAACAGGGTCAAAAGAGACTGTGGCTTCTAGGGGTCACATGGTGGAGGATGTTCCCGATTTTCCGCTGGTTGTTGTGGATGAAATTCAAAGTCTGAAAAGAACCAAAGACATAGAGGAGACCCTCATGAACCTTGGAGTGTGGCCGGATATCTTTCGTGTCAAAGAAAGCCGGAAAGTTAGAGCTGGCAAAGGAAAGATGAGGGGACGAAAGATGAAACAGGCTGTTGGACCTCTGCTGGTCATAACCAAAAACGATGGCGTGGCTGAGGCAGCTAGAAACCTTCCCGGAATGGAAGTTGCGTCAGTGGAAAACTTGAACGCTGAACTTTTGGCGCCCGGAACCCACCCGGGGAGACTGACTGTTTGGACGAGTTCAGCTTTTGAGAAATTAGAGAAGGTGTTTGGAGGAAAATAGCTTGGATCCCTACAAAATTATCCGATATCCGGTCATGACAGAGGTTACTAGTCGCATACTTGAAGCGGAAAACAAGCTTGTTTTTGTCGTCAGCAAAAAGGCCACGAAAAGGGACATCAAGATGGCGGTAGAGGAGCTTTATGACGTGGTTGTGGATAAGGTCAACTCCACCATAACTCCTGAAGGCGAGAAAAAAGCTTTTGTGAAACTTCACCCAGACTACAAAGCAGTTGACATAGCCATCAAACTGGGTATCCTCTAAAAAAGAGGAACATTGGTTTTCAAGATGCAACTATCCTCCAAAATTTTTCCCGCTATAGTTTTTCTGTTAGTTATCGGAACGTCTCTGACTCTTCTCCTCTATCCAGAACTCGTATACGATATTCTAATCTGGGTGATAGAGTCTTTTCAAGCTGGAGGACTCCCCCTCTTGTTTGTCATGATGATTATACAGGCCTTAGCTATCCCCATTCCCTCTGAGCTTGTCCTGATTGCCGGAGGCTTAGCCTTTGAATTCCCGTTTGGATGGCTCGTTGGCGCGTTAGGATCAATAGCCGCTGCTATGTTAAGCTTCTACATCTCCCGAAAAGGCGGAAGATCCCTTGCCATCCGGTTCGTTGGCGAGAAAGGAATCAAATTCGCGGATAACTGGTTTAACCGCTGGGGCGTTTGGGCTGTTCTTTTGGGAAGATTTGCGCCCTTCATACCCTTTGACGCAATATCCTATAGTGCAGGTTTAACTTCGATGAAATTGAAGAATTTCATGATTCCCACAATAATAGGCACGCTGCCTCGAGCTCTCTTCTACACCTCTTTGGGGAGCTTTTTTGGAGTAACCTTCCAAGAACTCATAGATTCTTACAGAGCTACTGGGGAGATACCTCCCGAACTTCAGAGCATGGTTTCTCAATTCAATTACGTCCTGCTGGGAGTGGTTGCAGTTATAGCTGTGATTTTTGTGGTATACTGGCTTGTAACGCGAAGGTATACAGCGGAAAAGGAAACTAAAAGTATTTAAAAAAGAGTCCCGTCTGTAGAACCTGAATGTTCCAAAGGAAGATGATGCATCTTGGGTAAACGTATTCGAGTTCAAAGACGCGGAAGAGGAAGTTCAACTTTTAGGGCATCAAGCCACAAGAGGGTAGCTCCGGTTCAGTATCCTTCAGTATCCGTCACGGAACAGAGAGGGGTCATCCACGGTCAAGTCAAGGATATAATGCATGATCCTGGAAGAGGGTCGCCTATGGTCGCCGTAAAGCTTGAGACCGGCGAAACCTATTACTCGGTAGTTCCAGAGGGCGTCTATGAGGGACAGCCTACCCAAATCGGCGACGAAGCTTCTGTGGAGATAGGAAACGTTCTTCCTTTGGGCAAGATTCCTGAAGGCACCATGGTCTGCAACATTGAGCTTTCTCCCGGAGACGGAGGCAAAATGGTGCGTTCCTCCGGAGCATACGCAACAGTCATGACGCACACGCCTGACGGAACAATTGTGAAGCTTCCTTCCAAAAGAACCAAGTACGTAAATGATCTTTGCCGAGCAACAATTGGCATAATCTCAGGAGCTGGGCGTGTTGAAAAGCCTTTCCTCAAGGCTGGAACCAAGTTTCATCTCATGAAGGCCAAGGGGCACATGTATCCTCGCACCCGGGGCAGAGCCATGATCGCTGCTTGTCATCCTTACGGTAGCAGCAAGAAAGGTGGACGCAAAGTTACAACCGTTTCAAGGAATGCTCCTCCAGGCAAAAAAGTTGGTTTAATCGCGGCGAGAAGTGCCGGCAACAGACATAAAAGAAGAAGAGAATAGTCTGGAGCAGTTTTTGGAAAAAATATTGATTTCAACAATACGCTGCTATTAGGCGTCAAATAGGGAAATCATCAGCTCCTATTTTCGCTGTCATGTTCTAAATTAACCAGCGTTAGAAATGTTTAATAAATCCAGTTACGCAAGAGGGGATGAGTGAGCAGAAAATGCCCAAAAAAGAATTCACATATCGCGGTCATACAACTGAGGAACTGCAAGGCATGTCCATGGACGAGTTCATCAAGTTGCTCCCGTCGCGGCAACGTCGAAGCCTACAACGGGGACTCAATGCGGGACAGAGGATACTCTTGGAAAACATTAGAAGAGCCCAAAAAGGTCAGAATGAAGGAGAAACGGCGGTCACAAAGACCCACGCCCGCGACATGATAATCCTCCCAGAAATGGTAGGCGCCACCATTCTAGTTCACAACGGAAAGGAGTTCACGCCAGTGGAAATAGTGCCAGAAATGATTGGCTGCTACCTAGGCGAATTCTCCATCACCAACAAGCCCGTAAGACACGGCTCACCAGGTATCGGCGCATCCAGATCATCAATGTATGTGCCACTCAAGTAAGAACCTAGACCGTGCAAAACAATCCCCCAACTTTACTTTTTGTTGATACCGAAGCCTGACCCACACTTTATGGGTCAACGCTCCGGAAACCTTTTTCTAAAAAATTAAGGTTGCTAGCATATTAGGAGACTAATAACAGTGCTATGTTGAAAACAAGCTTTTTCCTGAAATTACGAGAAGACACGAAAGTTACTAACGTATTTTAAATATGGAAAGGCACGTTACTTTTCCATGACTTAACAGACAAACAGTCTGAGAGCGGATAGCAGCATTGGTCACATTAATCGAAGTCTTTATTCTCGCCGTGGTTCAGGGCATAACAGAGTGGCTACCCGTATCCAGTTCAGGTCATCTAGTGATCACCCAAAAACTTCTCGGAGTAAACCCTCCACTAATCTTTGATGTGATGCTGCATGTCGGCACATTAATCGTCGTTCTCACAGTTTTCCGGAAAGACATCGCAGAGATAATCAAAGCATTTGTTAGACGTGATTTCGAAACTGAAGAGGGAAAACTTGCATTATTCATAGTCGTTGGCAGCGTGCCCATAGCAATTATCGGCTTCGTCTTCTACGACTTCCTAAAATCTCTCTTCTCCAACCTCCTTGCCGTAGGATTAGCCCTATTAATTACGGGTTGTGTACTCTTCTTTTCCGAAAAGAGAATAGGCAACAGAAAAATTGGCATTCTAGATTCACTATTGATAGGCTTGGCTCAAGGAGTCACCATAATCCCAGGTATCTCCAGAAGCGGCGTAACATTAGCAACAGGATTATTGCGGAGAGTAGACAAGGCAACCGCCTTCAAGTATTCATTCTTGTTATCCGTGCCCGCCATAATAGGAGCAACGATTATGGAGTCAAAAGAATTGGCAGTGGCAAACGTGGACATGACTCCGCTGTTTCTGGGAGCAACAATTTCCATGATAGTGGGTTACGCATCTTTGAAACTTCTCCAGAAGATAGTTATGAACGAGAAATTCCACCTGTTCGCCTATTACTGCTGGACAGTTGGACTAGCGATAATCATTTTCACAATCTTTCAATAGATTGAACACACGTTTCCTCTAAAAAATGAGGGAAACTTCTTAAGCTTGCTTGAGATGTCGGGAAGGAAGACTAACGTATTTAAGTTATGTAGTCTTTTATGGAAAAGGAATGTAGAGGTGGTATCGTGGGAAAGCGGAAGGTCAAGCGCGAAGACTATAATGCTATCAAGTTGCCGGCTGGTAACGATGTGATGGGTATAGCCAAGACAATGCTTGGTTTCGACCGGCTTATGGTGACTTGTCAAGACGGCAAGGAGCGCCTCTGCAGGATACGCGGGAAGATGAAACGGAGAATGTGGATAAGGGTGGGAGACATCGTTTTGGTTTCTCCTTGGGATTTTCAATCCGACGAGCGGGGCGACATTATCTGGCGATACAAGAGAAACCAGGCAGACTGGCTGAGAAGAAAGGGTTACCTGAAAGTTTAACATAAGAATCCGTAATCATTACATCTTTTCGTTTAACAGGAGGATTTAAAAGCTAGTCCATTTATCAATAACAGCACAAACAACGGAGAATCGCAAAATGAGCAAGAAATCTAGCGACTCAAACGTAATATACGTAGGAAGAAAACCCCCCATGAATTATGTGTTAGGCATCGTAACCGCTTTCAGCGGAGTTGAAGTAAAAGAGGTTAGCGTGAAGGCGAGAGGACAAGCCATAACAACGGCAGTCGACGCCGTCGAAATAGCTAGACGAAGATTCGTGAAAGAAATGAAAGTAGCCAAAATCGCCATAGGAACCGAAGAGATGCCGCCAAGGGAAGGGGAAAGCAACTCGAGGATGATTTCAAGCATCGATATCACCTTGACAAGAAGCTAGCCAAGAAGCATTAGCATATTCTACGTATTCCGCATAACTGACAGCGTCTTCGTTAAAGGTCGCGAGCTCCCTCAGGGAGTTCTTGGTGGTTCACGGCAGAAACTTGGCTGTTCGCTGTTAGTCCATAATCCAGTGCCGAATTTTTTTCTATTTTTTTGTTGCTTTGTAGTGTGTTCATTATTTGATGTAACTTATCATTATACCGTAAGGCTTAAGACATAATACATATTAATAGAATAGTAGGGAAAGCGCTTGGGAAAAGCCGCCATAATAACACCTCTATACATATCCGTAGCATGGACATTGATGACCAGCTACCAGCTTTTCACCGAAACAACAGTAACAACCGTCACGATTTACATCAACATGTACTTGCCTACAATAGGCGCTTGGTTGGCTTCCAAATTAGACATGATCGTATTCATTCATTCCTTTGCATGGATCTTCCTTTTGTCATCCGTCATCCCTGCGTTACTTCTAGGAAAAGAGAGAGGCGTCCTCGTCCAATTCGGCGTATGTCTAACATTAGCTTTTTTGGCATTCGTAGTTCAAGATGCCGTGACGACCGGCCTCGGCAACGGAGCCCTAGATCAGATCCTAGGCATAGCGCCATTGTTCCAAAATCCATTATTAGCTGCGGCTTATTTGGCGCTACCATATCTGATGATGCTGGGATTCGACATTCGGGGTAAACGAAAAAAGGAAAAATGGTCAAAAGTTGAAAAAGTTGAAAGTGAAACCGATGATTTTCCAGAAGACACTTTCATTGTGGAAGACGATCTTAGAGAAGAGGAAAAAACACAAGAAGAAGAAAATGTATATCCAAAGTAAATGCATGCCCGCAAGAGAAACCCAAGCGTCGTCTACTGGCTTGGCAACAGCCTATATCTGAACGTAACCAACAGGTGCTCCAACAGCTGCTATTTTTGTTTCAGAAAATTCAAGAATGGCATTCGAGAATTTAACCTAAAGCTGGAAAAGGAACCGACCTCAGAAGAAGTAATTGAGGAACTGCGAAAGGTTATAGACAGAAAGAGTTGGAGTGAGGTTGTCTTCTGCGGATTCGGAGAACCCTTGGAAAGGCTGAATCTTGTTTTGGAAGTAACCCGATGGATAAAGAAGCATTATTGGAAGGCTGTTAGGGTTGACACTAATGGTCAAGGATACTTACTGAACAAAGGAAGAGATGTGGTACAGGAGTTAAAGGAGGCAGGCGTAGACAAGGTGAGCGTAAGCTTGAACGCCCACGACAAGGCAACATACAATCAAATCTGCAAACCTGTGTTCGAAGATGCCTATGAAAACGTCTTGGAGTTCATCAAAAAGGCTAAAGAAGAGGGCTTAGAAACTGAAGCAACAGCCGTAACGATCACAGAGGTGGACCTTGCAAAGGTCAAAGAACTGGCAGAAAATATGGGGATCAAATTCTCAGTAAGAGAATATATTCCCTGCTTCTGGTAGAACACCCATCAGCTCTAGATTTCCCAACTGTTCTAAAAAATAGTATTATTTATGTCCCTCAATTATTGGTTCATGGGAAGTTTTACCTAAATGAGATCGAATCTCAAATTAGGCGTCGTTATCGGAATCCTAACCCTAATCAGCGTTGCAGCTGGATGGTATTTTCATCCTAACACACTCAGATACGATGAAGGCTTTGAAGAGGATTTCGGCGGATGGGAAGGGGACGCTGATGTTCCTCCAGACCCAAACAACCCAGGTTCCCCTGTTGACTGGAACGTTTCACGGGTAACTTCTCCCGTTAAATCAGGACAATATTCTGTGGAGCTATACATCAATGGGAGGCAGGATG
>Ga0315546_1001757_pt1 | contig 13329 bp, 14 predicted proteins | sample SalMarSW160170MG_FD_203833 | JGI IMG/M metagenome (GOLD analysis project Ga0315546, IMG submission 203833) | Salt marsh sediment microbial communities from the Plum Island Ecosystem LTER, Massachusetts, United States - Salt Marsh Sediment SW1601-170 ... | reverse complement strand
TTTCGGATACGTTAATTCGGTCATTCTTTGGAGAATTCGTTCAAACCCTGTATAACATGGAGACATCCCCCGCAACTCCCCTCTTTTTTCTGCAACCTTGCGAGCACGTTAGACATATATTTTGATAAGCACAAAATTGTTTTCATGACAGAATTAGGAATTATATGTTGGGCAAGTTACAGTATAATAGTTTTATATGGCACTTTTAAACAGTTCAAGTTGCCAAAAGAACTAATTGTGGCAATCTGTTTGGTTGTGCTGTCTTATGTCATACCTGTGTTTTCTTTTTGGGGAAACTCTTCTGAAGTCAACTTTTCTTATATGATATACTTCTTCATCATTACCATGAGTGTTATTACATCATTTTTGCTTAAGCGCACACACAAAATGGTTCCATTCTTTTTAGGGGTTGCTATGTTATTTCTCTTATTCTGGGTAGTTCCAGGTCTTTTGCCATATAGAAAGGGTTGGAATGAAAATGGAGGGGCAATACTTGAAGGAATTCTTGGAGTTCCTTTACATCATTCTACCCTTTTTCCTATAATTACGTCAATCATCCTTCTATTCAAAAGTTGGCATCCTTCATTATGGGTCTTTAAGTGGGCTTCAAGAAATTCATCAGTTTACCCGTTTGCTGTTGGTATTTTGACTTTTGCAATGACGTCTCAAATTCCCGAAATATTGAAGTATGGAACTCCGTGGTGGTAATAGCTTCAACTAGTTATAAGAAGAAAGAAAAAGACGAGCTGCTTTCCAAATGGCAAACGTTTATGAAGAAAAATTCTGAAGCTTAATTCGAATTATTCTGATTTTCCCGAAATAATTATGGGTTCGGAGAATAGGTTTCTGTTCTATCCCTAATTATTATTTCCCCGTCTTGGGTAGGTTCAAAAGCAAGAACTAACTCGTAATTTTTGTCATAGTGCATTGATGGATTATCATAACATGTCAATTCATCTACACTAGCTCCATGGAGAATATTATATGCACAATCTGTTGGTTCAACATGTATCCAAGTCTCACCATCTTTTGAGGGATTAACTTCAGCCCATGTATGGTCAACCGAACCCGTGATAACATACCCAGTGACCAAAAGTCTTGCAGGAATATCATTAGCCAAACAACATGCTACATACACTATCGAAAACTCCCCACAAGCCCCTTTCTGATACTCAAGTATTTCGAGGGGGTCTGTATGTATATCTCTGTCTTGAGTATATTCCATGCGTGTGCTTTGCCAAACAAAAAGCTCAGTATAGTTCAACTTTTCGGGGAAGTACTCTTGGAGTTGTGATTGAACTTCAGGTGAAGATAGGTTATTCACAACCGAAACATTATGTCGGATATGATTTGCCACAGAAACCTTTCCCGAGTCAGAACCAAACTTGTAACCAACAATGAATGATGCTAATATCACACTCGCAACAAGAAGAGCAGAAGATAATACTTTTAGTTTGTTCATTTCCTTTTTTACTCCTCCTTCTTTTTTATTTTTATCTGCGCGCGGAGATATGTCACCCCACATTAAATGATTATTCCTTCTTTTTCATCTTATGGAAGGGCAAGACCTCTAACTTAGCTTTCTCATTCGGATCACAGAGTGCTTTCTGAATTGTTTCCGGCAAAATAAGCCCCCTATTCTTTGTTTTTATTTCAATACATTTTCTAATAGAGGCTCGGGTATAATCTTCAATGGTAAGTACGAAATCTCCTGCTGAAACTTTGATGTTCAGTTTTTTCAGAGATATTTTCTGCGGCAGAGTTTTGTTTCCGTGGATAATCCCGCTTCTAAGTTTATATGCAAGGTCGATATAATCCCATATCTCTTTCTTTCTTTCTGGCAACCCCTCGCCTAGGAAAGTGATCATGTAGACTTTTAGACGAAAAGCTTTCTCTGACTCTCCTGGGAGAAATAAAGCTTCAAGCGCAATTATGTAGTTTATTAGCTTGTCTTCCAAGTTCGGAGCTGAAAACGACATGTTGAATCTTCTTAATGCTAATCCTAATCTCTGATCCCTCAAATCTCGCGAAAGTTCGTAGTACATCTCATAAAACCGTTTAATATCGGTGATTTCCCTCTTGTCCAAGAAGTAAACTGGCGATCCACAATGCGTATTCAGAAAAGTTAAAGGAGGTAAAGGAGCAACTACGTCTGGCATATCCTGTGGGACAATAAAGGAACTTATTCCAACATAACCTCGTTTATACAATCTCAGAGCGGAAATCGGGTGATAAGCCATTGTAATTGCTTCCCGCATGTTATCAGCTTTTTCTTCTAAACAATAGTTACTTATTGAAGATGATCTAAGAAATGAAGGAATTTGTTGGTTTCTCTTTATCAGAAGTTCAATTTCATCGCTTTCGAGCACTCTCATGCTCACTTTTTCATCAAACACTAAGTTTGTTATATCAGAATGTAAATTGTCGAGTGGAAAAAGAAATATTCGTTTAGACATTTTTATCTGGATAAATATTTCCTTGGAAAACTTATAGCCTTTTATTGCCTTTGATCTTGGTTTTTGGATGTGGTGCTATTTCTTCTTGCATTTTGACTATCAGTTACATAATATTAACTTTGGTCTCCTATTAGTTGTGCGCACGCGACCTTGTTGAGGCTTATTGTATAACAGATCTTGCTGAACTTTTTCTTCAACCCCATTTAAATTGTGCGAGCTCATAAGTACATATTATTACATTACCGCTTAACCTGGTAGGCAAGTATTTTCGTTCCCAGACGGTGCGACCATTCCATACTCTCAGCTATTCGGAAAATCTTGAAAATTTTTCCGTTCTTTAGCTTGCCAATCTGTTGGCTGGTCTTGACGAGTATACTCTTTTGGGGTTTTTGGAGCTTTGGTTGGTCTTAGGTGCTGGTGCTGTTGAGGGATTTAGCGTACTTTGGGACCACAAACATTAAACGGCTTGAAGTTTTTCTTTGTCCGTTGAGTGTGAGTTACGGCGTATGTAACGAATAATCAAAATGAGGCCAGTCACTAGAAGTAGAATGCCGATAAGCAATAGGTGACCGCGGATAAACCCGTAATATTCTCTAACAAACCATTCTTCCGTTTCAGGAATCCAAATCGGTTCGGAATCTATCAAGAAAAGGCTCGGCAATGTAATTAAGCAACCTCCGAGGATTGCTGACGTTATTTCAATGGGTAAAGAATAATTCCTGATTTTCTTGATTGAACCGAACCGACTTTTTAGAAACCCAGCAAATCGGTTAAATGATTTCTCTGCGTCTTGAACGGTTGGTCCTTTTTCTACGTCAGAGTCTGGTGGTTCATCGTGGTAATCATCCAAAATTCCTAATTCGTTAATGACGAAGGGCAGGACAAAGATGCCGAATGAAAGGAGTGTTACAAACAGTGCGTTGTAACTCGTAAAGGTGAATGTGCCGAAAAATGCGAATGAGCCGACAATTAACGCTTCGACCGTCCATACCTGATCGATACGCATTAAGTATCCAATCAAAATCAGGAAAAGGACAGTAACCGAGACTAAAATGATTCTTATTTTTGTCTTGCTCTCCACTTTTTTATGCCTCTGACCAATTTTTTTATGCCCCGGAACACAGGCGCGATTATAAAATTTACTCCGATTATTAACGACAGAAATCCTAAGGATATAAAAACGAAATATCGAATGTTGAAATACGCGCGATCTAATATAAGAATATACGGTGGAACGGTAGAGTTCCATACGTAGTTTGGCGGAATTAGTTCGGGCGCTGGTGGAAAATCATACTCTACTCTTTCTGATTTAAACCAAAACATGCTTTCAGAACCATTTAAAATTGGAATCCAGAGCGCTAATCCGATAATTATGAAAACCACGCCAAACACTAACGAATATTTATCGATGAAAGCGACAATACTATTTGGGTTTATGTTTTTCTTCTTACCTTCGAGCCTCATGAAATATAATATTACAAAAAAAGTAACTGCAATCGCACCTAAAGTTATCGCGCTGTTTATCCAAATGTTATCTGGATGCACGATTTATTCCCCACCATCTATCTCGCCGCGCCCCTTACTCCAATACTTACTTTTGCTTGTGAGTCTAACAGATTAGTTTGAGCAATGGCTTCGATGTTCCATATTACATTTTGATTTGGATATAATTTATAGAAATCATCTTCAGTTAGCCAATAAGTTTGGTTATCACTGAAAGGTAGCGAAATCGAATTGCTTGCGTCATCTATGAAATTAAGTTTTATTTTAACTGTCACTTCTTCACTCGCACCTAAGTTTTCAATCTTTATGAAAGCATCGAAGCTACCGATTGTAAGCGGATATCTGTGTATAATCTCAGGCTCATCAAATTGCAGTTGTCTTTCTTCTTTAAGCACTGACGGGTCACCGTAGATCCATTTATTATAGGGATTCTTGATTTTTGCCTCAAAGCCATCTCCAAGAAAGCTTGTCCCCGCACCAAGTGAAAACCCTGTCGTTGAATACTGTCCAAGATAGATCCCGTAAATTGTGCCGTCCCCAAAACTTTCAAAGATTACGTCACTTAGGATAGTGTCTGACATCGCACCTTCCAAGTGAAGACCTGTCTGAGTCTGAGTTTCGTTTGCATGCATCCAAATTCTCATGTTGGTCCATTGACTGTTAGAAACTTGAGCGTCTTTCTCAACCATTATGCCAACTGAATTGTCCTTGAAGATATTGATATAACAACGATCAAGTGCCGTGTTCTCATAGGAGCCTATGGCATTACCTGTGGGTGTTTTGAAGGTTAGAGCAGTCTGACAATTTTCCCAATAAATATTCTCAAGTTTTGTAGCTTCACTCCACGTATTAGTGTTTGAAACTTCAATAGCTGATTCACAGTCTTCGAAGATTATATTCTCAAATGTCGCCCGGAAACTATTTTCAAGCTTGAAAGTTCCATTACGTATAACAAAGTTTCTGATTTGATTGTTGCTGTTCTTGTCGTAATTATCCGACACAAAAGATATGGCAAAATTATTGAGATTGAGAACTGCCCCTTGACCATCCAAGATCACATTAGATTTGCTGTCGAATATTACGTCTGAATTAAGATCATAACTTCCCGATGGCATTATCACTACTTTACCATTGTCAAGAGCATACTGGAGCGCCTCCGAAAACTTTGTGGTTTCGAACTCTTCATTACCCGTTAAGCCAGACTTGACATAGTATTTTGTAGCCGCCAAGGTCACGTTGTATTTAGAAAACAGAAGGAAATCATATTCCTCTTGCAGTAAACTTTGCTGTTGTTTCTCAAGAATATCAATCTTAGCTTTTAATTCTGTGTTTGTGCTATTAAGCAAAGAAATGTCTTGGGTCGTATCTTCTTTCAACCGTAGAATAGTGTCAGCTAATTCCATGTTTGTGCTATTAAGCAAAGAAATGTCTTGGGTCATATCTTCGTTTACCCTAAGAATGATAGTGTAGGTGTATAATCCAGCTAAAAGTGCTATCGTAATGCAGATTCCAAATATTATTAAAACTATTTTATTTTTTTTGTTCATACCTCGCTTCAAATTTATTTACCTCACGCGCGCGAAAAATAAGTTTAAAGCTGAGCCGTTATAACCATTTGGTCTTGGTTCAGTCGAATGAACATGATTAGCGCATGTATTACTCTTTTGGGACTTCTTGGAGCTTTGTTAGGCTTGGGTGCTGGTACGGTGAAAGACTTAACATACTCTGGGATTACCTTTACATTTTAGCGGATTGAAGCATTGGTTTGTACTATGGGAATTTGAGGGAATCAGTTATAATATATAGTAGATGGTTCACTCTGTTTTCTGTTGTACATCTATGCTAAAGGCACGTTAAATTCAGATTGACCCAAGGCTTTTGCAACGTTATAATGGGATAACTACGTTTTCCACGGTTGCCTGTCAAAACGAAATTGACGCGGCTCTTCCATCGGCTCTTCGCCTTGCTCCTACCCATCCACCCTAACCAAAAAATCCTCTTTTTTGTTAATCGATTAAATCTGCAAATATCAATGGTTTTTAGATTTTGCTTTGGTTTTTCCAAACTTGACGCGAATATTAGCCTTCCTCAATTGTTCTGTAGCTTTGGGTGGCTTTGTAAAAGAGATAACCAAGTACGATCAACCCAATGGAACAAAAGACAGCAGCAAAGACTACTGGTAATATAATAATTAACATAACATCTATTATGACAATTAGGGTTACTCCTGTTAGAATAATCAACAAAGATAAAACTTGAATATTTCTTTTGTTTACTGTCCCTCGACTCGGTAATAAATATAGATAAATAGATGAAGCAAAAAGGACTATCATTGAAAAGACAAAGAACAATACCAATAACATCAAATTTGTAACTTCAAGACCTGCGATTTCAAAAATTTTTTCCTTAAATTCACTTGTCGCAATGAAAAATATCTCCCCAACCAAAACGCCTATTGAAATAGCATACCATACTAAAGATAGATTGGTAAGACGCTTAAGTTTGGCAGTTGTAAGATTCTTTCCTTTAAAAAGCATGGTTAATTCGAATGGTCTTTCCCCCCTCGTTGAAACACGATAGTGAAGCGTTGTAAATGTTGAAACAAACAAAAAAATTGCATATATCAAAAAGAGCGAATTACCTGTGAATATGAAATAGTAAACAAGTGACACTCCAATAACAATAGATAACGTGAGCAGCAGCCAAATCAGATTATTTAGAATTTTAGCAATTACAGATTTTGATACGATTTCATTTTCCCAATTGTCTTTCTTTATCTTTTGATAGAGTTTTCTATACTTACGTTTGGTTTTTATGATCTTTATGCGTCTTTGCAGCCTTACAAAATTTAGCATAATAGGAGCCATAAGCACATAAATTGATATGATTGCAAAAACACTCATTATTTGTTGGTTTATTGATTGTGGATTGAAAATAAAACTGATGAATGATGACCCCATAAACCAATAGGCGCCTAAAATATTGTAAAGCCCTCTATACGGCAATTCTTCATGGTAAAGTTTTGGGTGAATATCTGCTAAGTCTTTTCCTGCAGATTTCCGCATAGTTAAAATCCACACACCATGCGTGAATAAGACAAAAGTCAATACGGTTACACCAATGGGCTCTATCATATTTTGAGGTATGAATGGGAAAACAAATGGAAGTATGACTAATTGAAGTGTAGAAGCAGACAGAAAAAAAATGGAGCAGATATTTGCCTCAATACTTTTGGGTTTTATTAGTGTTTGATAATCAACAAATTTCAATAAAAAAAACATACTAAGAATCGAATAACTCAAAAAAAGAAAATCCAATTTGCCAGAGAAAGCACTATACATAAACAATACAAACGGAAATAAAAAAACCGCACATGCAAACAAATTATAGATTGTTGAAACATGACTAGCTGTTCTGTCAGAAAGCTTAGAGGGAAATAAATTTTTCAATTTTTTCCTTCTTTTTGTGGCGACAAAACCAAGCATTAGTATTATTGTTGCTAACACAGGTTCAATCCAAAAAGAAAGATTGAATACTGCTCTTATTAATAACGCTAAAATCCATCCGAATGAAAAATATATTAAACCTGCTGAAATAAATCGGATTATCGCTCTCGTGTTTACTTTAAATGCCCCCCTTATGAAATAGTATCTAACTGATTATTAATTTGTTCTAATAAATGATGATTTTAACTTCAATTAGTATTTGTTGATATGTTATTGTGTCCCCTTTAAATCCCAATTATAATGAGGAGATCCTATTCCAATTACGAATGAGTCGTGTCCTAGTCACGAAAGTTTGGGGATTTATTGTGCGATTTTTGTTTGGTTGTAGCCTCGAAGCGCGTTCAGGATGATGTTCTGCGGAGACCGCTCTGTCTAATGTTACCCAAGGAAGGTTACAATATTGATTAGATGAAGTTACATGAAAAAAATTATTCCGCAAAATCAACTAACTTTATACTCAACTTAATCTTACATGTAATTAGATCCTAAAAATGTCATCTGAAGATGAAAACCTTCGTGAAATTCAGAAAAAGCTCAAGAGTATCGAGAAAAGAGTAAAAAATATTGAAAAGGGTTCCCTATCTGATACGGAACACCAACTTTTCTTTGGGGTAATTATCTCACTCGTAATTCTTTTTTTGACAATTGATCCTAAACAAATTGCTGACTTTTTTACTAATGTTGGTTTCGTTGAAGCTGATGCAATGGAAATTGCTACATTAATTAAAACATGGGGAGCCATACTGACATTTTCATCCGCAATAATACGATATTATAGCGCATTAGTAAAGGATGACATCAAAAAATCACAAAAAACAAGATTAGCCTCAATTGCACTTGTTGTAATGGGTTTTGAATTGTTTCTGTTCTTTCCAGTAATGAACATAAACTTGCCATTGCCTGAACAAATCAGTTTGCTAAATCTGCCACTAAAGATTTTCATTTTACTTATAATCTACCGTTTTATTGCTTATTTTCTGGAAAAGAAATTACTGTCCTTTTATGCTTCTAAGAAACTCATTTTGAAAAAGGACATTAACCCAATTGTTTCAAAAGCTTTTGTGTCATCAATGAGAGCAGCGTATATTGCAGTGGTTATAGCGTTTACAGTTTACTTCTTTTTGCAATCATATGCTGTTGAAGTTTTTCTGGGATTCTTTGTAATTGGTTTTCTATTACTTGTTCTTCCCGATATCAAAGAAATCAGGAAAACCCTCAGTTAATTTTTGAGCGTGTTAAGGTTTTTCTTAACACTCGTACATTCCTCTTTTTTACTTTGATTTTGAAAATGTTATTTATTTAGTTTTCAGAGTTCGGACTCTAAATTTGCAGCTTTCTTCAAGCTTGATCAGAATGATTTTACAGGAGATCTTTCCGCCTACTAAGCTTGACCAGACGCGAGGGGTTGGGCGCGCTCCTTTTTCGCTTCGTGCCGGCTTTCTTTACCGCAGCCGAGAACTCAGCGAGGGATGAAAACTAAGGTAAGGGCTTGCGGTTAGGGGGATAAGTTCGGCGCGCGCCTACAGGTAATCTCCACAATAACCTCTATTGACCTAAATTGTTTTTTACTCAACCTACAAAGAAATTCGTTGGGTTTGAGTTAAACGGATATTATGATAAATAGAGAAACAAATACGATTCCTAGTAAGAAATGCTGTTGTGCAGCACTCAACAAATTGGTCTTTTTTAAAAGCAACGGAAAATTCATCTCAGTACTAACAATTTTATTAATTGTCACCAAGTTTTCTTTTTCACTCTTACCAAGGTTTTCTTTATTTTTTATTTCTTCCATTATTCCATCAACAGTTATCATGTGGAACTGACCGATTTTTGTCACTAACAACGAACAAATTCCGCCAACTACCAAATTGAATAAAGAAAGAACCAGAAAAATAAATTGAACACAACCAAGTCCATTTATCAATATTGCACTCGGTATCGATACAAGAGCCACAGCAAAACCTATTGCATCGAAAAGTGCTGAAGCTTTCGACTCAATAGTATCTTTCCTTTGCAGTTCGAAAGCATATACATCATTAGCTAGTTTTTCAAAATCAACATTCTTTTCGGCATCTATCTTAGTTGCCCAATTTTTATATTTGACTCCCCATTTATCTTCCTTTGATTGCTCAGAAATCTTATGATTAGTCTGAAATGCAATGATAAAAGCAAAAAACCATTCAATAAATCTTTTTTTCATCACCATATGCTTTCGAGGCTCCGTTAGATAAATAATCAACAAGAGTTTCAGCGATTGGTAGATCACATTCTTTTTGAAGCCATCCCCACTCACCATTTGGGTTAATTTCTAAAAAATAAAATTCACCATCAATTTCAACTAAATCTATCGCCCCAAAAACAAGTCCAAGTTCTCGTACAATTTTAACGCATTTCGCTTCGATATCATTAGGTAGTTCACAGACTTGAAACTTCAATCCTTCCTTTACAATACGCCAATCTTTAGATATTCCTTTATCTGACTCTCTTACAACTTTCACTGAATAACAATGTTCTCCAATTATGGTCAAACGATAATCAATTTTACCGGTTAAATACTCTTGAAAAATTGTTGGAGCTAAACCAAATTCATGTTCAGAAACATCTTCAATTTCGTCAATGATACTTGTAAAAATGAAGTGGTCTTTATCTTCGCTTTCAATCAAAGGACAGGATAATGCTTTAGCAATTATTTTTCCGCCAAATTTGTTGAAAAATGCTGACACATGACTCTTATCATTAGTTATACAAGTTTCTGGAATTTTTAATCCAATGTGTCTAGCAAGCTTAAGTTGTAATATTTTATTTTCTGCAATATGAACATTATCTGGGTCATTAATCCAATTAACATGATCAATATGTTTTATTCCTTCAATAAAAGAATGCCATTGGTTCTCAACAAACGTTATTACAGCAGCATTTGGACGTCTATCAATAGGAGTAAATTCAAAAGGTTTTCCTGGTCTCCGGAACCATACACTCCTTAATTCTTTTGCGAGATTACAGATTCTACCATTTTTTTCAATAGTATAAGAAAATTCTGGAAGTGTCAAAGAAACATTCATATTAAGAAAATCTTCTGTATTTATTCTTAGGAATTTTATCTTTTTTCTTCGTAATAGTCTAATGACGAAATCAACGGTAACGTCATATTTATTTGACAAAATCAGTATCATTTTTTTACCAGAAATCATTGAAATCATAAAGAATGTGGATTATCTCCACATACGCTCGTCTTTTTGATCTTCGCCTTTTTCGATGTCACACTTTTTTGTAACTCGTTTTTCCACTCCATCAATTGCGAAAATCCATTTTTCCCCCTCGAATACTTTTACCATGTCTAATGAATCATCATAGATTTCGTCGTTACTCTCAAGTACAGCTCTTGTTGGACCAATAACTTCTTTCTTAAACCGGAATAAAAAAGGTTCAGAGTGATTCAAAGTTAGTCAACATAATATGAATGTTATGACAATTATTTAACATTTTCCACAGGAAACATCACGCAGTTATGGTTTTATATAGCATTAATTGTGAAAATATTCTTCTATGGAAATAATTTGATCACGATCTAGTTTATAGAACCAAACATGATTTTTTAGGCGAATAACATCGCCAGGAACAAAACCCAATACATAATAACAATATTCATTAACAAATTCTCCTTTCAAAGTCATTTGTTGCGTCTTTCGGTTTGAGTTATGCTTAGTCTTTATCAAGTCGGTGAGCAGTTGACGGAATTTTCCAGTTAAAGAGAATGCACGTTTACAGAACAACCAACATAAAGCCAAAGTTTTCAAAGCCTTCTAATCAGTGGTCTCTGCATCAATAGTCTTGAGAAGACCATTCCTTCGATGGGAAAACACAGTCTAATCAACGCGTTTGCAGTTTTCCCTTTTCTATGTACGCTGTTGATAGCTATCAGAACCAGCTAGTATCGTTGCCACATTCATTAAATCACGTATGCAATTTCTTTTTTAGTGGAAGAGAGATTTAGAAACAATGCTATTTTCTTCTTTTTCGTTTGCGCCAACCCAACTCGACGGCTTCCTTCTCTGAAATTGGTTTTGCAATCAATCGACCCGTCTCCTCATCAATCTCAACCAAACACGGCATGCCAACCTCGAAAGGAAAAGCAGTATCTTCGCTAACCTTTGTGGGTACATAAATCCAGATTCTGGCATATTCCCTCCCTTTGCTGACGGATTTCCTGCCAATAATCGTTCCGATGCCTGTACGCGCCAAACTTTGTCCCGACTCACAATTCTATATCCCCAATATGTTACTATATTCGATAACTACGTTGATGCACTAACCTTTTATGCTAAGATACCGCAGCCTAGGTCAGGTTGATCTAAGGTTGGAGCCAGAAGTCCACATCGTAGACCGCTACATGCAACTCGTGAAGAAATGCTTCACCATGACCAACGTTATGCTGGGAGGAGGAAAAGAAGTCGACCTGCTGGCGTATAATCCCCGAACAAACGAAAAATATCACATTGAAGTTCGGGTAACAATAGGGCGAGGCTTCCGCCTGAGAATGAAGGACACTCAGACAAGGAATGGTCGCAAGCATAGGAGGGGCATGGACACCTTGAACGAAATCAAGTTTGTTCACCCCGTCGTAACCAACAAAGTCGGGGAGATTTTCGGTAGCTCCGAGTACAGGAAGGTGCTGGTCGTGTGGGATGTAGAGGATAGTAAGGTGATAGAGCAGGCGAAAGCTGTCTATGGCATAGAGGTGTGGAAGATCTCAGATGTTCTAAGCGAAATGATGAAGAAAATAGGAACGAAATCGTATAGAGACGACGCATTAAGAATTGTTCAGTTGATTTCGAAAATGAAGGCTTAAATCATAGGTTATATCCGCCTGCTCGATAGGCTCAGAAAAAATCAAGAAAGTCTGTTCCCAAAGTTAGAGACTTAATTTTCCCATACTTTCTCTGGATTACTGTTTCAATCGAATATTCAGAACAGGACCCAACACAGCTATGGCAAAGTGTTCCAACCTTACAATTTCCTCAAATTCTTCAAGAGACAAAAACTGGAAACTACAATTTTTTAGAATATAGATGGTAATCTCATCCTCGGACTTCAAGACAAAATTACGCCCCAACGCCTTCCTAAACTGGCTGCCTCTGACGTTCCCACTTTTGTGGTCGCCAAATAAACGCCTCCTCAGGTTCTTTGTTCTACCAGCATAGATTATCTCATTAATTCTCTTATCATAAATTACGTAGACTCCTGCTTGCTTGGGAACATCTTTGGAAGTTACATCAGCAAAACGGTATTGAGGATTAACTAAAAGCTTTTCCAGCATCTTAACATAATTGGAAACAATACTTTCATACAAATCTACAGGAACCTCGATTGACTGTTTAACCTACTTAATCTTTCTCTAATCCATATTTTATTTTCCTTTTACTAATGCAAAAACCTTCGAAGGCTAAGGAAACCCGTTACCTTCTATCTATAACTAGGCAATTTAGGCCATGTTTTATTACATTGTGTTTGTTTACTGCCAACTTTTTTGGGCATAGGTTTTTCCCGAGATAGACTCGGAAACTGCCGAACTTAAGGGTTCCCCGAAAGATTTCTACGAGAAAAAAGTATCATCTTTAAGACTGGATTACACAGAAGAAATTTGCGCGCGCAGCACGCACAATTCTACATATAATATCTATAGCTATTTGGAGGAGGGATATCTGCAACTACCATTTCTGCCAAGATCTTGCCAACTTTGTACGATACTCCTATTGTCACAGGTAACTTTGTATAAAATGTAGAAGAGTTCCAATCAAGTTTAGTCAATCCTAAGATATCTTTACAAACTGTTTCTATAGATGTATCTAGTCTTTGGCAAATCA
>Ga0315546_1001756_pt1 | contig 13330 bp, 11 predicted proteins | sample SalMarSW160170MG_FD_203833 | JGI IMG/M metagenome (GOLD analysis project Ga0315546, IMG submission 203833) | Salt marsh sediment microbial communities from the Plum Island Ecosystem LTER, Massachusetts, United States - Salt Marsh Sediment SW1601-170 ... | reverse complement strand
TCCAGCGTTGTGGCGGTAAGGTAGAGGCAGCGGCGGTGAATGACCTTACCGATGCTAAAACCAATGCCCATCTTTTTAAGTATGATAGCAATTATGGCATCTATCCCGGTAAGGTGGAAGCCAAAGACGATTGCATCATAGTTGATGGCAGAGAGATAAAGGTCTTAGCTGAGCGTGATCCAGCAAAAATTCCCTGGCGAGACTACGGGGTGGATATTGTGATTGAATCTACCGGGCTTTTCACCCAGGCGAGCAAGGCTGCTGCCCACCTTCAAGGCGGTGCTAAGAAAGTAATTATTTCAGCACCGGCTCAGGAAGAGGATATATCAATTGTCCTCGGTGTCAACGAGGGACAATATGACCCGGCTAAGCACCGCATTATATCCAACGGCTCCTGTACCACTAATTGCATTGCCCCGGTAGTTAAAGTCCTTCACCAAAACTTCGGCATTGTTCACGGGCTAATGACTACCGTCCACTCTTATACTAATGACCAAAAAATACTGGATGTGTTTCACCGTGACCTGCGCCGAGCAAGAGCCGCTGCTACCAATATCATCCCGACTACTACTGGTGCAGCTCGTGTTGTGGGCGTAGTCATTCCCGAACTGCAGGGGAAGTTACATGGCATTGCCCTGAGGGTTCCCACTTCGGTGGTGTCTGTCGTTGACTTTGTAGCTGACCTGAATAGAAAGGTAAGCGCTGAAGAAGTTAACGATGGCTTTCGTAAGGCTGCTGACGGAAAGCTTAAGGGAATTCTGGAATATTGTGACGAGCCACTGGTGAGCTCGGATTTTAAGGGCAATCCGGCCAGTGCTATTTTCGATGCCTTAAGCACCATGGTCATTGATGACAACCTGATAAAGGTCTTAGCCTGGTATGACAACGAGTGGGGCTATAGCTGTCGCCTTGCTGACCTCATCGCTTATATCATTAGAAAGGGATTATAACTCCATCTAAACTCTCTCCTGCAGGGAGAGGAATAAAGAAGGGGAACAAACAATGCACGTCAGTGTTTGCCAGATTGAGCTTCGCATCCCTGAGAACCAGTCACTTAAAGGCAAGAGACAGGTAATTAAGTCCATTATTACCCGACTTCAAAATAGGTATAAGGTTTCCGTAGCCGAGGTGGATAATCAGAATTTGTGGCAATTAGCTACTTTGGGCATAGCCTGCGTTAGCAATCACAGAAAACATGCCGATGAAACTTTATCCAATGTCGTAAAGTTCATTGTCCAGAATTACCCCGATGTAGAGTTATTAAGCTCAGAAATAGAAACCTTTCCCTGATGGATGCTACTGCCTTTCTCCATCACCTTTGTGGTCTGCCTGATTACCTTCAGCAGGTCGTACATATTGAACGTATTCTCCCGCAGGGCGCTATCTTTGACAAGCTGGATACCCCCCTCCATCCCAGCATTCAAGCATCTCTGGAGTCCCTGGGCATATCAGCTCTTTACAGCCACCAGGCGAAGGCCATAAATGCCATCCTAGCTGGGAGAAACGTAATAATAGCCACGCCCAGCGCCAGCGGCAAGACTCTGTGCTATCACTTAGCTACGCTTGAGGCGCTTCTACATGATAAGGATAGCCGTGCTCTTTATATCTTCCCCACGAAAGCTCTGGCCCAGGACCAGCTACGTAGCGTGAACCAAATCGCCCGTCCCCTGTCATTGCGAGCCAAAGGCGAAGCAATCCCTTCAGAAGCTATGGCCACTTTCGATGGTGATACACCGCAGAGTGAAAGAGCAAACATAAGAAAACAGGCAAGGATAGTGCTTACTAACCCGGATATGCTCCATTTAGGCATTTTGCCTAACCACCAATCGTGGTCCAGATTGTTTCGCAATCTCAAATATGTAGTGATAGATGAGACTCATATCTATCGAGGTGTTTTCGGCTCTCACGTAGCTAATGTCCTGCGGAGGTTGCGGCGGCTTTGTGCTTCCTATAGCTCTAGCCCCCAGTTTATTTGCTGCTCGGCCACTATCGCCAATCCCGAAGAGCATGCTCAAAATATCGTCGGCTTACCTTTCGAGTCCATTATTGAAGACGGTTCACCACATGGCGAAAAATACTTTGTTTTCTGGAATCCACCTTTCCTCGATGAAGCTAAGACCAGCCGACGCAGTTCCAACAGTGAGGCAGCGTTTCTTTTTGGACAGCTTGTTCAGAAAGGTATCCGTGGTCTGGTATTTGCCCGCACTCGTAAGCTGACCGAGCTCATTTATATTTATACCCAGGGACAACTGTCTCCCTCTCTGGCTGGTAGAATCAGCCCTTACCGGGCGGGGTACCTTCCCGAAGACAGACGCCGAATTGAGCATCAATTCTTCGACGGCGATCTTCTCGGGCTGGTCGCCACAACAGCCTTGGAGTTGGGAATAAATATCGGCGACCTGGATGCTACCGTGCTTACCGGCTATCCCGGAAGCATTGCCAGTGCCTGGCAACAGGCAGGGCGCAGCGGACGAAGCAACTATAGCTCTTTGAGCTTTCTTATCGCCCAGGAAAACCCGCTCGACCAGTATCTGATGCGCAATCCAGATTTCTTTTTCAGCAAGAACTTTGACAACGCCATAATCAATCCTAGCAATCCTTATATCCTGAAGCCTCACCTCCTCTGCGCTGCCTGGGAGAAACCTCTGGAAGATAAGGATAAGGTGTTCTTCGGGCTCGACACTGGTACTATGCTAACTGATCTGGAACAAGACGGGAGGTTAAGAAAACGCCATGAGAGATGGCACCCCGCTCCTTCTATCTCGTACCCCGCTCAGGATATAAATATAAGGGCAACATCAGGTCAAAACTATGCCGTCATCGATGGTCGAGAGGGTTGTTTGTTAGAAACAGTGGAAGCCAGCGTTGCTTTCTTCCAAATACACCCCGGCTCTATCTATCTCCACCAAGGCGAATCTTATCTTATCAAGGAACTCGATTTAGCCCGGAAAATTGCCTGGGCAGAACTAAGGTCTGTAGATTACTATACCCAGACTATGGAAATAACTGACATCCGGGTCACAAGCCTGAGCAAGGAAAAGGACTGCCACAAGGTAAAGGTTTACTTCGGAGATGTTGATGTTACTACCACAGTAATCGGCTTTAAAAAGAAGAGGCAGTTCACGGAAGAGGTCATCGGGGAGGAACTTCTTGATTTGCCACCACAAAACTTTCCCACAAAGGCTCTATGGTTTGACTTGCCTCAGAAGGCGATTGATAGAATAGCCGATGCTGGACTTGACTTCCACGGTGGCTTGCATGCATGTGAACACGCTGCCATTGGCATACTTCCCCTATTTGCCCTCTGCGACCGAAATGACATTGGCGGCGTTTCCACTGCTTTTCACCCCGATACCGGCAAGGCGCAGATTTTTATTTACGATGCTTACCCTGGAGGCATTGGCATCGCCGAGAAGGGATTCGAGATGATAATCGAGCTCTGGCAAGCTACTCTGAAAGCCTTGGAGGCATGTCCCTGCAATGACGGCTGTCCCTCCTGCGTGCAATCGCCCAAATGCGGCAATAATAACCAACCCCTGGATAAAGAAGCTGCGATAGTATTGCTTGAAGAACTCGTGGTTTGAAGGAGAATAACCAGGATAGCTGGCGATTATTCTCAAGGTTAATTGCAACAATGTTGCATTTATCCTTCACTTTGGGTAACATATCATCATGATTCAAGACTCAATTCGAGTTTTGCAAGCTCATGGGTACAAGGCGACCAAGCCGCGGAAGCTGGTACTCGAGATGCTCGAAGAAATGGAAAAACCGCTTTCCCCTTACGACATACAAGGTATTTTGCGCGCCAGGGGCAAACATCTAAACCACGTTACCATCTACCGTATACTCGATTTGCTTTGCAGCCTCAATCTAGCTCACAAGTTGCTATCCAGCGGTGGATTTGTGAAGTGTAGCCTAGATGCCATAGAAGGCTGCCATCGCTTCATGGTCTGCCAGCAGTGCGGAGCCATTCAAGAATTCGCCGACAAAGGATTATGTCAAGAGGAAAACACCTTCGCCCAAGATTTTGGCTTTCATACCGAACATCATCTTTCCGAATTCTCTGGTCTCTGCTCCCGGTGTTATAGAAAATAGCCCCTTTAGCAGAATAAGAAATGCTCAAACGCATAGCAAAAGAACTGAAAGAGCATGCCCCTTTCACGGCCCTTGGCGCTCTTACTGGTATTATCATCACGGTTATAGTAGTTTTATGCAATGTGCCTTCCCATATTTCCCAAACCGCTTTTTATATCTCACACCCGCTCCACGTTTTATTAAGCGCACTTGTAACGACAGCTATGTATATGAGATACAAGAAAGGCAAAATCTGGGTGGCAATTTTGATTGGGTGGACAGGGTCGATCGGTATAGCCACGATAAGCGATGCCATGATTCCTTATCTAGGAGGAACCTTACTTCATGCCCAAATGGAGTTTCATGTGCCCTTTATCGAGGAATGGTGGATAAATCTCCTGGCGCTGGCTGGCATTGCTATCGGCTATTGGAGGCAAACAACCAAAATCCCACACTTTGGACACGTATTGTTAAGTACCTGGGCATCCTTGTTCTACCTCATGGCATTCGGAAAGGCTGAGTGGATTCCTCTGCTCCCTTTTATTTTCTTGTTTTTATTCCTTGCGGTCTGGCTTCCTTGTTGCACCAGCGACATAATTTATCCCCTTTTATTCGTGAGAAAAGAGCCGAAGACAACTTCGCCAGAAAGACAATAAACTGCCAGCTAAAATGTCGTCTACACTTGTGCTATCATATACGGGCACCATTGATTACGGAGGCGGCTTGTTTGATTTGTTAAAAAAGACTGAACCAGGGGTAAAAAAAGGCAAGGAAACCTGGTTTGGCAAGATAGCTAATATTTTTAACCGGGACGTTTTCGGGGATGAGGTCTGGGAGGAATTGGAGGAGTTACTTGTCTCGGTTGATGTTGGTCTAGATACTACAGGTAAACTCCTGAGCAAAGTTAAACAGCGGGTGAAAACAGAAAGGCTTTCAGAGATATCTCAGATACGGGAAGCTTTGAAAGAAGAGATGGTAAGCTTATTAAGCATCCCCCAGAGAGCAAATCCGATTCCTGAGCAAAGTGGAGAATCTCCTTATATCATTCTCGTGGTTGGCGTGAATGGCTCAGGCAAGACGACGAGCATTGCCAAGCTGGCTTACGGTTTTACTTCGCAGGGAAAGCGAGTTATCCTGGCAGCAGCTGATACATTCCGGGCAGCAGCTATTGAGCAGCTTAAACACTGGGGAGGGAAAGTAGGTGCCGAAGTCATCGCCCATCAACCAAGTGGCGACCCTGGAGCCGTTGCCTATGATGCCGTTCAAGCCGGCTATAGCCGCCATGCTCAAGCGGTGATTATCGATACTGCTGGTCGCCTTCATACCAAGTTTAATCTTATGGAAGAACTCAAGAAGATAAAGAGAGTGGTGGCCAAGCACGATGCTTCAGCCCCCCATCAAGTTTTGCTGGTAATGGACGCTACCACAGGGCAAAATGGACTGGCCCAGGCTAAGCATTTCACCGAAGCTGTGAACGTCACCGGTATTTTCCTGGCCAAGCTGGATGGCACAGCCAGAGGCGGCATAATATTTGGCATCTGCGACCAGTTAAAGATACCTATTTCTTATATTGGTACCGGTGAAAAATTACAGGACATGGCTCCCTTTGATGCTGAAGTCTTTGTTAATGCTATTTTCTCTTAAACCGAAAGGAAAAGATAAATGCTCACTATTAGTATAGCCCCCGTAGCCTTCACCATCGGCTCCCTAACGGTACGGTGGTACGGGATTATAGTGGCTATAGCGGTTATATTGATGATAGTCATCATCCCCAGGGAAGCAAAAAGGCTAGGCATCACGCGTGATCTCTACAGCCTTTTCCTTTGGTGTATTATTGGCGGCTATATCGGAGGCCGGCTAGCATATATAATCTATGACTGGGGGCATTTCATAGCGAACCCCCGAGAGATTATCGGCTTTGCTGGCCTTGCTCAAAACGGGATGGTTATCGGCGTCATTGCAGCAGCGTTGATCTATATGAAGGTAACGAGAATGCGCTTCCCCACCCTGCTCGGTATAGGCGATGCCGTCGCTGTCGCTATGCCTTTAGCTCTAGGTATAGGCAGGACTGCCTGTACCATAAACGGCTGCTGCTCTGGCAAGCTCAGCCCTTTTCAGTATTTCCCGGGGGCTGTAATTTATGCTCCCCGTCCACCCGACATTCTTCCTCAAGATTGGTATCATCTATCCAGCCAATATTTGGGTGTGCCAATTTACCCCACACAGATTTATCATCTACTATGGGGTCTGATAGTTTTTGCTGTAGTGTGGCGACTTCGGGGGAAATTTAAACCCGAAGGCTGTCTCGCGTTCTTCTGTTTTTGCCTTTTCGCCGCCGGTGATTTTGGCATTAGGTTTTTCCGTATTGGCGAACCATTGCTCGGGGGTCTTTATCAAGCCCAAGTTCTTGACTTAGCAATATTAGCGGTATTTTTGCCCTGGCTTATTATCAGAATGCGCCGATTCAAAAAACTGGATTTAATGACCGAGCTTGCTAATGAGGCTGAGCGGGAGCAAAGTCACGCAGATTAAGGCTCAGCACTTCCTCTCCATTCCAGCGACTTTTTTCCAGTTTATAGACAATATCTATGTAAGATGGAATTTCCTCCCATTTTTTCTGTGACTTAAAATCTACAGCTTGCCAGGTTATGTTTCCTTGTTTTAGTTTTAGCCTCAGCCATTCGCCCTGGTTGCCGAAGTTACGACACTCGATTACTTCGACCTGCCGAGTGAGAAAGGTCGGCTGTGAGTTACCTCGACCAAAAGGGCTCAACTTTTGCATAAGATTAAAGGTCTCTCCACTAAAAGAAGATAAAGGAAGCTCGGCATCAATCACTATTTCCGGGCGAAGGTCAAGATGACCTAATTGGTCCGTAGCTAGTCTGGTAATCCGTTCCTCTAGCTGAGCTAAATTTTGGCGCGTTACGGTGAAGCCAGCGGCTAAGGGATGGCCACCAAAGGTAGTAAGCAGGTTATGGCATTCTTCTAAAGCAGCTGTGACATCGAATTCAGCTATGCTGCGACAGCTACCCTGACATAGCTCAGGGCCTAAACTGATGATAATGGTGGGCTTGTAAAATTCATCTGCCAACTTGCCAGCAACAAGCCCGATAACACCGATGGAGTAGCTTTCGTCACCGTCTATAAGCACAGGTAGGTGTAGTTTGGCAGCTAGTTTCTCCCTCGCTCGGCTTAATACTTCCTTGGTTAATTTTTGCCGCTCGGCATTCCTTCTCTCTAGCTCCAGGGCCAGTAGGCGAGCTTCCTCTGATGACTGAGTAGTGAGCAGCTGGTAGCTAGTGGAGGCATTGTCCATCCTGCCAGCAGCATTGAGGCGAGGTCCCAGTACCCAGGAGATATCTTCAGTATCAAGTTCACCTGGCTTCAGCCCGGCCAATTTACCCATTTCTTGAATTCCCACGCGGGAGCTATTATTAAGCTCTCTCAGCCCTTTCTTCACCAGGTACCGATTCTCACCGACGAGAGTAACTAAATCGGTAACAGTGGCTAAAACTACTAACTCCATCAATCCAGCTAGCCATTTCTCCCGGCTATCTTTATGGAATAGCGCTTGCAGAAACTTGAAGGCAACGCCAGCACCAGCCAAATCTGGATAGGGATACATCGAATCCTTTCGCTTCGGGTCAATTACAGCTATGGCTCGAGGCAGGCTCCCTAACGGAATGTGATGGTCGGTGATAATCATATCGATTCCCATTTCTCGAGCATGTTTTACCTCTGTAATGTCAGTTACGCCACAATCAACAGTAATAACCAAACTAGCCCCCTGTGCCTGAAGCTTCTCCAGAGCTGAAATCTTTAATCCGTGGCCTTCGTTGACGCGGTCAGGAATATAGGTAATAACTTCAGCACCAAGCCTTGACAGTCCCTCGACAAGAATAACTATGGCTGTAACGCCATCAACATCAAAGTCACCGTAGACGGCAATTTTTTCCCGGGCAAGCACGGCCTTATAAACCCTGCTCACAGCCTTTGATATATCAGGAAGCAGGAAGGGATTACCCTCCAGCCTACGGTCAGCAGACAAAAAAGGGTCGATGTCCTCTAGCTTAACATCACGATTGTAGAGAAGTTGAGCAATTAGAGGAGAGAGGTCAGAAGCGTTTAAGTATTCGTCAGGCACTGGAGGCAGGATTTTCCATCGAGCTCGTTGATTCAATTTCGCAGCCTAGTTTAATGCCTTTTCGTTAGAATCGCTAACTATATCACAGAAAAGGCTTTAACAAAATGTCTTTGCGAGCTAAGCGAAGCAATCCCACATCCTTTTTAGAGATTGCCATGTCGCTTGCAGTTCCTCGCAATGACAGGTGGGACTTCCTAATCGGCAAAACCACGGATTAAGAGTAATTTGACCACTCAGCCAGGCAATAAATATAATCCATATAAATGAGGGTAGCTTTCTACACATTGGGTTGTAAGCTCAATCAAGCCGAGACGGAATCCCTGGCTAATCGTTTTAGCAAAGCCGGATTTCAACTTGTTACCCCCGGTGACGGGGCAGATATTTATATTGCCAATACCTGCACAGTCACCCATATTGCCGACCGCAAGTCACGCCACTGGCTCAGGCTGGCAAGGCGAAGAAATCCCCGAGCCCTAATTATCGCCACTGGCTGCTACGCCCAAAGAAATCGTCAAGATCTAGCCCCGCTTGCTGACTTTGTAGTTGATAACAAAGAGAAAGAGCACCTGCTTACCCTTACCCAAACCCTCTCCCTTGAAAAGAGAGGACTGAGTAAGGTTGAAACAAAGCAATGTCAGATACTCGCTGCCACCATTAGGACTCGTAGCCTGATAAAGATTCAAGATGGCTGTCATAGCCCCTGTACATATTGCATTGTGCCCAAAGTAAGACCCCACGAATATTCTCTGCCCGCTTCCCAGATAATTGACGAAGTTAAGCAAAAAGTGGTTCTTGGTTACAAAGAAGTTGTTCTCACCGGGACAAAGGTCGGCTCTTACAGAGACGCTGTCCTGAGCGCTAGCGAAGGATCTAGTACTGACCTCAGAGATTTGGTTCAGGGTATTCTTACCAGTACCGGCATCGAGAGATTACGCCTCTCGTCTTTACAGCCTTCGGAAATATCCTCTAAATTTCTTGCCCTGTGGCAGGATGAAAGGCTTTGTCGGCATTTCCACTTAGCGCTACAAAGTGGCAGCGAGCCCGTACTTCAAAGGATGAGAAGGAGCTACTCTCTGGACCAACATCAGAGAACAGTAAATTTGATTAAAGAAAAGATACCAGGCGTGGCTATCACCACAGATATCATGGTTGGTTTCCCCGGGGAAAGTGATGAAGAGTTTGAACAGAGCTACTCTTTTTGCCAGCAAGCTGCCTTTGCCAATATCCATGTCTTCCCTTTCTCACCACGTCCTGAGACAGCGGCAGCCGGGATGCCCGAGCAGATAAAAGACAAAGTTAAACAAGAGCGCAACCAGCGGATGCTAGAGCTATCTCGAAGCTCCCGGCGCCGCTTCTGTGAACAGTTCTTGGGGCAAGCTATGCCGGTCCTCTGGGAGAAGGAAACCGGCCCCGGAAGCGGCAAATACTCAGGGCTGACCGGCAACTATATCAGGGTATTCGCTCATAGCGAAAAGCCCCTGAGCAATGAGATAACACCTGTTAAACTGGTAGAATTTCATAACCAGGGAATGTGGGGAGAATTAGTGAATGAAAATCCAGGTTAATGTAAAGCCCAATTCTAAGACCGAAGAGCTTAGCCGGGAAGGCGATAACTTCATAATCAAGGTTAAAGAGCCGCCCAAGGAAGGCAAGGCCAACCAGGCAGTCATAAGATTACTGGCAGGGCATTTCGGCGTTTCCCAAAGCCAGGTCAGGATTCTCAGCGGCTTTAGAAGCAGGAATAAGGTTGTTGAGGTTAGGGAAGACTAGCATGGGGTAACGCAAGCCCAATGGGTTCAACCGTAGTCGGCGCTAGCATTAACAGAGCTATCCATAATCTTAGGACTGAACGTAGCGTACCTCCCTGTTTAACTCGCCCTAGCATGTTTAGCTACTTTTTGTGAGGAAGTCTATAGTAAGGCATCGCTTCTCGGGAACGGACTGTCATAGACATTACCAGTGGTTAGCTCGTGCTGTGATTGATGCATTTGTTTTAGCCTATAAAGGGGGTTATCATAGTAACGAATATCTCTCAGCCTAACATCTTCAGGGCGGTAGAATATTTTCTTCCTGAAGTTCGACTTACGGTTTGCATGAGCAAATCTATCATACTGATGCGGCTTATTGAAAATGAACCAGAAATAGCCAAAGTCTTCTTCAACTTTCTGGCATAGGGAGCGATATACCTCCTCATTTTTTTACATGGATATGGCGCCACTTCGTCAAATAGTATATTGCATGCCCGAGGTACATTGAAAGCAAATGGCAGATGTATAGAAAAGCCAATTCACTGTAGTAATGGTTATAGGAGATCAGTGCCCCACTTCCGCCAATCGTATAATAGTTCTGAAGTCGTAACAGGCTCTCGATAGTATCACTTGTGGAATGAGAAAAATTGCTTAGGAAATTGTAGTGTACAAGAACCCTAGTGGTGGTCTTCTTGTTAAGAACACCGTTGAGACGCAGGTTATCTAATACCTTATCAAAAGTAAGAAAACCCCTGTACAATTCGCTATGAATGTCATCTGCTTGGCCTCTCTTACTTCTTGGAGTAATTGCCCACTCCCCTTCAAGGAAACGGCTGGTAGATAGCTTCCTCTGTCGTGATTTTCCTTTCAGGTGATGTTGAACTGGCTGATATTGCTGCCAAGCACCATAGTAAAACGGAAGAGGCAAACCAGTGTCATTACCATTTGCATCCACTACTTGTTTCCCCTTTAGTACTACAACGACAGTGCTTTTATCTTCCTCATATATCTTTATCAGATGCTTGCCTACCTTTTCCCTCGTCTGTTCGATAACCCTTTTCTTAGTATTTTCTAAGGTTGAGTCATTTTTACTCCTCTTTATCTTTATCCTAATGGGATACTTGTCACAAGTGCTTATCAGCCTGAGCAGGAAGTAAGCTTCAAATGGCATCCGTACCAAGTGATAAGCATCTCTGTAATACCCTTGAACAATAGTATCCCTTGCGTGTTGGAGCGATAAAGCCTGAATGCGAATAAAATCCAAAATTTCAGAATCTGGAAGCCATTGTGAGTCACCCCACTCAATATCATTCGGTAGCTTGTCTATTGCTCCCAAAAGGGCGTCAATGACACTGATCAGTTGTCTATGCTCTTCAAACGTTTGCTTAGCGATAGCTGAATTCTCGTACGTCATCCGCGCCACATGGGACAATAAGCACCTTCGCATGCCTATTAGAGTTCAATCCAGAGCAAGCTTACCACCTTTATTTTACCTTATGTTCACTCCCTTTTGAAAGCCTAGCGGCTGGGAGTATTAGAAGCGAATAGGGGATTGCACGAGTCTCTGAGCAGGCTACAAATCCTCTTCGGTTATAACTCTGATTCCATTTCTCTTCAATAATGCTGTGGTAACGCCGTCGCCATCAATCAGTTGCCGGGAAAATGTGCCATCGTATATTTGCCCACAGCCACACGAGGGGCTTCTGGATTTCCCTATGAATTCTTCGATGTGAAATAGCTTGGCAACTTTCAAAGTTTCTTCCGCCCCAGTAATGAATTCCTGGGTGACATCTTCCCCGTTTATATTTAGCACTTTGCATTTCCCATCAAGAACGTCTTCACCAGTCCCTCCCTGAATTTCCTGAGGTGCCCTGGGGGTCCTTAATCCTCCTAGTTGCTCTGGGCAAAAAGGTATCAGCGTCTCGGAGTTCAAAAGCTCAATTGCCTTATCGCTTTTGTAAATATCTTTGCCATCCCAGGCACACTTTATTCCCAACAAACAGGCGCTTATAAGTTTCACAGAGATTCTATCCCTTTGTTCTTGTTCCTGAATAAGTAAAAGAGCGTTGTTTCATTCTGATCCATTTCCTTTCATCAATCCCGATTAAATTGCCACACTGACATCTAATTTCATTTCCCTCTTGAACACTATGGTCTTCTATTATGCGCTCTTTCCAGCAGTGTAATATTCGCCCCTTCCCAACCTTCAAGTATTTAAAGACCTTAGCCCTGCACTTAGCACACTTTATTACTATCATTCCAATTTATGTGTCTTCATCTCCAATTGGAGTAGATTCAGGCCTGTGTTTCATTCTGGATTTCTTGAGACCGTTTAGGAAGTAGGTAACCGGCTCTTCGGGTTGGCGTTTCTCAGTGGCTTTGATAAGCCTTTCCAGGACACCAAGGGGATAACAATGAATAAGCTTCTTAGCCAAGTCACTACTTATGCCGAACTTAAGCAAATCAGCTTTAACCCTCTTAATTCTTATCCAATAGTTCTCTTTCTTCTCTGCCTCCATTTACTCCCATAAAGTTACCATAATGAAAGTAATTAGTGTAATATTAGCTTTGGAGTGAGGATAAAGATAGTCGGTGCAGAATCATTGGGTGTTCGGGGCCTGTGCTGCGTAGTTGAGCCCAATGACCGCAAAATAGTCATTGATCCTGGAGTTGCGCTAGGGTACAGGCGGCACGGTCTTTTACCCCACCCGGTTCAGGTTGCCGTGGCGGAGAGAGTGAAAGTTACCATCGAGAAGGCGCTAGATGAGGCCACAGACGTGGTGATCAGCCATTATCACGGCGAGCATCATCCAATGGTCAATGCCAATCCTTACCAGCTTTCAGCGGACCGGGTTGCTGAATTATTTAAGCATCCCAGACTGTGGGCAAAAGGGATGCAGAAGATCGCTCCTGGTCAGGTTCATCGGGCTAAAGATTTAGCTCAAAAGGTTGGTCGAGCCTTTCCAGCTTCGGAGGGGCTAAGCGATGGGTGTTTAAGCTTTTCTCCTCCTGTTCCTCATGGTGAGCGAGGCATGGGTGGCACAGTAATGATGACTAGGATCGAAGAGGAAAAAGAAGTTTTCGTGCACGCCTCGGATATTCAAATGCTCAATGAAGAGGCAATAGAGCAAATACTTGCGTGGCATCCAACCGTGGTGCTGGCATCCGGGCCGCCAATTTATTTGCCAAGCTTGACTTGGAGAAAAAGAAAGGCTGCGCTGCGTAGGACTTTGATGGTAGCCAGAGATGTTGATACGCTTATCCTAGATCATCACTTGATGCGCTCCAGGGAAGGGGAGAAATGGCTGGATTGGGTTTCCTCTATTACCAATCATAAGGTTATCTGTGCTGCCGATTTCATGGG
>Ga0315546_1001754_pt1 | contig 13334 bp, 22 predicted proteins | sample SalMarSW160170MG_FD_203833 | JGI IMG/M metagenome (GOLD analysis project Ga0315546, IMG submission 203833) | Salt marsh sediment microbial communities from the Plum Island Ecosystem LTER, Massachusetts, United States - Salt Marsh Sediment SW1601-170 ... | reverse complement strand
CAAATTTGAGCGTGCTTTGCGTTTTCTCGACTGCTTGGCGGCGCCGGCGCTTTCTGCTGGCAGCCCGGACCGGAGCATCGTAGCGATTATGGCAAATCTGACAGGCGGCCTTGAGGTTAGACGGGTCACAGTTTTCCGGCCGATGGTCAAGGTGCATGACAGTCAGGACAATCTTAAAAACTGATGGATCGGGATCAGACCAACACTCGCAATAATTTCCGTCGGGTAGTCGCTGAACAAAAACGCCGTTATCAAAACCGCATATCTCACAGCAGTTGCCGGCTCTTTCGAGAATCGACTGCCGAATCTCGGGCCAGTTGTCCGGGTAACGATCTTTGTTATCAGGGAGAATAGGCATTGAGGACAACCGTGTTCGTGCCGTTAAGTTGAATTCCGCCATTGATACGGACGGTGTACTTGCGAACCCCCTCTTCAACCTCAAACCTGATATCGATATCGAAATAGGAATCACCGCGTTCATTGGCGACATCGAGTTGTTGGAAAATTTTCTGATAAACCCAGAAAAAGGCTAAGGACAGGTCTGGTATGGTCATATAACAGCCCCGGCCGTTGACCACAGCGTTAACCATCACGACGTGCTACCTTCAATTCGATCATTTTCTCCTTCAACTCAATCAGTTTCTCCAGGGCATCCGCAATGCGCACGATGGGGCTGGGTCCATGCTTCGGGGGCTCAAGGTTTGTAAGACTATCGCCGATATCCGACAACTGGAACGCCACGTTGTCGATCTGCGCAGCGAGGGCACAAATACGAGTAAAGGAACAAGAGTTGGCGCTCCACAGTTGACACTTTTCACCCAGGCAGGGCAGATTTACAGAGGAAACGGTAATCTGCCCCTGCTGAACAATCCCTCCAGGGCCGGCAACCGGCGCTAATTGTCCGGACATGAAGGGGCAAATTCCATGCGGGAATTTTTCTTTATCGAGGTCGCCGTTCATAGCGCCACCACCTCCCGGTCCGGACGGACAAATTCGTCAAAGATGGCGTCAAAATATGCCTGAAAAGATTCGCGTTGTTTGGGCTCAGCCGAAAAATCCTCTTCCAACTGCGCCTCCGACAGGTCAAAAAGAACCTGCTTGAACGGCAACAACTCCACCCGTTGCTCTTTGTCCATGCCGAGAGAACTGTCAAGCACGGCCACAACTCGGTCGGCCGACTTTGGCGGTTGCAACCGAAAATTGGTCACGATCGTTTGAATGGCGAGCCCCGCAAGTTCCCGGATCGTTGTTGTTTGTGACATTTGATCTATCTCCTCTGGTGTTGCTTGTTGGCCGTCAGAAACGGCGTTATTAACGACGGGTTTGTCGATCTGTGTCCGGCGGATAGCCGGCATAGAGCCGACCGGCAGAGCCTTCCTGGGGGACGAAACGAGAAGTTGGCCGACAGTCTTAACGGCGGTGTTGAGAATGTCAGTCATCGAAGCCCCGGTGTTCGAGTCCGGCGTTATGTCTTTAATGGCTCCGATAAGAGTGGCGACTGTCTGTACCTGGGCAACCGGATCGGGTGTTTTTTGTTCAATGAGAACATTCAGAAGCGTCTGCAAAAGACCCTGGTCAATGGCGGGGGGTTGTGCCGGTTCGGCTAAAAATTTTTTCATAACCATCAGCCGTTCCATGCGCCGCATCCATTCTCCATCGGAACCGCCAATGTTTACACCGTCAAAGTCCTCCGTGGGTAGAGGCTTATCGGGAGACGTGGAGTGTTCTGCCGGTGGCTGATCGAGAATAGGTTTCCCCTGAACATGAACATAGCGCTGTTTGGCAATGCGACCGGCTACCCTTTTTTGAACCCGGTAAGTACCCCCACCATAGCGGCGTTTGATGTAATTCTGATAGGAAGGTAAACCGGCCGGCAGGTCCTCACAATAGCCGGCGGTGCGAATCTCAACACCCGTTTCGGGGTCGACTATAGTAACGTCGGGAAGTATCCTCTGCATCTGGACAACAACATTGCCTTCCGCTTCATCAGTAAAGAACTCAGCCCAATCGTCTCGCTCGGCCCTGACATCATCGCCTACATCAAGAGGGGGCGTATCTACGGAAAGAGCATCCTCACGAACCGCCAAAGGCTTTTCAGTTCGCTTAGGATCCAGAGCAGGTTTTCGAGAAGCTGTTTTATCGGTGTTTTTTTCTTCTGTCCGTCTGGCTGGCATGGTACTCCTTTCTCTTTAGATTTCAGGGGTTGCCGCGGGACCACAGATAAAGGCCGAACGCCAATGCGGCGACGACCAGTACTGGTATTCCTTCTTTTTTTTTTAGCAGACTGACAACCGCCTGTGCGGTCGTGTATTCGTCTCGCCGAACGTGACCGTTGGCGGTCTCATCGTAGGGATAGGTGATAAAGTCACCCCAGAGGGCGGGATTGTCGGGGGTTCGATCGGAGCGAGTGTCAAAATGAAAACTGACCACGTCGCGGTCGTTCAGATAAATACCCAGGCCGTTAAAGAGATGAGATTCGAGGGCGAGGTTCCAGATTTCAAGAGGATCTCGATCGGGCCAGGTAACATCAACGGCGGCGCCCTTTCCGTGCTGTCGCGGATCGCCGGGACGATAATCGGACAACATGACCGGTTTAGCGCCAACGATACCGATGAACCGATCAAGAGCACTGACAGTGTCAAAGCGCATCTGATCGGGGTAGTCAAAATCAGACGGGGTTAGCGCGAGGAACGTGTTCCATTGTTCTCGGGAGATCATGTTTAACTCGACTTTCAATAGTTTCGACAAACCGTTGATGAAGCTCTTTGCAAAACGGGTCTGTTAGCGACAAATGGGCAAAAAGCCCGCCATTATTAAAAGACCCAGGTTCGTGTGATCGAGGACAGGCGAAATGAGCGGTATCTTTGAGATTGAATACCTGCCAGTGATCGGGGCGTTTGGGTTCTGACGATGTCCCCTCACCATCTACCGCCCACAGACAGATCATGCGGCCAATAGTCACAACGGACTCGATCATAATCCGCATCTCCTCCGGATCGTACAGGACACCAGTAATGCCCCGAGGAGTGTCAAAAGTAGAATTTTTTTCATGTTATCCCCTTAAATGACGGTTTCCTGATCGCTTCACACTCCATTTTCCATAAAAAACCCCGTTTTAACGGGTTGTCAAGTGTTTTTTTTACCTGGTCGCCAGCTCACCAGGAACTGACGACCAGCGCCAGAGCAGACAACAACGACCCTTACAGCAGATATCCCTCAACACCGATTAGGTGATAGCCGTAGATACGAGCGGCCTCGATCAGGTGATCGAAAAAGAGCTCTTCTTTGTCAGCCGGCAAACGAACAAGGAGATCAACGGCGGTGGTGTCCGAGCCGGTACCGGCGTCTACGGCGATCAACCAGGCGTCAAATTTCTCTTTGGTGTCAAGACCCTGGTATTGAATAGCCTTCTGGACAGCCGGCAACATTTGACCAACGGCGAACGGCAGGGCGTCCGCAAGGCTCGGTTTGTCACCTTTAGAGACAAACCCGTAAATCTTGAGGCCGATGACAACGGCCGCTTTCAACCATCCGAACATGGTAATCCTCCTGGTTTGAGTTTTTGCCATGTGGGCGCCCGTTCGGGCCATCAAACCCACGTTTTTTCAAGAGCAAAGACGATGCGCCCGGACCTGAAAGAGACAACCGTAGATCGAATCGCCAACATCCATGTTTTCCACAGTGATAACAATAGCCGAGCCCGGCAACAGCCACAGGTAAGGGCAGGGACCACTATGTTCGATTGACCTGTGAAAAGTGTTTTTGTTTCCGTTACGATGGTCCCAAGAATAGATCCGCGAATCACTGGCAAGCTGAGCCAGGTTACACCTGTGCATCCAGAGCATCTTAGGAGTGGCACTGATAATCCTCATAACAAAGTATCTATTGGCTACAACCGCGCTGGCCTGAAGCCCACAGTATGACGTTATGAGTAAAAAGGCCTCATCGTAAGTGTTGTGAAACCACTGGAGAACGTTTCCAGCGCCAGGATCGGGGGGTTTTATGTAGCGGATATAGCCGCCCGACCGAGGAAGGAAACATGTGTTGCCACCGGTAAGCGCCACACTCAGACCCTCCAGCGCTGAACGCAGAATGAGACGTTTTGAATCTGATCGCCGGCCTGAAGGTTGACAACGTTAGTGTAAACCAAACCTCCCTCCAGAAGATTTATATCGGCCAGGGGAAGGGAAACATATTCCGAAAACGCCATACCGGCTACCGCCCGGCGAGTTTCGTTGTCACCATGCGTAAGAGCATGGGAATACGCCCAGTGCAAGCTGGCCGTCTGAAGGTTGGCATTCTGAACACCCGTACGCCAGACCAAACCGGAAGAAGAGGCCCACACAATAGAGTAATAACGATTGATGGCTGTCACGTCTGTGACCAGTTCAAGAAATGCCGTTAAGAAGCTATAGACCCAACCGGCGGGAATGGTGTATGTAAACTGAGCGCCGAGGGCGGGGTTGGCCGGCTCGAGATGTTCAATGTAGCCCACTTCCTGGGGAACAAAACAGAGATTTCCGCCCGTCAAAGCCACTATCGACCTACCACCAGGCGATTGCCCAGAAGCGCGTGTAAGCGTGGTCAGCCAGGGCCGTCTCGACGATCTGGATTCTCAGAAAAGGACGGGTTATCATCAAATATCCGGTTGCGTTCATGGGAGCCGGCAGATCATAGGGAGTTGTGTAGGTAGCGGCCAAAACGGGCAAGGAGGCCAGGGTGTCCACGGCGGCAAAGTTGCCATACATCGAACCCTGAATGTTGAGGGTACAGGCCAATTCAGTAATAAGACCAAAAGTCATTCTGCGTACGTCTTGAGCACTAAAATGGTTTACGGCGCTGTTTTCCATGCCCAGATCAACCGTTAGAGTGGCACCGTTTAACAGGGGACCGAGGTGATGCCAGATAGTTCTATTTCTCAAGGAATCACCCATTAAAAGCCCCCCTGTATTTTGATGTGACCAATGACGTCGGTGCTGTCAGTAAGATGAGCATTAACGAGACGGAACCGAGCTGCCATCCCCATTAAAACAAGTCCGGTCATTCCAGAACCAACATCTCGAGGAATAGTATAACAATTATAGAAATCAAAAGCCGCCAGACTCGGATCACTACAAAGATAAACATTCAAGGTTACACCAGGCGATGCAGTCAGATTATACGAGCGAAACCACCAGGAAATTATTGACCTGACGCCAATCAGCCAATGGTCACTTGAAGCACCCTGTTGTATTATATAGTCCGATGCACCACCAGCAATTGTACCTTGATATCGAGCAAAACTCATGCTTGGATGAGTTTCGACTTGTTGTCCGCCGGGTAAATCATTCAAAGCTGAAATAGTAAAAGACATATTACATATCTCCAGCGTGAAGAGGAATAGCGTCCGGATGAGCCGGTTTGTACAGGCGACCCCCGAGACGCCCCAGCATACGCAGGTGATTGTCAAACCAGGCCTCAGGTATCACGACAACGGCAATGGTAGAACCGGACTGAACCCAGATAGGGTCAACCAGGAGAGGTTCAAAAAGAGATCCAAAATTCGTGTAACCATAAGGTGAAACGTGGGGCAATTGCCCCCCGTCAATCCTCAACTCCCATGCGACAGCCTGGCTCATAGCTACCAGGGGTTCGCTGTAGACAACAGCCAAACGTTCGAATTTCGCTACCAACCCGGTTGGGACGGTGAATGACACCAAAGTAGTGACAGCGACAGGATTATTTATAGCCGCCGTAACATCGACAATTTCATCAAAGCCACGATGGACAAGACTGACGGCCGCCGCCTGAGATTTAGCGCGTAATTCCATCTCGGCGGCCCGAACCCTCAAACGAGAATCCCCGGAAACGGGGTCACCAGTAGGCGGTGCCATCAAAGGCACACGCGGATGATGCGGACGCCCGGGAACCGGCCTTCGGTTTTTTAATTTATTGTCCGGCAACTATTCCCTTCCTCATCTCATCTTCCGATTTAAACATTTTATTGCCATGAAAGACAACCTGAACGTCAGTCGCAGTCGCTACATTATTGACGACAGTGATAACCAGAGACGAGTTGCGGGCAAAGAGACGAGGGGGATTAAACGGATAGGGAAGAGAGCCCGAACCCTGAAAGGCATGAACACAAGTAGCGACATTGAAGAGGGTGCGGCCGACCCCCGAGTCGTCAATCTGCACGTCTCCGCCCCAGTTGGCAACCAAGACGTTGGCCTGGCGGACAGCGATCGTCATGTAGTTTGCCTGATAGTTGGCGTCAGCCAGGATGGAAATGGTGCTGTTGGCGATCGCGCCGGCGGCCGCCGCCAAAGCCATCCAGGGAGACGAGTAGCAAAAATACTGCAAATATGGCATAAGGACCTCCTTTCCTTAACTGCGGACTTTCTCGTCTGCCGTTGTCGATCAATAACGGCAGACGATCTTCTCTATTTTCACGAGTTCGCCCACATAAATCAGCGAACCGGCCGGACCTGGTCTCCGAAGATAAACAGGCTGACATCGGTCACGGCTGCGATCGTGCCGTCGATACGCAGCTCAACCTGGATGCTTTCCTGATCTTCCAGAACGAGGGGGTTCTCGAACTTGTAGGTATTAACCACAGAGGACAGGCCGTGGTTGACCTTGTACTCTGTAGCGGCCGCCGCAATGTTCGAGAAATACTGCGTTTCCCCGGCGCCGGCGGGACAGCCGATGCACGGCAGATGCAAGAAAGACACCCCGCCGATTAACAGATTCAAATGTCCGGTGTCATAGACGATCAGATAATCGGCCAGGGTATACCGGGCACCACCAGAAGCGGTGTCCCTGACCACAAGCGTCATGCCCCTCAACACCATCTGTATGTCCTTTTCCAGGCGACCGGCCTGAATGAGATTGGTGTGAGCATAAGTCTTGTTGGCGGCGGCCGTCAACGCACCGTTCAGGGGGACGGAGAAGAAGTTGGCCATCTGGCCGGCTACGGCCGCCAACTGAACAGTGTCGTAGATCGGCTGAGTGAGTTGATTTTCTACTCCAAAATACTTCATTACAAATTACCTCTTTTTAACGTTGGCCTTTTCAATTATGGACTGTTCCGTCTATCTGCCCCTCAATGTCCTACACCGCCAGGACAGAGTCGACCGTTTCTCCATTCCCCGGCTGGTATCCGGGCACACGCCGATTGGCAGACTGATAACCGCTCAGCCCCATGGCTTCCAGTTCTCCGGTCGTCAGGTAGCGATCATTCCCGAGACCAGAAAGGCCGATCTGTGGCAGTAGATACTGCTCGGCCAGGTCAAAGAGAATGTAGCCGATACCGCCGGCGACAAGCCCCGTAGCGATGCGATCAGATCGGAAAACAGTTTTGGCAACCATCGCGGCAACCAAAACGCCACCAACCTTGACAGCCATGCCTCCAACACCAACGGCGGGCGCCCCCGCCCAGACCTTGCGCACCAGTTCCGGAGCCAGGCGGGCGACAAAGATACCCCCGGCCACAGAAGCGGCCGTCGGCAAATGAAGCATCTGAGTCAGTCCCCGCAGAGACGGATTCCGGCGTCGTCTGGCATAGTGCCGGCGGTAAGTCCGATAGGTGGTGTAACTGCCACGTCTTTTGCGCGGCCCTCTGCGCCGGCGCGTATTGGAGATTGTCGCCAGAGCCGGATTCGCCCGCCGGCGACGACGGCGCGTGCTTCGTCCACGAGACATAGACGCACGGCCACCGAAACCGGCTCTTTTCTGAGCAGGCGAATACCGGCGACGCCTTCTACTCCGGCGTGGATTTTCAACAACAGGCACGTTAGTCATAAAAATACCTCCTTTAACCAACCAAACCTTTTTCTGTGATTTTGAATTTGCCTTTTATAACGAGAAGGCTGTCCCCGTTTGGCTGCGGATCAGCCCCAGCCAAAACAAGAACACCCGGAGCGAATTCGTGATAATAACGCCGCACCCGGCCATCAAATTTGTCGGTGACATAATCGATCTGAGCGCACCAACCCAGCGAAACGAGAGCCTTAGGCCAGTCGACGTTACACCTTTTCAAGCGCCGAGGTTTAAACCCATAGAACCGGCGTGATAATTTTTTCGCTCGATTAACAGCTTTCCTGACTTGCCGTTTCATCGTGACGACCCCGCTTTTACGACGCGAGCCAAAAGCGGCCAGATCAGATAAAGGCCGGCGCCCACAAGAGCATACTTGAACAGATCTGAAACTTCACCGAAAACGGAAGCCTTTTCGGTTTTGATTGTTTCAGTCAGGATATCCGCCGAGGCTTCGTGGGTTTCGACCAGGTCGAGCTTTCGAGAGATGTTCCCCTGTTCCCTGATATAACCAACTTCACTCAGGATCCGGCTTATGGTATAGGCGCCGGCAATCAAAATGCCCCCGACAATGGCAATAGGCAAAAGAGGCAGCACACCCAAACCACTCAGGCCAGAGACGTACGTCCATTCGTTACCCGACAACTTCCCCACAAAGCGATCACCGGCAGCGACAATGTTGGGCGTATGAGCTGCTATCGTACCCATGGCCTTCCCCGTGAAATTCGGGCGAATCATCTGCCAATGCTCCGGGAAATGACTAAACCAGGATACAATTTCCATCTTGTCATTGAACGAAAGCAGGTCGGATTGTACGCCGACTTTGAACTTAGCCCAGTCCTCAACGGCTCGCTCGAGAACGGACGGAAAGCCGGTAACGAGAGACTGCAACGAAACCATCTGTGTCGGACTGACAACCACGATCCAATACCTACCTTCTGATTCTCCGCCGTCTGCGCGCCGACCGCCGACGCGGCCGGGTACGCCTGAGGCTATCGATGAAGATGAAGGCGCCAAGGGCCAGGAGGCCATATTTCAACAGAGGACTCGTCTGCGCCTGAGCCGTTTCAATGAAAGTTGGGACGGTTGCGGTTGGTTCCGTGAAGCCATTCGCCACCTGCGGTTCAACGACAACCGGAGCCTGGGGACCGGGTATGTAGGTAGAAGCCGCAATTTCTTCAACAGTCGGAGTGAGAGCAGCCTCAGTCGACAGCCTTTGTTCCAGCAGCTCCGTTGCTTTATGGAGGACGGGATCTCCAGCGCCGTAATTGTCAAAGACCCAAACGGCAAATTCCCGGGTGACCTCAGAGGGATAAACGGCGAGACCAGATTTCAGTCGTTCATATAGAATCTCATTGCCGGTCGGTTCAGCAGGCAGAGATGGTTTTGTTTTGGCGGCAATGACATCTTCCTTAGAGAGACGATACCCAAGACCCGATCTAACTTTGTAATACATCATTCACCTACTTCCTGCTCAAGAGCAAATAAGCCCCGACGGCAACCGCCAACAGAATCGGCAGGGAGCTGCCAAGACCCGAACTAACGATATCGGAAGAGACAACACCGGGGGCGACAACGGGAGTGGAAGGCAGAACCTCGGTCGGCTGATAACCAGGAGCGACAGGCAAATGGTCACTAACTATAGGTGTTTGGGATACGGAGGACAAGTAACGAACAACATCCTCTATGGCACCTTCCGAGGAATACACTGTTTCAGTAAGCGCCCCGGTAACAGGATCAGTTTGAATCTTCTTATAACCAATAGTCTTTGTCTCAGACGGAGTGGCAGGCAAGGACTCTTTCAATTTTCGAAACAAAGAAGTGAAATCAGGTAAAACAGAACCCAGATTAGAACGGTTATTGTAATACATCATTCACCTACTTTCTTCCCAACAGGAAATAAGCACCTACTGCAACGGCTAACAGAAGCGGCAGCGACCCGCCAAGACCAGCAGAGACGACAGAGCTTTCGGTCCGGGGCAAGACACGCTCAATGGCTTCCTGGGGTAAATCAGCTATATTTCTCTGCCAGGGCATTCCCTCCGGAATAGACGTAAGGCGGAAGCTCTCCAGAGGTACATTGTTTTTAGCAAGGCGTGCCAGCTCAGCATCGAGGGAAGGGACATAAGGCGCACCACCAAAGTGGCGGACGAAATAATCCTGGACGGACATTCCCCCGGGAAGCTCCAGGCGTCCGATCCTTTCCCAGTAACCATTTTTCCAGAGATCGATGAAAACCCTGGGATCATAATGGCGGGCCTCAAAGTCGGGATCGGGACCCGACCTTAACCGGAGCAACGTATTTTGAGCAACCTTGTCGGCGATCGGCTCCGCCGTGAGAGACAAAACACCCGAGAGATATGACATAATCTACCTCTTTCTCCAAACCAAAAACAGACCTGTACCCACTAAGAGCAGCAGGGGGATCGTGCTACCAAGACCGGCGGTCACAGACGTTCCGGCAGAAACGGCTGAGGGCACAACGGACGACCCCGCAGCCACAGGCCGAGGCAAGACGCGCTCGACAACAGCCCTTGGAATAGTGTCGATATCTGCCGGCCAGGGCATTCCTTCTGGAATAGAAGTCAAGCGGAGGGTTTCCAGGGAAACCCCGCCTCGAGCAAGGCGATCAACGCTCGACTGCGCAGCAGCAAAAAAAGGATGGACGCCAAAACGGCGGACATAATAGTCCTGGATGGACATGCCGGCGGGAATCTCTCCAGCGCCTTCACGCACCCAGTAGCCGTCATACCAAAGAGCACGAAACAGAGTTGGATCGTTATGCCGAGCGTCAAATTCCTCTTTTTTGAGACCATGCACCAGATGACCACCGAAAAGGCTCGTCAACCAACCGAAGGTGTTCTTGGCAACTGCATAGGCTACGGGGACCGCCTGGACAGGGAGACCAAGACCGGGGCGACGTGCGTTAGTGTAGATAGTCACCACAAAGACCTACTTTCGATACAGACCAACTAAGGCAATGGTTAACCCGGCCAGACCAATCCAGACGATCGGATTTTTAAGGATTTCACCGGCGCCCGAAGCCTCCGCCCCGGTGAAAACAACCTGGGGCGTTTGGAGCTGCGCCTGTCCGGTTATAAGATTCAGACCATGACGCAACCAGGCCTGCCATTCACTACTTTCTTTACTTTCAGGGATCAACAGTGGCTGACCGAGACGAGCTGACCCTGTAGAGGGGAGGTAATACACGCTTCTATTTGCCCCTTTTTTTGCTGATTAAAAGGGCGACACCGATCACAGCCAGGCCGATGAATACCGGGCTCGATAGAATAGCCCCGACGCCGGCGGCGGCGGCCTGGGGGCTTACCTGAGGTTGAATAAGACCAGCCGGGATCTCGAGTGTAGGTTTTATCTGATAGGTGCCCATGTCCCCGGCGCCACCACCAAAAACCTGCTGTCCGTATTTAACAACAGACTGCACACCCTGTTTGACGTTATTGTAGAGCGAAGCCATAAAATCACCGAAGCCCTCGAGACCGGAAAGCTGCCCCGATCGCTTAGGAGAGCAAGCCCCCGACTGATTGACGGCGCGCAGAAAATCTTCAACAGCTTTGCGCATGGGGACCTCGACAACGGTTCCCCGAGAGGGGGCGCTACCTTCATCTATGACCCGCAGAGAAGAAAGAAGGTCGCTGCGATCAATCTTACCACGTCGCCAGCCATCATTCAGGGTATTCATCGCCGACATATAGGCGGCTCGTTTTACAACCTCGACAGACACGGGGATCGCCCGGGCCGGACCGGACAAAGAAGCTTTCATGTCGGGTTCTCCTTTCATGGAATAGACTTTAGAGGCCGGCAGAGGGGGAGAGACACCAAAGGGGAATTTGGTGGTCGTATCCGCCGGCGTCCAGCGATCGTCAATCAAAAGCTCCGCATAGATATGCTGAAAGCGATCGGGGTTCTCACCGACCACAACAAATCGAGCCGGAATGCCTACATTCTGCGCCAAAGCAGCTAAAAGCGCCGCGTGATCGTCACAATCGCCGGCGCCTATACGTAGCGTGACCTCGGGGTCCTGAACCGTTTCGACATCAAGGGGGTCAGGCACAAAGCGTATGTTACGCCTTACCCATTGATAAAGAGCCCGGGCCGTGTCCCGGGCTCCACGATCAGGAATGTCAGTCCGCCGCAAGATATCCAGAGCTTTAAGCCGGACATGCGGCCGACGAGAAGATCGGCCAATGCCTTGACCAATCACCTTAAGAGTTTGGTCGGTACCCGCCTCACCGGCGGGTACCTCTGTGAAATTAAACTGCACAAAGCTCCCGTGTGACTCGAAAACTTAGATCGAATATACGGTAGGGAATTACTCTGTCAAGGAAAAAAACGCAACGGACAGCAGATTTCCTGTAACCCGATGCACCATGACATATTAGCAGACAAAAACAGTCAATTTGGCAGCGTGGGAGATTTTAACAAAAAACCCCGAATGGCAGATATTATGTCAAAATGGCAGTGTCAAGGGCGTAGATTCCCTCGGTAGAGAATTACCAGGCAAGCCAGAATTGGGCAGATATTCATCAAGGTGACGGCTGGCGTGGTAATAGTCGATGTAGCCACTGTCGGCGTAATCATCGATAACACCATCAAAACAAAGACGCGCCTGACAGAAGAGACACAAACGGGAATTTTTTTCCAACTTCGGCGCTTTGAAGTGGTTGTAAAAGATACCCCCGGACCGAAGGCGCCGCGAACCCTTTATCATCTGAGAATACTCGGCAATGCGACGGTAGCTGTCAGACGCCGGGGGCTTGCCGATGTACTTGAGAACATAGTCAACCGCCTGCTTTGGCGTTTTACGGCGAATATCGACACCAAAAGAGTCCCCGGTAATGTTAGCCCAGGCTTCCGAGAGCCGCTTTACCGACCGGATCGGGCCATAGGTCAAGGCGTGAATGTGCAGGTTGTTATTGTCCTTGCCGACCTCAACGGCGGCCAGCCAGCCGGCGCCGACATAGCGCTGGCGATCTTCCCGCCAACGGCCGGTCCGGGTTTTCCGCATGGCATATTTACCAAAAAACCGCCGAAGGAGCCGACTGGACTCTCGATAGAGCCGAACAATGCCCTCCCGATCAGGGAGAGTGTCGTCATAGCGCTTCGAAGTCACGGTCAGCGTGACCTGCGCCAAAACATAGCCCCGCCGGCGTTGTGAGTCGACTTCCCGGACAACGGGCATAACCCGAGAGCGCAACTGCTTGACATACATCCGGGCGCAGCGCTCACAAATCCGAGCATGACAAAAAAGCCTCACAAAGTATTTTTCATAATCATTCGGACAGTAAAGAGTTATGGCCTGAGCGCCACAACGGCTGTACCGTTCGGCCTCCAAGAAAAGCCGTCGGGCGGTTTTTTCCCTACCCAGATCCTCTTTTTCGCGGGCCAGATCAGACAGATAACTGGCAACAAGAAGACGCTCTCCGCCCGAGAGATCATTTTCAACACTGAAAACATCTGCCGGTGGTCGAGATACAACCCTCCGTTTGAGGGGAGCTACATAACCAAAAAGGTCAGGG
>Ga0315546_1001750_pt1 | contig 13345 bp, 13 predicted proteins | sample SalMarSW160170MG_FD_203833 | JGI IMG/M metagenome (GOLD analysis project Ga0315546, IMG submission 203833) | Salt marsh sediment microbial communities from the Plum Island Ecosystem LTER, Massachusetts, United States - Salt Marsh Sediment SW1601-170 ... | reverse complement strand
ATCCCCCATTTTATGTCCCTCGGAAACCCAATGATCCCTCATGATTCATTCCTCGTTTCACCACAACAACTTAAGTCTTAATATAAAAGTTTTGCTATATATGGTTCTATTAATTCTTGGAGCTTGAGGGGTCACAGAGGTTTTTTAACCAGCGGGGGTTCTGGAAGAAGAAAAACAGCCTAAAACAATGTTGTTTTGTAAACCTTTTTGTAAAACTTTTGTAAAAATTACTTCCTTCCTCATGGTCAAAACCCAAATACCCCCAAAATAAGCCTGTTTCACCAAAATAACCAGTAACATTTCTGTTTACAGATACGTTAACAAATTACGGTTTTTTACAAAAAATCAAAAACCTGTAACATTGGAGTAAATCAAAAATAATGATGAAAACTGCCCCTTTTAGGTAAATGAAAAATGTTACAAAGTGTTACACATAAAAAACTTGGAATTATCCATTAATCCAATAAACCGCTTAAAGGGATAAACCATTCCGCTAATAGGGCTCAGATTCCCAAGTAAAAAATAGCTAAAATCAAAGAAGTTTTACAAAAACTCGATTTTTCACCATTGAAAAAAGGTTATGTTAAGGGTGACTTACTGGTTATTGATTGGATGATTCAACGGTCAAAATTCACAAACCAGTGAAATGTTATAGGTCACAGGTCACCTGCTCGCTGGAGTTACATTAATAGTAATTTCAGACAAAATATTTTAACTCCCAACCAAACGGTAAATTTTAAACCCAACCCCAATCCAAAATGCGCGCAAAAGTGGGGGGTGGGATTCGAACCCAAAACTGGTGGAGATTTCTCCCGCAATCCGAAATCTTACTTCCGATTTCTACTTTCTCCAAGAATTAATAAATCGAACTGCTTAATAAATTTGGATAGAAAAAAATTCTAGTAAAAAAGCATTCTTTGGATAACCGTTGATGGTTGTATTTTCCTTGAAAAAGCTTGTTAACAAAGCTAAAAAATGAATTGTTAGCACGTGATGAAAATTTTTTTGTCATCTGAAATATTCCTTATTTATCCATAAATTTTACTCATTAGATGCTACAGGTTGTAGTGAACATGTGAAGCTATATCATAATCCATTATTTCGCCTTGCTCTCCAATGTTTTTGCGTATATATTGGTGAGGATGAACCCAGAATTGCTTTGTCACATCTTCAACTTCCTTATAACCAACAACTTCTGGAGTAGTATCGACTATGGCAGAAATTGTCAAACCGCTTAACTTTCTGAAGAATAATGCGATATCATTAAAATGTTCATTAATATCCTTATCAATCTCTTTCTCAATTCTAGGGGTTATATTGGTCTCATCACAATACATAGTATGGTCTTCATAGATTTCTTTTACAACATTTTTCGGTTTACCCAAAATATAGTTGTAAGTAGAGACGACTTCTTCTACTGCATCATATTCGTCGCCTCCACAGGCAGGGTTATATCTAATTAAGTACTGCAAGTCTGAAGTATATCCATACATGTTTTGTCCTGTTCGCCCTTGCTCGTCATAGACAAGAACAAAAAAGCCAACATTGTCATCTTTACAGATAGGTAACATAAGCGGATATAGCTCGGATTCCACTTTTCTTATGTTAACAACTCCTAAGTAATAATCCCAACCATTTTGAAGGTTTCCACGAATTTTTGCATAATCCCCCTTTTTTTTGAAGGAAGGATTAGTTGTTACATCTATTACAGCAGGTTTTCCACGAATTATTCCTCTAAAATCACCTTTGTAACCAATAGCCATTTCAGGAGTAAGTTCTTGTTCCTGAAAAGACTTGTAGAAATAGGATAATTCTCCATACAAACCTTTTATTTGATTAAGGTTGGCGATTGCTTTGGATGCTCTAAACTGCCTAATGACTCCTTTTGCTTTATCAAAAGCATCCTTAGAATTTGAGTTTTTCTTGAAATCAGAAAGGAAAGTTCGTAGCATTCTACTTTTGCAATGTTCATATTTCTCTACAACTGTAAGAGCAGGACTCTTTGGTTTTGATTTCATTTCTGGTCATATATCACTATGACATATTCTTAAGATAACATTTGAGTTCAGCTTTTTTAGTAGTCACCATCGAATTCTTCTACATAGTCTCTAGGTTTTTTGGAAAAAGGCATTATTTTAAAGATTACTATCAGATAAAATATTATTGCAAAAATGGAACTCACGACTGGTGCCACCCAATTCCTCACCCTCAGAAAGTTGCCGTCCTTATCTATTTCGAAAAAAATGTTATGCGCAGGTCCCATAGTACCCCATAATTGCTTTCTCATTGACTCTGGCAATTCCTTCTCCAATTCTCCCTCGCTATTTACTAATCTGATGTACCTATCAATGCTAAAAACACAACCACCGATGAGAACAAAGGTAACAAGAATCACTAAGACAGTTAAGCCTTTACCATTGATTGATGACCCATGATGTTTTATTTCAGGTGTTAGCTCAATCAAACCGATAAAACAAGTTGCCCCCAAAACTATCCAAGTCAGCTCCCTAGCGGTTATCCAATCGAGCAGTTTCTTAATATCATCGAAATCCATTTCTTTCAATTCGCTTCCAACAAATTGACCGCTTGTGCCTTGACTTCCAATGACCACATGAAGGGCATTTCATTCTAGGATTTCTTTGCTTTTTTTTCTCCTCCTTTTCGTCTTATCCTTTTTAAGCGGTTTACAGCATTGGGTAAAACGATTATCAGTATAGATGAAAGCAACCATACTGCCATGAATCGCTCTGAAGAAAATATCATTCCTTTTATAACAGCAATAAACTCTCCAACGAAGGCAAAGTAGTAGCCAACAATCAAAATTAAGAAAATCGTTGAGACGGTTGGTTTTACATCTTTCTTGAAAATGAATTCTTTCGAAGCGTAGAATTCGAGAACTCTTTTTTCAGCACGAATCATGATAGAGAATATCACAACAAGAATGCAGATAGCGATTGGTAAACTCATCGTACCAAGCACTACAGATGCATCGATGGATGAAAACATTACAAAGATTATGAGAAAAAAATTCCAAGCCGCAATTAAAAATTGGAGTGAAAATCGCCTAAATCTTTTTGAGATTCTTTGCTTACTTATTGCTCCATAATACCTAGTAGCGGTTGCCAATATAAGGCATAGAAGCCCTGTGTTTCTAACGCCTCCTGCGATTTGTAATGATATACCAGAGCTGAGTCCTAAATTCTGGAAGAACAAAGTAATTTCATCAAGCGGAAGGGCTAGGATAAACACTACAAGAGAAATTATAACACCAAAAGAAAGTTGGTCTTCTAAGCCCATTCTCGACTCTTTTTCTAACCTAGTTATCTTATTTGCTAAATTTTTTACGCTTTTAATTAATTCCTTAGTTTCATTGAAGGATTCTTCTGGTTCTTCTCTTTGGTCTTTAGGCTTTTCAGACATTGAACTCCCTTTCGCTGATTCAGTTATAGTGGTTCAGCTTTAACTTTTTTCACTTATTTCATATGCCTCTTTTGGATAACCACGTCTTCCTGATGGGAGTGAGCAAATACCTTTTTCAAGACACATGACTTTATTTTTTTCAAATTTGCCTTTCTGTCCCCTTTTTTCTAGTTCTTTACCAATTCTTGAAACACGTAATTGGTGAACAATTTCTTCTGTGTCAAGCTTCCATAAATCTAATGTATGACAAAAAGGAACGTGAAGAACAACATCGAAATGCTTTCGTAATTTTAGGATTTTTTCTTGGCTTGTATTCCCGCATTCAACGGCTATCGTTGCTTCACCTATAAAACCCACAATATCAACTCTACCTATACCCTCAACAGTAAATTCAGTTTTGATAGATGTTGAAAATTCATCACTACAAACTTCTTTTGCTAAACTTCTTAACATTCTACAAATATCGCTTTTTAAAATTTCATGTTGGGTACTTACATTCTTTAGCTTTATGTCGCTAATAATATCTAGTTGAATTTTTTCTAAGCGAAAAATGTCAATACACTTTGTACATTTTTCAGGCATATACCCAGTCTTTCCTTCTCTCAATTAATTATCTTATTTTACTCATTTAAGGTGTTTGTGAGAACGAACCACTACATACTCGGAGAGATAGGTAAAACCATTTCTTATGTCAGCTTTAACGTTTTTCACATTTCGCCATATCAAGATTTTCAGAGGCTTTTCTCAGAAACTAATATTTGGAAGGAAAAAAGAAGCGTTAGGAAGTTTATTATTTCGGGGTCTCGATTTAATATTAGAAATGTTTAGCTCTGAACAATTATTATATATTGCTGGAACAATTATCCTTGGGCTTGTTCTATATTATATGTTCGATTTTGTTTGGCGGTTGGAAAGAAAAAACGACTTAAAATTTTTCCTATTGGGAGATGTAATTTTCATGATTTTCTTCTTTTTACTTATTTTTTCTCCAATTGACCAAGTTGCTAGTCTCATATCCTCTCTTGTCATTGCAGAGTTGACTCTCGCACTTGTCTGGGTTGAATTGAGTAAGAGACCAGAATTGAAATTGCTTGATTTTATTCCCATAATCCATGATATACACACTACTAGAATTTATAGAGCCGACCAACTCGGCAAATTATCAGAACCATCTAGATTTTTTAAAATAAGAGAAGCAAGTTATCCGAAGTATGAGGATTTGAAGTTCGAGAAACAATTTAGTTTTACTGTTGACTTGTCAAATATTGGATATACCGAAATCAAGGTTCATGAGTATGTTGTTTACCTAGATGGAGAAAGTCAGTCATCAATTCCGTTATGGTCAAACCCAAATGTAGAACGATTAAGCCTGATAACTCAACAAAGGCACACCATAGATATTTTTTCATTTTATGTTAAGAATTCTGGGTTCCATAAGATTAAGGTTGAAGCCTTAGCAACAACAGTAAAATGTTCCAAGGAAGTTTGGTTTTTCATTTCAGAAGATTTTAAGACATTACGATATATTGAAATGGCTCCATTCAAACGCTTGTTGTCACCTTTAATTAAAGCCCAATTAGACCCATAAAGCTAGAAGAAGAAACAGGTTTTTGAGACCCCCTACCCCATCTAGATTTTTCGATTTTTGAAAATGCCTTCCTTCAAAATTCATGTGTATGATTTGGTTGCGGAGAATGCTATCAGCAGTTTAATGTTCCGATTCTGAATAAATCAATGTTTAATGTTCGGAAATGTGTATCTTTGCTCAACAATTCCACGGCAAGATTTATTAAGTCTTAATATATAATGGTTGATTTGGGGATTACTATTAATTCTCTGACTAACCAGAAACAGAAGTGTGAAAACAAAGCTTCAAAAGCCATAGACAAGGTTCTTAGAAAAATCTTTGGAGACGAAGCCACACACATTATTTACAAATACCTAGAGAATAATTATTCAATTAGGCAAGACGAAATTGTCGAAAAAATAGATGTCTTCGCAGAAGGACTCGAAAAACTCCTGAGTTCAGGAGCTTACGTCATTGAAAAGAAAATTTTAGAAGACGTATACTCAAGCCATAGCTCTCTACAGGTCAAACCGTAGGCTTTTAGATTTATCGGAATTTTTACGGTCTTACCGTCAAATCAGATTTACAGGAAAAAGGTCACAAAATCGGATATTTAAACCTGTCGAAACAGGTTTTTGATGTTATAATATGATGAAATCTAATAACAAATTTTAAATTTTAATTGTCAAAATTAGGTAGTGTATGTCTTCTAATAAAGAAATCCGTTATATGATACTCAAAACTCTTTATACGCATTTCCATGAGAATCCAGCAAGTATGGGAATTGGTAGAACCACAATGCTGGAAGTGTTGAATGTTTTAGAGAACATTATGGATGCCAATGTGCTTTATCTTAAACAGAAACATCTAGTTAGTAGCTCTGGAGTGAGTGTGGCTTTTATATGGAAATCAGTAAAAATAACAGCGTTTGGCATAGATGTTATCGAGAATAAAGAGAAATACAAAGACCAATTTCCATTTATGCAAGTCCAAATAGTTCAAGGGAATAACTATGGAAATATAGCTCAAGCGGGAGCAGATTCCCAAGTTACTATTACTCAAATAAGTGAAACATTCCAGAAAGCACGTGACTTAACTAAAGCAACAACGGGAATTTCAGAAGACCTGATAGAAGAGGTCAACGATAAATTAACAACACTTGAACAAGAAATCAATAAAAATGAACCAGAACTAGGAAAGGTTCAGAAGATTTGGAAATGGCTAAAGGGAAATGCTTCATGGGTTGTTCCAATCCTTAAAGACATAATTATGGAAGGAATGAAAAAAGGCATCTAGTTTTCACAAAAACCAATTGTCAGCATGTGACGAAAAAATGAATTGAGTTGATATTAGGATAAAACCCATTCTAATAGTTTAATGCTTTTTACTGTTTGTTGGTATTCTCTTAACAACCGTTCTAAAGCTATAGAATCGAAATCTGAAAAGTTCGGGTCTTGTGTTCCATGTGCAAAAATCTTAGTTAGTTTTTCGATGTCTATGCCTAATTCTTGTTTCTTTTCATTAAGTTCTTTGATTCTTTATTTTAGACCACATATTTTTCTCTAAGAGTTTCTTTCCAACCAAACACTTTTAAAAGAAACTTTTCATGTTCTTTAAACTTTTTCAGTAATTTATCATCTATTTTTAATTCCCTAAGTGTAACTAGACTCCGAATAACAATTTCGTTCTCATTACTCTTCTTTTCATCTAACTCCCAATGGGCAAGTGCGTTTCTCAATCGTTGAACAAATCTTAAAGAGTTTTTTACTCTTGAGTATCTCTTTAATTTTTTAAAATATGGGATTTTCTCGTAGAGTGAAATCTTTCTATCAAAACTAAAATAAGGTGTGTTTATGATATTCCAATAGAAAATTGTGGCTTGTCTATTAGTTTTAGGAAAAAAATATGTCCTTAACCTCCATCCGAGAGCACTTTCTATTACGGTTGCATCTGAGATGATTTTTCCTCTAAACAAATTCAGTTTTTTTCTGATTATTCTTTTATCCGTCTTTCCTTCTTGCACTGAATGACCTTCTTTCAGTAGGCACAGATATCCAATTAAAACAATGCCGTTACTTATTAAAGAACTATCATGCCAAAATCTCCTGACTATTCACTGTTGAATTTGAAGGTGTGGAAGTCAATTCAACCTCTTGCAAACAATAGAGCAAGAAGCAATAATAAAAATAGCCCTACTGAAGCAGGTATGACTAACCCAAGTAAAAGATTCGGTTCAAAATTCATGAAGTCAATTATCTGGAATTATGCTTACTCTAACGCACAAATCTTCTTTTGACCCTCTATGTTGAACCTCAATAATACTCTGATAGATGGGCTGTCCACCAATCTCAAGTTTAGCTAATCCATCAACATACTTTGTATTTTCTTTTAGCCAAACACTCTTAGGCAAAATTTCGTTGAGGTCTACTGTATTTGTTTTAATATCGGGTTTAAAGAGACCGAACTTCTTTTCTTCTTCGTCTTTCCATTTCATAACTGCTTCTTGATGTCTACCCATTTTTCCTTTTATTTTAGGAGTATCCTGTCCATGTTCAACATGCCATTTTGTTGGAATTACTTTAATTTTGTCAATGCTTTTTAGATAAGTAGAATTTGACAAAGCATTCTTTATTGTGAGGTAATCTGACTCTGTTAGTAATATGCAAGTCTTCCCTTGAAGATAAATTCCCCATTGTTTTTTGTTTGGAATCAGGTCAAAATTTACTTTTGACTCTTTAACTAACTTTTTGAAGTTCAAATATTTTGCAGGTGGAGGTGTCAAAATTGGTTTTATTTTGTAAACCATAATCTCTTTCCAATATGGGTCATTAGGTAGATATTCAATATCAGAGACTACTTCAAATATTCCTGTGACAACATAATCTTTTGTGGCATAATAGACAATTAAGTCGCCTTTCTCGATTTCAGCGAATAAAGAATATTTGGGTTGTTTTACTCCTGTTGTTTTTACAATATTTCCTATCATATCTTTGTGCTGACTATAAGCTAGAAGGTCATGAATTATGAACCAATAGTTCATATTTGTCCCCAATTGATAAGATAGTGTAATTTTCTTTAAGCTTTGGAGATACTTGCATTTATTAACTTCTTATGTTATTGTAAATAATCAGTCTCTTAACTAAAATATTTTAAACAACAAAGGAATTAAACAGGTTCCAAATAAAAACCAATTAATGATTTATTCAAAATTATTGTGAGGGAAGATTTTGACCACAGATTTTAAGGTTGGAGCGATTTTTCCAATTTTACCTGAGCATACTCCTAAGCTTTTTGAGGAAGGTCAAAGTGTTTTTGTAAAATTTACCAAGTTACAACTAGATAAAGGAATGATTATTGCTTTTTATGTTTCAGGAAGAAGAAATATTGTAGGGCAAGGAACAATTACGAATATCGAGAAGATGAGACCTAAGGAAGTTTGGACAAAATATGGAAATAAAATCTTTCTAACAAAGAGGGAATATGATTCATATGTTCGGATTTCATCAATTAGTGGAGAAGAAAGAAAAAGCAAAAAAATTACTGCATTTGTACTAAAGGATTTAAAAAAATATGAAAAGCCAGTTATTCCGACTAGATATGTGACCCCAGCTGGTCGCTATCTCTATAGAAGAACAAAATCTGGGTCAGAAAACGATTTTAGTGTTTAAAACATTGCTAAAGAAATTTGAAAATAAAGTTTGACGGAATTCGTTAGTTTTTTCTGCTCTTTTTTACACTACCAGCTCTTAATGCTCTGAGATTAATTAGATTTAAGAGTTCTTTATAGAAGTTGATTATGTCCTTTTTTGTCACTCCAAGAGAGCCAAGGACATATCTTTCCATTTCAATTCGAATAGGCATTTTTGCTTCGGATTCTAGGTTATCAGGTTTCAATTTCAACAGTTCATCCACAATTGCTAGAAAATCTTCAAGTTGTCCGTTCTTCTTCAATCTTTTTTCGAGCTTAACAGGGTCAATAATTGGTATTTTATTATAATCAATGACATTAACATCTAGAGCACCTTCACCCAAATTGCTCCTTCCAAGAAGTTCCATTCCAAGATATGTGAAAACTGAATTTAGGACAGCAAATATTATCCGCTCATCAATATCCGATTTGGGTCTTCCCAGAAATAATCTCTTATCTGCCTGAGCATTAGATACGCTATTCATATAGATAGCGAAATTTCTATGAATACCATTTTTGAAGAAAAATTTTCCACCAGACTTGTCAGGTAGTTTTGTCCAAGTGGATGATTCAATTTTTTTAACTAGCGTTGTGTATTTGCTAGTGTTAATTCTGTTTTCTTCTATAATGAAGTTTTTAGCCCATTCCAAGAATCTTTGTGTTCCGTGATGTCTAACTTTTGTAATATCTTCAACCCATAAAACAAAATCTTCACGACCCTGTTTTTCAAGAGTAGAAATTTTGTATGTGGAATTTTCTATATGTGGAAGTCTGATTAGAGGTCGCAAATAGGATTTACTTGTAAGTAACAGCTTATCTGAAGGATTTTTCAATCTCAGATAATCTTTGTTTTCTTCTAATTTTTTCCAGTATTTAGACGGAAGGTAAAAAATTTCATTAGCATTGGTTGTCAGTCCTCTCTCTAAGTCCAAAACATCTTCTAGCAATGTCAAATTTGTCTCATTCTTTTTAATGAAACTCCATACAATTTCTAGATACCTTGTAGGTGCCTTGAGGATTCCTAATTTTCCAAGTTTGGTTTCTATTTTGTTTAACATACTTTTCTTGGCGAATACAATTCGAGTTTCATCATCTTCTAATACACGGAAATCTTGCCTAGAACTCATCTTTGATGCCTTTGAAAGTAGATTCTCAATTCTCTCGTAATATCTTTCGTTTGCCACAAAATCGCTTGCAGGAGGAGGTGAACTGAACAGTTCCGTCAATTGTTTCTTCAAGAAAATAAATTTGGTTATGTATTCTTGCTTTTTAGTATTTTCTGCAATGATTATATTAGTTATCACCTTGGCATCTTCAAACCATCTTTCAACAAGAGATTCTATGATATATTCAATGGTGAAATTTTCTAAAAACCACTCCTTCATGGGTCTTCCATATTCGGCATTAAGCCATGAATTCTCTACTATGAATCCAAGCCTTCCTTTTTCTTTCAGTATTTTGGCTCCATTGATAAGAAAATATGCGTAAATTGATGCTCGCTTACTCCATTTCTCAATATCCGAAACAACCTTATCCAAATTCTTCTTGTAATCCTTATCATAGAAAGCCATAACCAATTCTTCTTGCCTTGTATATGGCGGATTTGTGACAACATAAGAGAAATCAGGTGATAAATTCTTCCTGAAAAAGTCATCTCGAATAATTTTTGGATAATATCCCGTTTTCTCTCTTATTTCTTCCAAAGCCTGAATATAGAGATTCATTTTAGAAAGCATAGATGCGAGCTTGTCAATGTCAATACCTTCCACAAGTTCATAGTTTTTTAGGTGACTTCCGTATTTTGTGTTCCAGTAATTTAATGCACGAACAAGAAAAGTGCCTGACCCACATGAAGGGTCAATTAATTTACTCGGTTTTTGAAGAGTGGCAGTTAAAATAAGGTCTACTACCATAGTTTCAGTATAATGTTGACCGAGTAGGTGTCTTCTTTCATTGTATATGAGACCCTCAAAGATTCTACCTACTATATCCAGATTTATCTCGTTCCACTTCACTTGATTAAGGTAGGATATGAGACCTTTCAACGACTGAAGTGTTCCATCAACAAGGGGAAGTCTATCAACGGTATTTGTTCCGAAAACCTCCTCAAAATCACCAGTCCTTTCAATAGCATATTCAAAAAGAATATCAAAGATTTTCTTGAAAATATCGGAATCCAAGGAGTCAATTGATGCAAGATTTTCTTTCAACTTTGCTCCCATATCGGAGTCAATATTCTGAAGCACTAGGTAAAATAGAACTTTCATGGAAAACGTGTAGAGCTGTTCCTTAAGTATCAAAGTTAAAAATTTTCTTAGTTCATCATCATTTTGTGGTTTCTTAATTCCTCTTTCTTTACTCCACTCTTCAAACAGCTTATCGACATTCTTCTGTTTACTTTTGAACAGATATTCAAATTTGGTAAGACCCTTAGTTGCTCCTTTCTCGATATAATTTCTAACCGTTTCTATAACTTCAATGCTCAAATCAATTGTTTTACCCTGTAAAATCTCCCTGAATCTCAGTAAAAATGTTTCAAGATTGTTTCGTGCCTCTTTTGCTGTTGAAATTTGCTTGTATTCATTTATCGATTTAACCCAAGGCATAATTTTGAAAGGAAAATCAGATACGGGAACCCAGTCAACCCTTTTCTCATCAATAAACTCAAAAAGAGTTTTTTGTCGGTTCTCTTTAGTGAAATATCTGGAGAATTTGAGATATTTCATGTTATGGATGCCATAAAAAATAACACCCAAATTTTTTCGATACCACTCAGCATACCTTAATGCTTGTTCCACGAGTTTAGGGTCGCTCAAAGGAATTTTAGGTATTTTCACCTCTATTATGGCTACTACTTTGTCTTGATAATACAGTTTAATGTCAGGTTTACCGCTTGGCGTTTTCCAATTGGATTCAGCGTCAAAACCAACATTCCCGCCAATCTCTTTGATAACAGACACTAACTCAGTCACATAAGTATCTTCTATGGGTTTTTCCACTTCTGTCACCCATCTAAACTGAAGACTTGAAATTGAAATCAAAGTCTTTACAATTAGTATTGTTTGAGTATTATTTAACAATTCAACGAAAAACTGCTTTCAGGAATCAACACGTACCCCCTGACCCTTTTTTGTTAAACCATTTTGTGATAGCATTTTCCAAATTTGCCCTAGTAGTTACAAGCTGTTTCATAACGCTTATTAGAAGAGTTAGAAGCGATTTATTGTTGGGGATTTGACTGAGGATACTGCTTCTTAGGAAGTTCATGTATCGCACCACTCAGTCAATATCCCCATTAATGACGTATTTTTTAGCTTGTGAATCATTATTTTTCATTGTCTAAAAGTGCCTCCTTATGTATATGTAAAAATCAGATGCTTTTGATGTTCTTTTGATAATTTCAAACCACGACAGACCAAAACATGACAACAGTAGACTCTGAAGCTTCGAGCTAATCCATGTTAATGTTGGCGCTTCAATTTTATATAGTTTTTTGCTTTGAAAACTAGTATTTTCAAGAACCGATCTAGAAGTATTTTGAGCTACTTCTTTATCCCCCTGCCTTCTAGGAAAACTTCGATATGTCTATGCTTGCAGAATTACCCCTCTCAAATTTCCGATGGTATTAGGGATGTTACGCTTTGTTAAAAAAAGCAATCAGATGAGGAATAAAAAATCAACATTAGGTTACACATATGATGCAGGGGAGCATCTTATCTCCTTTAATGCATAAAAAGTTAATTAATGTTAAAATTAATAGGGTTTTTTCTAGCGTAGAAACCAAAAATAGAGCTTACTTTAATCAAATAATGGAAAGAAACCAGACTTCTCAGAGCGTATAAATACGGATTGAATCGGTATTTATAGACTTGAAAAATGGGAGAGATTATTTCATATTTTATATGCTTCATAAAAAAGAGGGAAATAGATTATGCCTTCTTCGGCTTCAAATCAGTTTTCTTTCCCTCTATGAATTTTGTAGGTGTAGCCTTTTTTCTTCAGTTCCTTCTCAATGTTTTCGATGTATTCTGGCGATGCCGTTTGTGACGCTTCACTAGGCATCTCACCTGAACTTTGATTGCGGTATTGTGATATATCCCGTGTAACGGCATTTTTGGCACTAACGGCACTTTCTGCAATAGGGTATCTTTCTTTGAGTTTTGTGACCAGTTTCTCGTCCCATCTCCAGCCTTTTCGGTGGGCACTTCGATGCGGTCTAAACCCAAACTGTCTGATTTGTCTGCCTATAGTCATTGTCTTTACTTTCTCCCGTTCAAGTTTTTCAGTATTGAATGCTTCTGTAACACTTTTGGTGCTGAACCAATTTGCGCCGTTTTGACTATGGACTTTTAATGTGGCTATCAATATTTCGCATTCCCATGATGCCAGTTCTTCTTGAGGACACACATTTTTTAGAAAACAGTGCAACTCCTCTATTACAAAATTGTTTTACATTTTGTCTTTTAATCTATGTTATTTTTGTAAATATTTGTGCTTCTGGAACAAGTTTACAGTGATAATGTCTTTATTTTTTGCTTCCATTAGGGCAAGTACTCAGATTACTGCGGTTACGTTTTCTACATGATGCACGTCGAACAATGCAAGGTCATAGAGTGGTTTGGAGTTGAAAAATGAGATACAGCACTCCTTATGGTATATTTTTCAATTTT
>Ga0315546_1001746_pt1 | contig 13351 bp, 21 predicted proteins | sample SalMarSW160170MG_FD_203833 | JGI IMG/M metagenome (GOLD analysis project Ga0315546, IMG submission 203833) | Salt marsh sediment microbial communities from the Plum Island Ecosystem LTER, Massachusetts, United States - Salt Marsh Sediment SW1601-170 ... | reverse complement strand
GCGATGCTCACTTTACTTTCTAAACTCATTATAACACCCTCTACAAACATATCTACCTACTAATTGTATTTAAAACTACCGATAGATTTACCAATAAATTTATAAAACTATGTATGACATAAAGTATATATTTTTTGGTTTCTGGACTACTAACACTCAGCTTTTCGCTTCACTTCTAGTGAATGGCGTTGTTTTTGGTTTCTGTCTCTTCCAGTGGCTAATCTGGAACCGTAAACTGAGAAATTAGGGGGTGATTTTGGATGGGAGATAAGGAAACTAAATTAAAGCTGGAGATTGGAGACTACAAGTTTGAGTGTCGAGGCGAAGAAAAAGCCATGATTGAATTGGCAGTACAGAATCTTCAGAACTACAAGAAAGCAATAGACAAAAGTTCATATTAAATCTTTAAATAGATAGTAATATTAATATTCTTATATGAAGTGATTTGATGGAAGCGACTTGTCCAAACTGCTCTTACACGGTTTCAACCGAATACAAAAGCTGGCGCATGCTAGCACTGAAAACAACAGTCACAGTTTACCTTTTCAGTTGCCCAAAATGTACCACAAAATTCCGAAAAATAATCAAGCATGGAGAGAATTAAATGAATCGTCAGACTGTCTTTAGTGTTGCTGCGCTTTTCTGTTTAGCTGCTTCACTTCTTTGTCTGCAACTTCTAAACAATATCATTCACATAGACCTTTACGATTTTGGTTTAGTCTTCAACAATGCCTGGGCTGAACCGTACTGGAACTTTCTTCACATCGTCACAGCGTTGATGGTTGCTTCTATGCTTTTTGTTGCCATTTCAATCCAGAAACCAAAACCAAAACCTGAACGTTCCCGTCTTCAGGATCTAGAGAAGACACAGAAACCAATCACAACAAGATTGCCACAGAAAAATAGAACCTACAACCACACGATAGTTTTCAGAAGTTTGCTTGATGCACAAAACTTTGAGGAAACATTAAAGAAAAGATGTCCAGTAATTGAGACTAAACTGAAAATTCTTGATGACAAACCAATCTTAACTTTTAGGATGCCTGAACCCATTGAAGACTTGGAAGATTTTGCGGAAATAATAGATTTCACTATTGTCGAGGAGAAAAAACAATGAAAAAGAAAAAGGAAATTGAAGCATCTCTTAAAAAAATGAGGGAGGCAGAACATAATCTAACGTCATACGACTTAGGATGGCGAGCAGGTTATCGTAATGCTCTCACATGGGTTCTTGAAAGGTACTGATTCTAAAGGATAAATAGCGTACATCCAACAGGACTAGTGTTTCCTTCTCCCCCTTTTTTGTGGTCGACAGTCGACCATTCACCATAGCCTATCACGCCATAGTCTTTCTGTAACTATCAGAGACCACTCGTTTCTTAATTCTTCAAGTCTTTCATAAGTTGTTTCGACTATTCTAACAAGTTCATTCCAACTCAATTTACAGTTTACACCATATTTACAACGCACATCCACATCACTCATTATCAAATCACACTCATAGAACTCTTTCAAACTAATCGTTGGAATACCAAGATCGTGATCATTGTCATAGCACAAAACCAAATCCGCATAATCCCTAGAATGATTGAATTTACTGGAAAAACTTTCCACTTCAAGCCGTAACCATTTTTCATCCTTTAAAACTAAAAAGTCAGGGCGACCACGAAACTTCATCTCTTCCTTCTTTTCTAAAAACCCATATTCGTACTCCCCTATAATCTCAGTGAAACCCAACGCTTGGTAATTTTCAAAAAACCATTGCTTTAACGGGAACTCGGTTACATTGCTCCAGCAAGGACATTCATAAAAAACACATATTCTTACCAACAAAATGTCACTTCCTCTTTTGTTTATTTATTTCCCTTTCAAAGTCACGTTTCATTGATCTTTCAAAGCGTTCCTTCTTTTCAACCATCTGGTCTTCCAGACCAGTCACTCCAATTTTGGTATATCGTCTAGCAGTTCCAGCAGTTCTAGGTTCAACCCAGCCAAAGAATGCGTTCAGATGACTGTCGCCAAATTCGTAATCTCTCGCGAGCTGTGAAGCCCGCTGACTTCGAAACCAGTGATTCCAAACACCAAAGGCTTTCACTTTTTTAATCACCACAAATTCACCAATTCTTTGACTGGCTTCTTGAACTATTTGGTATGCGCGTTGTGGTGAAATCCACGGACGTCCTGTGACACCAAAAATTTCTTTCATCCATTTTTCTACGCCAGCGGATTCTTTTCTTGTTCCGGTGTATGGACTTGGAAACAGCCAAGTTCTACTTTTGTTTATTCGTTCAACCAAAAAATCTGTCATCGGTTCCCATCTGGGAATTGGAAATTCTTGTCGATAAATAATCGTTGGATCCGAAGAAACTTTGTATTTTTCAAACAAATTTTCTTTAGTTATCCATTCCCATATTTCTTTGTTCTTCTTGGCTTCAACCTGTTCCTCTTTTGTTGGCGGAGATGTTTTTGTTTCAATCAAGTCTTTTTCTCTTGTGTGTCTTTTTAGTAACGGTAAGTTTTTGACGTAGATGAAGTCGTCTTCTAAAACAAAGTTTTCTTTTCTAGCCATCAACACTTCGGTGATTCTTCCACCAGTCAAAGACAAGGCTGCAGCCAAATCTCTGTCTCTAAGCTGAAGTGCTTTTCGCATGGCTTCTCGTTGTTCATCGCTAAACATTCTAGATTTTTTGTAATAATATTTATTGTTTAAACATTCGTCTGCAATATAGCACATCATCTTCCAACCTACAAATCCAGATGTAATGTTTTTTAATCCTCTTCTTGATTCATGATATGGATTTCTTCCCATGTTAAGTACCCTCACATCGTTCTAAGTTTAATAATATAACACTTGTTATTAAATATAAAGGTTTTTGTTGTTGGTTTTCTGTTTTTCTATGGAAAAGTCATAGTCTATGATATATATGGAGGGTTTTAATAATGTTTAAACTGTTTTAAACTGTTTACAAACTTTTATATATGTCTAACATTATTAATTCATGTATGAACTGTTTAGATGTTTGGTGGTTTGTTTAGATGGGCGTTCCCTGTGAGCAAATCAAGGTTGAGCGTTATCTGCATATTAGTCGTGATGGTCTTTTCAGTCTTGTTTTGGCTGGTGGCAAATCTGTTTATCTTCCTCTTCCGGCAGAGATCCGTCATCACATCAAAGAGGTTTATGGGCTTGACATGGCGCGGCGTGGAAGTATAGTGTTGCGGTGTGATTTGATTAAGGAGGCTTCGGATGAGGACATCATTAATGGTGTTTTTGAAGCCAAGATTGTTTACACTATCAAAAAGAATCGTGACATAAAAACGAATGGAAAGGGCGTGAGGCTTTGAGACTAAAAGAGAATCATCCGGAAGATAAGATTCTTCAGCATACTCAAGGTTTGGTTGAAGCTGTAGAGGAAGACCGAGCTAAGAAACAGCAGGAGTCGCTGAAGAGGGTTGCTGAAAAGTTTATCGAAGACATTTTTCTTGGGCTGAAACAGCCTAAATCTGGTATGCAAATCGATATTGAGTTGAAGGGTCCCTTCATGCTTTTTGGCATCACGTCAACAGAAGAAAGCAGCTTCAAGTACGTCTATCCTTCACCAAATGGGACTGAACCACCAGAAAATGAACAACCAAAAAAACAGCTTGAAGATGATGAAGAATTGTTTCCAATAATTTGAGGTGAAACAAGTTGGTAGATTTCATCGAAAACCGCATGCAAGACTTCCTCATGATTTTTACATTGTTTGGTAGTTTTCTCTGGCTTATGCTTGTAGGCGAACTTCTTTCTCCTGAAGTCGCAAATATTTTGGGTCCAGCCGGGTACTTTGCCATAATCTTTGCTGGGATTTTCGGAACAGAAATAGTTGTGCGAGAAATAGTTAACAGTTACCCCTACATTCGCATGATTGTTCGTCCAACAAACGAGGAGTATGACCTCTATATCTTGAAGGGAGGAAAAGAGCAAAGGCTTGGAGGAGGCTGGCATGCAGCTCAACTGACTTTGCGTTTTGCTGAAGAAATGGAGGGCTACGGAAAAGTTGATGAACTGAAGCTACGTTACTACAAAAAGTGGAGTGACAGAATCCGTTTTATGCGTGGGCAGGCTTTTTGGCGTGGTTTTATGGTTGCTCATCCTCAAACAGAAACAATCATTGCTTATCAGACTCCGAAAGCTTCGACTTCGATTGATCATGGCAAGATGATTCCAACTTTCACCATACACAACGCTTCAAGAGACTTCTATAGTATGTCTGATCCTATTCTTGAAAATGCGGAATTTGCTGAAGTTCCTAGCACAGATGAGGGATTACGTGAGCAGTACAGCAAGCTTTTAATCAACTACAAAAACCTTAGAACTGTTTATGATGAAGTACATAGTCGAAGCCAAGAATCGCATCAGAAGTTTATTGCTGCTGAAGACATTGTTGAGCAGCAGCGGACAGAACAGCGTGGGCTTCTTAGCGCGAAGACTGGAGCAAAAGACATTGCAGTAGGAATGTTTCTTGGTTTTCTTCATGCAACTAGCAGTATTGAAGAGGGCTTAAAGCAGCTTCGTGGACCCAAAGAAGTGCCGTTCCTAAACAAGTATATTGTAGCTTTGATTCTTGGCATTGCAGGGTTTGTTTTTCTGACATTCAATCCAGCGTTTGCTTCAGGATTTGCTAGTTGGATGGGCAACCCAATCAATCAACTGTTCTTGTTTGGAATTGGTGTGCTTGCTGTTGTTGCAATATATCTAATCATACGAAAGGGAAAGGCTAAGGCATGATACAAATCCGTGTGATGAAGTTTAGGCTTTACCCAAACAAGACACAAACAAAGAAGCTGGATGAAACACTGGAGGAAAAGAAATGTTAGAGATTGAGGGAATGCTAGGCATCACAATCACAATGCCGCAAACATGCCACTTCTGTGGAAAACCAGTAATAAAGAAGAATGGAAGAGAAGCGGATTCTTTATTATTTCATTCGTTGGACTTGAACCATGATAACTGGGCACCCGAGAATAAAACTCCCTCACACAAAGGTTGCCACGCAAAGTTCCACCAGACAGGAAGAGTTTATACTGAAGAAGCCAAAAGAAGGATGAGTGATTCTCATACTGGAGTTCCTCTTTCTCCTGAACGTTGTAAGAACATGGGTTTAGCAAAGACAGGTGAAAAGCATCCTTTCTTTGGGAAACACCACACAGAAGAATCAAATAGGAAAAATAGAGATTCAAACAAGAAATTTTGGACTAACCTAACTCCAAAACAAAAAGCCGAACATGGAAGAAAAAGTTGGGAAGGCAGAAGAAAAGTTAAAGAGACGAAAAGTGAGATGAAGGTACGAATATGAGTTTCTTAAAGTTTTGGAAAAAAGGACAAGAGAGGACTCAGGCACATGAAAATCTCAAGAGATTAGGATTAACTACAATCACTGATGAGAAGTTTGGCGCAAGAACAGCACTTTACGAAAATTTCTGTCAGTTTGTTACAGAAAGTCAAGGAATCGAAGGTGAAGCCATCACAGTGTTAAATGAAATTACAAGCAGAATAAGTCAAATAAACAATGTTCTTCATCAAGCTGCTATCCCCTATGGACGGGCTGGAACATCAAAAGGATACTCGAAGCTGGCAAGCGGTTGGAGCGAGCTTTACACAAGAACACTTGACGTGGCATCTTCTGTGAAAAATTCAATCAGAAATATTGAACAGGAAAAAACTGCTTATCAGCCTGAGATGCAAAAGAATGAGTTGGTTCTGAAGCTTCGTTACCTCTTTGAAGCCTATTACCTCAAGTATGCACTTATTATTGCTTCTGTAAGTTGGATGGCGGAAGATGTTGCGCCAAGCTGGGCTACAGTTATTCAAGCACCTCCGATGATGCAAGGTTATCCTCCAAACACGATTGACCGACCGCCAGACAGTACTGGCGATTTGGTGAAACCAACGAAGCAACGTAACGCTCAAGATTGGGGTCCACCCGTGATGGGAAAAGATGAACCGCCAGAGGAGAAATAAGAATGGCTGAAGACTTTGATAAAGAATTCGACAAAGACAAAATCAACAAAAGAATCAAATCGCTTAAATCGAAAGACGAAATTGAAGCGATGCTTGCTTCTGTAATCAGCAAAACACCAGATGAGCATCCAGAACGAGTTTTAACGTTTACAGACTTGAATAAGCTTTTTGACCATGATGGGCACATTCTTATTGAGGGACAAACAGGCTACGGCAAGACCACACTTCTTCTTACTTTAGTTAAACGTTTTATACAAGAAGGATGGAAAGTTCTATACCGCGATGATGGCGGTTTAGAGTTTGGTTATTTGGCAAGGTATGTTTCAACTCAAATCTTTGTTCCAGAAGGAAAAGACATCCAACTTAACATCAGCGGATTTAACGCAAAGGTTGTCCGAACAAATGATCCAAAAACAATTATTGAGGAAACCTACAACAACAATTATCCATTCAACGTTATAGTATTTGATGCTTATGCCATACAAGCTGAGGATATAGCAGAATTCTTTAGCGGAGTCTTTGGAATGCTAATCCACAAATGCCAACAAACACCCAGAAGCAAAAAGGAAAGACTTCTATTCAGCATAGACGAACTGAATGACCTAGTTTCGCCTAGAGGCATGGGTACGACCCCAACACACAGCAAGCTCCGTGGACTATTTGAAACCAACATAAGAAAGCTCCGAAAACACAAAGTCCGTCTTCTATCTTCTTCGCACCGTTTCACTCAAATACCAAGAAGCGTCAGAAGCCAATGCGACCACATCTTCATCAAAAAAAGCTACGGCGCAGACATCTGGGATTTTATGAGCCGAGCTTTAATTACAGCAAACAACAAAACTTTCTGGAAGGTTCTACGAAACGTTGTTTCTATGCCACGCAACAAATTTCTATACTTTGACCCAGACAGAAAATTTGACTTCGGAACCTTCCTCGACATTCCCCGAGACCCCAATGTTGATGTTGAAGCTTTAGGAATATACGAAAATCCTGACAAGAAAGGCAAAAAGGTTTCAGTCAAACGGTACGAAAGAGACATCAGACTTGCTTGGCTTCTCGGAAAGGGCATACAACATACAAAAATAACGCCACATCTTGAAAACATGACAGTCAACCACATCAACCGTATTGCATGTGACTTGAGAGCCGCAAACCTAATAGACTTCGCCGAAGTTTAGAAAATATTAAATGAGTTTGTAAACTACATTTAAATACTATATATTATTATTTTTTATTTGTTAGCCCATGACTTGGGCATAAACAATTTAGGAGGAAAAAACTCATGGCAAGACAAAAAGGTATACACATAAAGCCGATACATATGGGAGTCATTGCAATCGCAGTTCTTCTTATGGCTTGGTGGTTCGGAGCATTCTCTTTTCTTGGAGTCACACCGCCAGAAGTGCCAGAAGTTCCAGCAACTTTAGTTTCAGTTAACAAGCCAGTGCAATTTGCTGTCATGGACCCGCTTGCTGGTTCAGCACTTGGAGTTATGACTATTAACGTCTACGATGGAACTCAATTGCTAGAATCGCTTACTACTGCAGCAACTGGCCTAGTAACTTCTTCGCAGCCTTATGCAAGCGACAGAGTTCTTAATGTGCAAGTAGTTGGCAACACAACCTACTGTACCAAATGGACTACAGTCACAATCCCCAGAATGAGTGCAGCAGACGCACAATCGTTAACCACAAACTATGTCTTATTGAACACAAGAACTCTTGGAACTTTTGCAATCCGCATATTCAATGACAGTGGCGGAGCAGCACTTACAACTGCAGATGTAGTTAACATGTCCAGTTACAAGACAACACCACTAAAGCTTACAGTTACACTTGCTAACAGCGTAGACAACACAGGATACATCAGCTCGTATGACCCACTAAACAGAATCAACCTCAACGCAGCTGTAGTAACTAGTAGCTCAACCAGCTATTTGACTATTCAGAACGCAGGAACCTACGCACCTAGAGGAACAGTGTCTAACTGGCTTCAAACATGCAACGACGACTTAATCACCAAACATCTTGTTGGCGGAGTCTACACAAAACCTGGCAGCCAAAGCTACACGGTAACAATATACGCAGGAAGCTTACCTGACGGAGCTTCAGGAGCAAACCAAACAGTCACCTTCAACCTATACAAGAACTTTGACACCACATACTTTGCAGCGCAAGGAATCGGTGGACCAGATGCGGCAGCAATAGGATCAGCAACGTTTACGCTGACATTCAGCGACTAAGGAGGCTAAGAACATGGTAACTTTCGGTTGGTTCAAACTGAAGGGATTCCTTGTCCTCGCCGTCCTCATCTACGTTAGCTACATCATTGGCGACTGGACAATCGACCTGTTTGGCTTAGGACAGTACGGTATCTTTAGCACATTGCTTGCGTTAGGTTTGCCAGTTTTCATCGTCTACTGGGCATGGAAGACTTGGCTTAAGCAGCACATAAAGTAAGCTTAAGCCTCCCAAACTCTTTTCTTTTCCCTCGCTTTTTAGAGGAAAGCCAAAATCAAATAGAAAAAATAAAAGGAGAAAAATCAAAAATGGTTGGACCAAGAAGAACTTTAACAAAACGTACTAGTTCCAGAAAAGGTAGTGGTGGTGGATACTCTACTCCTTCATCCTCAAAAACCAAAACATCAAGAAAAAGTAAAACTGAACGTATTATTGACCCCATAAAAATTATGTGGGCTGGAAAAGTATCTAGTAAAAAAGACATGGATTCAATAGAAGCCACTGGGAAAAAATATGAAAAGGATGAGTTGGTGACAATTCGTAATCGCCCAGTTTTGCGGTTGGATAAAACAGGATACGATAAAATCAGAAATACAATAGCCACCTTTTCTCCAGAAGTACAAACCTTTTCTAAAAAGACGGCAAGAGAAGGACCGTTTTTTATAACAGATGGAAAACGTTGGTTAGCTGTTGACCCTCAAGGATATGATTATCCACGTTACAAGAGTCCAATTTATGTCGGTGGCTTAACAACTATTAGATGGTGAGAAATAAAATGGTGGGACCAAGAAGAACAATAACAAGAAAAAGAAGTTCAAGTCATAAAGGTGGTAGAGGCTACTCTTTACCATCTAAAACTAAAACTGTTAACAATGTTAAACAACCAAGAAAATTATATCCAATTACTCCTCAAATGAAAAGGGACGGATGGTCTTTAGTTAGTGCACATAATATGAAAGCCTATGCTGACACAGTTGAACAAGATGAAAAAGATATGGGTAGAGAAGCAAAAGTAATGCGTCATGGTGATAAATGGGTTGTTATAAGTAGACCAAAGCAATTAACAGATTATGAATTAAGAAATAAATTAGGAGTTGGTGGAAGCGATTACTTATCAGAACCAGTAAAGTTCAGAGGAAAAACATTTTACGTTTCTGAGAACCGTAGACTAAATTACATTGGCGTTTCAACGCTAGAGGATGGACCAACAAGGTTTTTTGCACAAGGAGAAGATGCAGACACATGGTTAGATATGTACGATAAAAAAGGAACAAAGAGTCTTCTTGTTGAATTAGACGGATATGGATTTTGGTAAAAATTAAATAGGAAAAAATCAAAATGGTGGAACCAAAATGGTGAAGAAAAGAACTAAAAAAAGAACGAGAAAACGTAAGTGACAGTACAGGAGAGAATAGCTGATGCCAAAGAAGAAACAAAGCAGCAATCTAGCAATAGTAATAGTGTTAGCTGCCGCAATCATCATCGGCGTTTATATTTTGTCTCAAAGCCTCAACCTATCGACTATACAAAACATTTTCCAGTCAGACTCGCAACCGCAGCCGCCTCCTGATTATCAACCTCCAGACTATCAGCCAGCAGAGAATTCTTTGGTTCCCACAAGTCTTTCAGTTCAAGTTTCTCCTAACCCAGCTAATATGGGCGGTGCAGTTTATGGTACAGTCACCAGCAACGGATACAACTACCCAATCACAGTTTACGCCCGCAACTTAGGTGCTGAAGAATGGACTAATCAAGGCACACAATCTTTCGGAGCTTTTCTTGGAGCAGATGGCAAATATACGCATCTTCAGCAAGTAAACATCCCGGGATACTGGGAGTTCTGGGCAACCACAAGTTCTGTTACATCGAAAAAGGCTTCACTTACGGTGCTTGGAATCTTAGTTTCAGGCAGCAGAACCTCGGTTTCTTCAGGAGATGCTTACGTTACTTTCACGATATTCAGCAACTTCAAAAACACGCCAGTAAGTCTAGTAGCGTACGACCCAGTAACTTACGTTTCGATTCCGCTACAAAACGTAAACACTGATGACACTGGTTCAGTTGCAGTTGGATACAATTTCAACGCTTTTGCGGTTGGAAGCTATGAAATAGATGCAATAATTGCGGGTCAGAAAGCAAGCACATACGGCGGATCAACATGGCTGACGGTGACTTAAAATGACACGTAGAAGTTCGAAGCAGTCGCATAAACTCGGCTATTTCCTTTTCTGTGCCATAGCTATTGTTATTCTTGTCTATCTTTTAGTCCCAATCTTAGGGTTTACCTACTTTTTTGCACAATATACAAGTTCAGAACCACAAACTGAAACTGTTGAAATTACACTTGTTGCAGGGGGGGAGATAGAAATGGTTCTTGTAGGTGGATATTATTTCGGTTTTTATTATGGGGGGAGAACGCTTAGTGTAGGAGGTACCACTGTTTATGAGGTTCCATCTCAAGGTATTACATCGACTACGGTATACAGAACATCACCGTATCCTAATGAACCAACGCTCAAGATAGATATTGTTGAAGGTACTTGGGAATGGATTAGTTTAAAGGTAACACCTGTTTGAGGGTGAAATTGATGGGAAGAAACAAACTTCAAAAAGCTGGTTGGGACTTCTGGGTTTTACCTATGGTAATGCTAATTGGTGTCTTCGTTGCTGCAAGTATAATAAGTACACTTTTCTTTGACGATGAATACAACGTCACTTTATTTTTCACTGCAATTGGTGGAGTTGGGGTTTTTGTTTATTATTTCAAAAATAAAATAGTAAAATGGAGTAAAAAGAAATGATTCGACGAGACAGCTTAAGCGATATGCTTACTGTTTCAAGCTTTCTTATTTGCCTATACTTGAGCACCTTCGATTTAGGTGTACTAATCATCTTTCCTGTGGTGCTTCTCACATCAGGAATCCTTCTACAATATTATATGCTAGACAAGCCTAGCCAAACTAAAGAAAAGCACATCACATCTAAAGCAGCGACTAACATAGGCTACTATACTATGCTTGGCTTTGCAGCAATCTTTGGCATCGGAATCGTAAGCCCACAAGTAGAAAAGCTTCCGTTTCTTGCTCAAGTTGATCTTACAGTAACTCAAGCGGTGATGTTTGCATCATTAATAGCAATCGCTGAGGAACAATTCTTCCGTGGCTTCCTAACTAACTATTTATCAAAGAAAAGTATCTTTCTTGGAATCCTTGGAAGCGCAGCAGTTTTTGCAGCTTTTCATTTAGCTGTTTACGGTCAATCTATGGCTGCACTCTTCTACGTTTTAGCTTCAGGTGTTCTTCTGGCGTGGCTTGGAATACGCAGCGGAAGATTAGCAGTTCCAATGTGTATACATATCATGAATAATACTGGAGTATATTTACTTACGGTGGTATATGCATGAGCCAAATCACAAAATTCGAAAAAACTTTACGAAAAAACAAAAAAATAGTAGCAGTGTTGTTTGTTGCAACCTTGCTTCTGTTTATTGGACCGCAACTAGCTGCTAACATTCAGCTTGGAGTCTCCAACGTAATCAACCCTGGCTTTGAAGGAGCAAAATGTGATGTTTATGGCATCAACTTCATGTGGGGAAGCAGCTGGACTGGAGCAGACACTCTTCGTTTGTATCAGCTGGGAGAAAGCAATTTGCTTACTGCTAAAGGCGCAACTGACAGAGACTGGACTTTTGCTGGTTCAACCACAACTAGTACAGTGGGCTGGAGCACTTTTGCTACGCCTAACATCGTAGGAGTTAAAGGCTTATCTAACGACGGCGGAGTAAAGCGTGCACCACCAGACTTGTTCATTCATGTTGGCGACCTTCAGCTTCAAGACCTTACTAGACAAGGAGACTCGCTTGGTTGGGAAATTGGCACAGATGGAAGGTCAGTTACTTATTGGCGACCAGACCTCATGGAAGCTACAGTGATTTCAGAAACAGACACAACCATAACTTACAGCGTTAGCGCCACCAGAGAAACATTCTTTGTTGCTCCAGTCGATTTTTGGGTTGGAATGGGAGTAGACGCTTCAACAGTGAATGATGACAGAGCTTCAGGTTGGCGTGAAGGTCATTGGAACGACATGGTTGTTTGGTTCCGTTTAGACTTTCATACATGGGATTTAGCGTACGGTGACGACTGGGCTGAAGATGCTGGAGGCGAAGTATTCGATGCCCAAGTAAGCCAATACGCTGCCAACTATCAACTTGTCTCAGATTATCGTGGAGGCTTCCCCATTGCAGGTTGGATTCAAGGCTGGGAGAAAGCTGGTTGGACAAGCTACGATTCTGATTCTGCATCGCCTGTTTGGTTCGAATCTAAAGGCAAAGACGAAAAAACATTGACTGCAGAACAAGCCACAATTCTTGGACTCAAAGATGCTCTCATGAGCAACGTTAAAATTGCTCCTGGAACTACCGGAACACAACTAAAATTGTATAGTCAGCCAGATGAACAGTATTATTATCTTTCAGACCTAATGCAGATGCAAGAGTTTCGTGAGGATGATGCATTCTTAGAACAGGTTGGATGCAACATAAAAGCACCGTCAAGCGAAATGCAAAAAACGATGTATTTCCCAATTAACATTCAAAATGTTGGAACCAAGGTTACAGGAGACTGGTGGGACGGTTGGACTGTTTATTATCCATCAGTTTATCTTCACGTTAGGCTAATCTACGGAGTCTATGGGCAATTCACTTACTTGTGGACTCAGGAAGTCACAAAAGAGCTTGGCGAAGGTGGCTTAGGTTTCCCCGAAGAGTTTGAGCGTCAAGGAACAGTAATCGTTCATACGCCAGGAGTTTCAGGATGGTTCTCTGGAATCGCAGACTGGTTAAGCAGTCCCTTCAGCCAACTTTGGATATTCTTCATCATAATCATTGCAACGGTGATTATCATAACCGTCTTCAATCCTGGAGTATGGGCACGGTTGATTTCAGCACTTAAGGGCAGGCAAAGAGGTGAAAGAAAAAGATGAGCAACAGAAAACAACGTAGCGGTGCAGCATTGTTCATAATGCTACTCATAGGAATAGTGGCTGGCGTTGGCTTTATGATGCTAACTTCAGCATCTTTTGTTTCTGTCCCAGCGAAGCATCAATCAAT
>Ga0315546_1001744_pt1 | contig 13365 bp, 10 predicted proteins | sample SalMarSW160170MG_FD_203833 | JGI IMG/M metagenome (GOLD analysis project Ga0315546, IMG submission 203833) | Salt marsh sediment microbial communities from the Plum Island Ecosystem LTER, Massachusetts, United States - Salt Marsh Sediment SW1601-170 ... | reverse complement strand
TTAAGACATTGCAAATAGAGAAAGTACCTGAGACTAGTGACGCAGAAACATGGGTAAAGTTCAATGAAAGATTAAACGATTTAGCAAATCAAGGATACACAGTATCATTTACAAGAGAAACCTACATTTTATTGAGGAGGAAGACAGCCGCAACTAGACGGGAAGAATAACCTAAAAAATGGATATTGAAAGCGAAATATGTGCGCGTTTTTTGTTGGTGGCAGCCTTGAAGCTTGCTCAAGATGTTTTTCGGCGGAGACCACTCCGCCTACTGTTACGCGCGGGAGATGGGCGCATGCGCTCAAGAAGATTAGTGCAATGCGCGCAATCAAAAACTTCATGAAGCAGGTTAGGCAAATGAAAAACCTAACAAAATGGTGGTGTAGGATCTAGAGATGTCTACAAAAACTTGGAAACCTCATCCTCTATACACGACAATAGTGGAAACATTGGAGAGAAAAGGCCCCTTGACCGATGTAGAGCTCTACGAGCTGATTAAGGAAACCCATGGAGAAACAGGATTTGGAGACCTAAACAAGACCTTGATGAGACTGGAAATACAAGGCAAATTGTACGTCTCTACTCGCACAAAAGGAAAGAGAAGGGTTGAATTGATAGAGGCAAAAGAGATTTAATGCGCGCGTTTAGGGCGAAATGTTATAGCTAAAGGGATGTAAAGAATTGAAAAAGAAAAAACGAAAACCTTCGAGTTGGAAGAGGGGGAGAACATTTTGGTCTATAAAGGAATTAATTTTCTGTATGTTTCTATTTTTGGAATAATATTGGTAGCTTTCGCTGTTCTTTTATTGATGTGGGGAGAGACAAGATGGACGTTAATTATTGCGGTATTTTACACTCTCTTAGTGATTTATTTGGTAACTCAATCCTACCGTAGGGGAACATACTACAAACCTAAACACCAATAGAAACTTCCCCGCGCACGCAACCTCTATTTTTCATAATGTTGACCCCCCCATCATTGGGGGATCTTTCGATCTAACGGCTAATATCCTTGAGGCATTCCACCATATCCGCCAGGCGGCATCCCACCTGGACCACCAGGAGCAGAGGGCATCTTCGTCTTTCCAGACGCAATTACATCATCAATCTTTAGTATCATTGTAGCAGCCTCGGTTGCGGATTTGATTAACTGTTTCTTAACCACCAATGGTTCGTAGACTTCAAGGTTCTCCATGTCTTTAACTTTGCCTTCGAAAACATCTACGCCTGCCCATCTCTCGCCTTTCTCATGACGAACTCTTAGCTCTGTAAGTATGTCTATAGGATCGAGGCCAGCATTTTCTCCAAGTGTTAACGGAACAGCTTCTATCGCTTCGGCGTATCTTTGAACTGCGAGCTGCTCCCTGCCTGGCAGAGATTTAGCATAATCTCTCAATGTTCTCGCGATTTCTATCTCAGGAGCTCCTCCTCCCGCCAAAATCCTAGGCTCTTGCACCACGTCTCGAACTACACATAAAGCGTCGTGAATTGAACGTTCCGCTTCATCTATGAATCTTTCAGTTCCTCCGCGAATCAATATAGCTACTGAAAGTGGCTTCTTGCAGCCTTCGACGAATGTCATTTTATCGTCACCAATCTTTCTTTCCTCCACGAGCGCTGCTTTGCCAAGGTCCTTCTTGGTCATGTCGTTCAGGTTTGTGACAACTTTGCCACCTGTGGCTTTGGCAAGTTTTTCCATGTCAGATTTCTTTGCGCGTCTTATGGCTAGGATGCCTTTTCTTGCTAGGAAGTGTTGAACCATATCATCAATACCTTTTTGACAGACAAGGACATTAGCGCCTGACTTGGCGATCTTGTCAACCATTTCTTGGAGCATGTTCTCTTCTTCTTTGAGGAAAGATTCTATCTGCTCCGGCGTCTCTATGGTTATCTTTGCGTCGAACTCGGTCTTCTCAACTTCTAGCGCGGTGTCCAATAAGGCGATCTTCGCATTTTCTACACGTTTAGGCATGCCTTGGTGAACAACCTCTTTGTCAAGAATTATGCCTTTGATGAGCTTCGTGTCTGTGACAGATTCTCCCGTTTTCTTTTCCACCATAATGTCGTCCAAGTCTACTCTGATCTCGTCTCCGACTTTCTCGGCTACATCTAGTACTGCTTCCACAACTATCTCGGCTAATTTTTCACGGTTTTCAGCGACCAGCTTGCTTGCCATAGATGTCATGGCGACTTTTTTCAGATACACTTTGTCTTTGGGTTCTATAGTGATCGCGATTGTTTCGAGCATCTCAAGTGCTTTATCCGCTGCCTTTCTATACCCATCAATTATTACGGTCGGATGGACATTTTTGTTGATCAGGTCTTCAGCTTTTCCCAATAGCTCGCCAGCCAAGATTACTGAAGTTGTGGTTCCATCACCCACTTCGTCATCCTGAGTTTTAGCAACTTCAATCATCATCTTAGCTGCTGGGTGCTCTACATCCATCTGGTCAAGAATTGTGCGACCGTCACTGGTTATGGTGACATCGCCCATGCTATCTACGAGCATCTTGTCCATGCCTTTCGGTCCAAGAGCGCTCCTAACAGCTTCTGCTATTACCTGGGCTGCCATAATGTTGCTGTGTTGTACGTCTCTTCCTCTAGATCTGCTAGATCCTTCCCTTAAGATTTGTACAGGTACTCCACCTTGTAGTGCAGCCATTATTTATTTTCCTCCATTTTTCTTGTTCTTTTATTTTGTTCAATTCTACTCAAATTCTGACTCACTCCCTTCTCCTGACCCTTTCGGTGTCTTCGGTTTTGAAGAAGATATGACATCATCAATTCTCAAGATCATTGATGCAGCTTCGCTGGCAGACTTTATCGCTTGCTCCTTAACACTTAGAGGTTCGATAACCCCCATCTTCTGCATGTTAGCAACCTTTCCTGTAAAAACGTCTACCCCCATCAAGTATCCTTTAGGTTTCTCGTGAGCTGCTCTTAATTCGACCATAATGTCGATCTTTTCCAATCCAGCATTCTCAGCCAATGTGTTAGGAATGATCTCTAGAGATTCTGCGAACGCTTCTACTGCTAGTTGTTCTCTTCCCCCGATCTTAACAGCGTAGTGTCGTAGTTCTTTAGCCACTTCAGCTTCAACTGCTCCTCCACCTACAACGACCTTGTTCTTTTTGAAGAGATCGGCTACAACGGATAAGGCGTCGTTCATAGCTCGTTCGGCTTCATCGACCATTCTCTCGAGCCCTGCACGGATGAGTATCGAAACAGACTTAGGATCTTTGCATCCTTCGATGAAGACCATCTTGTCATCGCCAATCTTTCTTTCTTCAACGAGGTCTGCGTGGCCTAGGTCTTCTGGTTTCAGATCATCCAGGTTAGTTGTCATCCTCCCACCGGTAGCTCTTGAGAGTTTGTCCATGTCGGATTCTTTTACACGTCGAACAGCGAGGACACCTTCCTTCGCTAAGAAGTGTTGAGCCATATCGTCAATGCCTTTCTGGCAGATCACTACGTTTGCTCCAGCCTTTGTGATCTTCTCAACCATGTCCTTGAGCATGTTTGTCTCTTTGTCCAGAAATGCTTTCATTTGAGTTGGATCGCGTATTCTGATCTCTGCACTGATCTCTGTCTTCTTCACTTCTAAAGCTGTATTCACAAGAGCGATCTTGGCGTTTTCAACACGTTTCGGCATCCCTGCGTGAACAACTTCTTTGTCAAGTATTATGCCTTTGATGAGTCCTGTGTCGAGAAGACTCTTTCCTTCCTTCTTTATTATTTGGATATTATCGATGTCTGCTGACCATCTTTCTCCACGTTTTTCAGCTATCTGTTTTACCGCCTCGATTGCAATGTCTGCAAAGTGTTCTCTTGCTGACCCTACACCCTTGCTACTCATCGCGGTTATGGCAACCTTCCTCAAAACTTCTTTATCATCTACTTTCACTGCTTCACTTATGTTCTCTAGAACTTCCATTGCTTTCTCAGCTGCTTTTCTGTAGCCGCTTACGATCAACGTTGGGTGAATATTCTGTTCCAAGAGTTCCTCAGCTTTTTTGAGTAATTCTCCTGAAAGGACTACGGCAGTTGTTGTTCCATCTCCCACCATATCGTCCTGTGTTTTCGCTATTTCAACCATCATTTTAGCTGCTGGATGTTCCACGTCAATCTCGTCTAGGATTGCTGCGCCATCGTTTGTAATAGTTATGTCGCCCAAGCTATCCACCAGCATCTTGTCCATACCACGAGGACCCAGAGTAGATCTTATGGCTTCGGCAATAATTTTGGCTGCCATTATATTGTTTCTCTGTGCCTCCTTTCCTCTACTTCTGGATGTTCCTTCTTTCAAAATAAGTACAGGTTGTCCAGACTGGGTTTGGGTTAAATATGCCATAGTTATTTCCCACTATTAATTTGATCTCGTAGCCGATAAAGTTTTGCTGCTTTGTGGATTAATTAAGGTTTTTCTGTCCTTTCTCTGTTATTTTTGAGGGGTGAGAGTCTTGATGAACGGCTTGTCAGGCGTGGGGAGCTGCTTCTCAGCCTAGAGTTTCTAGAGAGGTATGCGGACGAGTTAGAGGCTATGAATCGAGGTAAAGAATGCCGATGCATGCATGCAGAAACCAGCATTTTATAGCAAGATAGAAGCATTTCTTTCTATTGTTACTACATATTTTTCCTGTAAACCCAGCCAGTTATTTTATATTTTTTTAATCTAGAAGGCTTGGTTTCGATTGGCTTCTTTCTACTCTTTGTAGTCTCTGAGCCTGTTGTTGATTTCGGTTTGGACGAAGTCGACGGTGTCTCTGTATGGGGCTCCAATCTCGTCTATGCGCGCGCAGACTTAGGTTTCCCCTTCAAAGAAACAACATCATAATTTCAGATTGTTAATAAAAAAAGGTAAAATAGTGTTCAAAAAATAATAGCGGACAAATTGAAATGCGCGCGTTGCTGTTCTTCTACATCCCTTTCATTGTATGCGCAGAAGTTATATAGAAAGCACAAAGGAATGAAAGGGGAATAATGAACGTGATTATAATATGAAGCTTCATATTTACATCTTCAGGCATGGTGAAACATGTTATAATAAAAGCAAAAGATTCACCGGCAAGGTAAATTCAAATTTGACCTCTGAAGGAATAAAACAAGCCAATTTGATTGCTGAGAAATTAAGAAAAAAGGCGTTTCAAATAGCATTTAAGACGAGTCTTTCCCGTTCGTCAAATAGTCTAAAAATAGTTCTGAAACATCACCCGGAATGCAAAAGAGTTATCGTTGATGATAGAATTATAGAAAGATCTTACGGAGACCTTGAGAGAAAACATCACAAAACTGTAATCAAAAAATACGGTAAAGAACAATTCGATATTTGGCACAGATCCTACGATGTCCCTCCCCCTGGAGGAGAATCAATAAAAATGGTTGAAAAGAGGGTTTTATCTTTCATAAACGATTTACTTGCTCTCATCGAAAAGGAAAAAACCAATGTTGTAATTTCTGCGCATAATAATTCAATGAGACCATTTAGAAAATATTTTGAGAATCTAACTTTAAAACAAATGATGGCACTCGAGAATCCATACGACACATATTTTGACTATACTGTTCAGTGTTAATTTCATCTCTGAAAAAGATAGGAAATGCGCGCGCTAATTCCGGATATAATACCACACATCCCACGTTACAATCATTATTTGATACCGCACATCAGAGATCACAAAAGCCATCCCTAGATTATGACCAAGGCTGAGGTCTCCATTTTGTTTGGGGTTGAAACCCTAGCGAATTCACTCGAAACCTATTTTTTCTGTCGTTCTCGTTGTCTTATCTCATTAAGAGGCAATCGTATTCTGACCGTGGTTTTGTTCCCGTATATACTGTATTTGTGGAGTTTCCTGCCTTCCGGAATCCGGTCCACCAAGCCGCATCTTACTAGGGTCTCCAAATTTCTCCAAAGCCCCTTCTTAGCTCCCTTTTTCAACCCCATCTTTTCAAACAGTTCATTCACTGTCATCGGTGAAGCATGTTTTTGGTGATGGGACGCCAATTCAATGAGGATGCGCCTATTCCGTTTCGAGCCTAAAGCATCCAGTGTTTTCTCAGTTAATTCCTCTGGAACAAACAAGCTTTCGTGAGTTCCAAGAATCGTTTCGATAGAATCGTAATACGGTTTTATGAAATCCCAATAATACTTCAAAACAAGACGTTTTAGCTCACGGGGCACCATCTCCTCATCCCCACGCTTTTTCGAAGTGAGCTTCTCAAAATTAGGCTCCAACTTGTTTCTAATGGATGCTGGAGCAAAAGGTCGAATAATATCCTTCACGAGATAGTTGACGAATTTTTGGGACACGCTTTCTTGCTCGTAAATCTTACGGCTAACATCTCTATAGGAGTCAACGATAAATAATGCCTCGTCTGGGTTTAGGTCTCTTGATTGCAGGTATCTCATAGGCCTCCCTGAGACCGTAATTGGGTCCGGTAAAACAATAGTTGCGGGATATTCAATACCCTGGTCTGCACAGATCATTTTTTTAAGAATGGAGAGACCTGCATTCGATTTGTCAAAAATGTTATATGAAGCTCCTAAATACCCAAGGCTCTCTAAACCCCAGCTGACATACGGATATGTCTTTATTTCTGTTCCAAGTTTGTTTCTGTCAAATAGGTAAATCTCAAGAAGCTCTTTTTCGTATTCTGTGAGATTATACGTCTTTTCTTTGAGCTTAATCGTTGTTGCTTCACGAAGCTTCTCTCGCGTGTTTATTTGGTTGAGGATGTTCTGGAGACTCTTTTCGAAATCAAGAATTGTCAGGATGCTGTAGACGTCTCTCTGGATTTCAACTCGATCCTCAACAATCACAGCCTTTGCGCTTGGAGAAAAGACTCCTTGAAAGAATTTATGTGCCTCTGCAACCCGCTCTCTAATGTCTCCGCGGTGATAGCCTCTGCCAATATCTCGTAAAGCTCCAATATACACAACTGGACTGATGGAATAGCCGCTGTCTATGAGCTCCTCAACAAAAAAGAGAGGAAGAAAATGTTTTAGCTGCGCCACTTCCAAGTCTGCATGGAAGGCAACCACGACAATAGAATTAAGTTTCCGTCTTTTCCATTGTTCACCTAACCCTTCAACAACTCTGATTTTTCTCATCTCGGGAAAACGTTGACTGAGCCATTTTTCAGTCAGCAAAGGCAGCGGAATTCCTTCCCGCGCATCTCTGGTACCCAACCTATACTATCCTCCTTTTTTCAATTCGTTACATACATTTCATTTATTTAGGATAAAAGTAACACAAACTGTAACTGAGTCCTACACGCTGTAATCTGCCTCTTCCTATATAAACCTAAGTAACAACGAATGTGACTAAAACCTAAAACATCATTCGTTTAGCAAAACCAGCGCATTTATGTTCTTCAAAGCGTTCTCTTGCACAGGAGCAGCGCCTCTTGTTTTTGTTGGATGTGCTTCAGAGGTTAGACAACTTAAAATAATCTATTTTACATACCTGAAACTTGAGGTAAACTTCATGTCGATCAATTTCGGTTCCTTGAAAAAAGTTGCAGAAGGCAAAACCAAGATAATCTATGAGAACCCAGAAGACCCAAAAACCGCCTATATGGTTTTTAAGGACGACATAACCGCGGGAGACGGAGTGAAACACGACATAATCAAAGGAAAAGCCTTAGTCGACTGGAAAACCAATCGAGACATCTTTGAATTATTAAACCGTAAAGGCGTTCGGACACATCATATTTCTAGCCCTCAGGAAAAAGTTGTTCTCGTGAAGAAACTTGATCGGAAGATAAACCTTGAAGTTGTATCTCGAAGAATCGCCGCAGGCTCCATACTAAAATGGGGAAACATACCTGAAGGAACAAGATTTGATCCTGTGATCACCCAGTTTCATTACAAAGATGATCCTCTGCATGATCCCATGCTAGATGACAAGTATATCGACTATATTGTCAAAGCGAAAGGAGGCGCCGAATACGCTGAAATGCGTAGGATGAACGCAGAAATCTTTCTTCACCTCGAAAAAGCTTTTGCACATTTTGACATCCAGCTAGTTGATATGAAGCTAGAATATGGCATCATCGAGGGGGATGTTTACTTGATAGATGAGATTACAGGAGGCTCTTTTAGACTATGGCCTTATGCCCACAAAAATCCCAATCTTAACCAATCTAACGTGCTGAAGGAACTGAACCCTGAAGGGAGGCTCGACAAGGATACCTACCGAATGGGCGAAAAAATCGACAAGGTTCTAACCAAGTTTGAAGAAATAGCAGAAGTAACCGCAAAATTCACAGACCTATAAAGACGCCTCATTAAATGCTTTGTTCTGCAGTTTTGTACTCGGGTAAGGTAGTGCTCCCATAAGGCATGACGTAAACTTTGGCTTTTTTGCCTGCTAATTCGAAGGCGTCTCGCAAGGCATCATTCAGGGCTCTGGCTGTTCTCATTTTGAAGGTGTTCACTGCGTAGCAGTCAGGCATAACCGACACCAATATAATGCTAACTTTTTGTAATGCCTTCGTTAAGTAGTAGGCTTTATGTCCTCCTAACACGAAACGTTTTCTTATCTCCCTCTCTATCCGTTTCAAATCGGTGAACTTTTCCATCCATTCGCAGAAAACTTCATTTCCGTGTCCTTCGGGGCACTCTGCCACCAGAACGATGACGCCTCTTCTTTTCACGGCTTCTAAGGCGTTGTGTATTCCTTTGGAGGCTTGATAGAAATTAATGTCGTGGGGGTGTCCGCCGGCGCTAACAACAACGATGTTTGCCCTCTTCTCGATGGGAACTTTGTAAATTTCGTCTACGAGTTTTGTTCCCTCAAGGAAGGCTTGTTCCATGTCTCCAGCGAAGGCTTGAACCAACTCTTCCTTGCTGTTTGTGACGATATTCAAGATGAAGTCGACTTTAGCGAGTTTAGCCGCTTCCATCATGTCTTCGTGCACAGGATTTCCATCCAGAACGCCTGTCGTAGCTTTAGGATTCAGGACTAATGCGTGATTTTGCTGAATCGTTTCGGCGCTTGAAACTGCGGGAATAGCTCCTTTTCTTCCGCCTCCGTAGCCAGCGTAGTAGTGCAGGTTTATGTCTCCCGCTAAAATTTTTACATCGGCTTCGGCAAAGACTTTGTTCACGTAGACTTTGGTTCCATGGGAAGTTTTGCCTAGAAAAACCTGATCTTCCGCCTTGTAGTCATGGTTTATGGCTTTGACTCTTTCTAGCGCCTCTTTTCCTATGAGCTTTTCTTTTTCTTCTGGGTTTACGGGGCGATGAGCGCCGCAGCCAAAGATCACTGTAACGTCTTCGTCTTTTACTTCAGCTTCGTTAAGTTCATCGAGTAAGGGAAGAATCATCAAGTAACTTGGAGTTGCCCGAGTTGCGTCGTCAACGACTATGGCTACTTTGTCACCCGCCTTTGCTATTTCCTTTAGTCGTTTTGTTCCGATCGGTTGGCTTAATGCCCTCTCAATCTCAGCTCTTGAATCTGTAACTCCCGACTTCTCTTTAGGCTCTATAGAACCCAGAAAATTTCGGGTGGGTATCCTTGCACAAACTTCAATTTTTCCGTAGGGAATCCACGCATCAACCATATTGCTGTTTTTCCCCCGACATCTTTGCTCACTTTCTCATTGTGTCAAATATATGCATTGCGAATATTAAAAGGTGAAATACGTTTATCAACTAAAGAGTTGGGGTGTGTCTTTCTGATGTCATTTTCAGAGGTATTTCGAAAGCCTTTGCTCACGCAACAAGCATTGACGCCTAATTCTAACAAATTGTAATCTTTCATTTTCGCAGATAGCGCGTGCTTTGTCCCAATTATTCTGATTCGCCGCTGTCCTTGCTTGTCGTTAAGGTGACGTATACTTCCTGAGAAATTTGCACATATCATAGAACTCGGAAGGAATATTATCCTGATTAATCAGCTCAAGGATTCTTTCTAGCGCCTTTAATGGTTTCCTTTTCTTGGTCGTTTTTGGAGACCGCATCACACCCTCCAAGTCTGTTGAGAACACAAAAATGCCTTGTTCACTGCTTAGATTTCTCAAATCCGCTAGAAGAGAATTTTCATACCATTCGCTGTCCGGCATTTCAGGTGATAAAGCCTTGTGGTTTAAGCATTTGTTAAGATTGTTTGTGCACCAGAGCGCGAAGAGTATTAAGGAAGTCTTCATTTTCCGATCCTTGAGCTTAATTGTGTGTTCCCTGTGCATCAGGGCGTCGTAGTCCATAATAGCTACGTTCGGAACTCCTAACATGCGAGTCAAGGTCATAAATGGATGTAGACTTGTCTTGCCGCCAATATCTATAACTGACCATTCATTCTCATCGATGTGAGATCCCTCATTTTTCGTAGAAAGGTGTCTATCAATCTGTTCTACAACTATCTTGTCGGATGGTCCCTCAACGAAGATTATCCCTTGTGAGAAGAGAAGTGAGCGAATATCTGGTTTAGATAACTTGATAGCGAGTTTTTTCTGTTCCTGCCTTTCCAACTCTGAAAGTACTCTGCCAAGATTGTGGATTTTTGTACCACTCTCGGTCCTTGTGAAACGCCATGTTGCGTCTATGTCTTCTGTAGAAACCAAATATGGAGAGTGTGTGATCAGAACTATTTGATTTCTTTCTTGGTCCATTGATTGAGAAAACAGATTGAGAATTCGTTTCTGCATAGTAGGATGCAAGTGAAGCTCGGGCTCGTCGAGCAGCAGAACCTTCCCGCTTTCGCCAATTATAGTGGTTAACATGAAAAGTATCTCATAAAGGCCACTGGCGGTTTGTTCGATGGGAATAGGATAGTTATCTTTGATCACCTGAACATATGCCTCATTCACAAGTCGCTTCCTGTTCTCTTTCCCAATGCCCAACGGAGCGAATTCGGTCCCACTGGGATACATCGATTCGCTTCCGTGTTGCAACATAACTCCAAGCTCTCCTTTCGAGAGTTCCGTTACCTCCTTTGTCCTTACTGCCACGTCAAACTCTGAACCTGTCAGATTTTTCAACTCACCCTGTATTTTGTTGTATTTCTCCCGATCCCTGCGAGTTCCTGAATTCATCAACCAGAAAAGCCTTAGAGCCAAGTCGTTTCCCAGAACAGTTACTACTTTGGAGCCTTGCCTTGTCCTCGAAGACTCTAAAGAGGGATCGAAGATTCTTAATTCCTGTAGTCGTACGAATGAGTTTCTGTACATCCGCTGTAAGACATTCCATAGATAAAGGTCCTCCTGTTCAATCTTTCTTTGTCGGCAGAGGTGATAGAGCTTAGCTAAAAGAGGTTCACCTCGTAGAGAGTTCCTGAGCTGATTTAAGGTTCCCCCACGCAATTCGATCATCTTGGTAGGATCTCCACCAAGCTTTCCGCTCAGTAGCGCCACAAGTGATGGGCTTTCCTTTGCCAGAATCTCTTCATTTTGGAGAAGCGCATTAATCTCGTTATCTTCTGTATTCTTGAATCTTGTGTTAAAGTCATCCAGTATTAGCCTCGTTAATGATACATGTTGATAACTACTCACGTCCTCACTTGTCTCAGATAAGTAGCCACTCCGGTTCATGAAGATGTGTCTTGCATCATCTGCTATTTCGAGCACAATCTTTGGTTCTGAGGTGGTCAGTTCGTCCTTTGTAATGACGAAGGATAGGCGTCTGAGGGACTTTGAAAGAATGTGGTACCCGTAATTTGTAAGGATGCTCTTCCAGAGCTTGTTCTCTTTGATTTCTTGGGTAATATCCTGTGGTTGTTGTACACTCGCTATCTCGAAACAGATGATTAGTGTTGCCAGAAGTTCGAGTTCCGTATCATCAAGCTCTACACAAACCTCTAAATGCAGCGATCTGTCACTTTCCCCTTGGAAAATGATATCATCTAAAACTAACTTCCCATAGTCGAAGGCTTTCTCGATGAGGCTCAGGGCTCGGAAAAGGTTCGTCTTGCCAGAATCATTAGGTCCTGCGATGACGTTAAAGGGGCCAAACTCAAGCTTGATGTCTTCATCTCCAAACGAAAGAAGGTTCCTTGCTCTGAGATAACGCAACTTCATTTTCTTGGTTAAAATGAGCACGTACTCATTTAATATTTGCTCTTTACACTTCCAAGAGGGCCTATGATCTATTTTTGATTGGTTAGAAGGTTTTCTTTGTGCTTCATTTAAAAGTAACGGAGAAAGCTACGCAAGTTCTTTAAAACCTCCCATACATAACTTTCACCAGCAAGGAGACGAGGACTTGGAAAAGGAAGAAATGAAGGCTGAGCTGGGCAGAATTCTAAACAGGATTGGCGCTTTGAAATTTGGGACTTTCAGGCTCACCAGCGGCGAGGTGAGTCCCTACTACATAGACTTAAGAGTTGTTCCAAGCTTCCCTGATGCCTTTAAAAGAATCTGCGACCTCTACCTTGCACTGATAAAAAGCGATGTCGGAGCCGACGGATTTGACCGAATCGCAGGCATCCCCACCGCAGGCATATCCTTTGCATCCATCACTGCGTATCACCTCAAAAAACCTTTCCTTTATGTTCGCTCAACTGAACGACAGCATGGGAGGGGGAGGTGGGTGGAGGGGATTCTGTTGCCGGGCGATCGTGTCTTGTTGATGGATGATCTTATAACCAAAGGCGGGTCTATCCTGAAAGCTGCTGAAGCTGTCAGGGCAGAGGGGGGTATGGTAACTGATGCTGTTGTTTTGTTGGATCGAGAGGAGAATGGAGAAGCTAATTTGGCTAAGAACGGTATCAAGCTTCATTATCTGCTTACAACAAGTGAAACTGCCTACAAACTGCATGACATGGACGCCATAACCAAAGAACAGTTGAATACAATACTGAAACAAGTAAAAAGAAAATAAGCGTACGGCATTAGCTTCCAGTTTCTGTAGTGTAGAGTAGCTATATTGATCTGGAATATTTATCGACTTTTCATCCTTCATAAAAGGAGGATGTGGTTGACCCTTCACAAGAGGGGTACAGCAGTGAGACTACTGAAGAGGTTAAGGCAGTTTTTCAAACCTTCAACGTTTTACTGCTGCCAAAACTGTGGATACAAGCTACCGAAAGAAGAAGCCGTGATCTCAGGATGGGACTCCCAGCAATCGCTCCGCCATATGCACTGCCCAAGATGCGGAAAAATAATAAAACATGTCCTATGACTTGCCGTCCCTGCTCTATTTTCTACCTGAACTACCTGTAATGAAAAACTTCCACAGAAAAATAAAGACAGTTGAACTTAATCCTGTTTACTCGTAGTATATCAAATCTTCGAGTTCGAGTGTTTCATGAAGTTTAGTGACCGCCTCGTAAACGTCTTCTTCCTTTTTGGCGCCTGTGCAAACCAGTTTTCCACTGGCGAAGAGAAGAATCACAACTTTTGGCACATCCATTCTGTAGATGAGAC
>Ga0315546_1001735_pt1 | contig 13390 bp, 21 predicted proteins | sample SalMarSW160170MG_FD_203833 | JGI IMG/M metagenome (GOLD analysis project Ga0315546, IMG submission 203833) | Salt marsh sediment microbial communities from the Plum Island Ecosystem LTER, Massachusetts, United States - Salt Marsh Sediment SW1601-170 ... | reverse complement strand
CCCCCTCCAACTGCCTGCAATGTGTCTGTGAAAGCGAACAGATGTTCTATCCCCTTGCGTCTTATGTCAAGTGGGGTGTTAAAATGGGGGTATCTATTGCATTTGATCTGATGGAATTCCATTGCGATTGCAAGCAACAACGTAGTCAGGATTTTACGGGGGGTTTTGCACAAATTTATGTGGGGTTTTGCACAAATTTATGTGGGGAATTGTGACTATTTTGGGGGAAAACTGGGATTATTTTCAGGGCCTCCGGCGTCCAAGGAACAATGTGTCAGACGTACACTAAGGGTAAGGGGGTATATCAGGTTAGAATTCGGTTAGAATTCGGTTAGAGGTTGGTTAGAATTCATTTGACATAAGAGAAGTTTTGTGGTACACTAATTCTGCCTGGGAGAGTGGTTCTCCCAGAGTCCACCAATTCAGAGAGGAGGTGAACAAGATGCCGAGGCTTACACCAGAGGAGGGAGCGGCTAAACTCATTGACCGCGCCCGTGCTGCCGCACCTCACGTTGCGGACCAGGTCAGGAAAGTCACTGTTGCTCCGACTGAGGCCGCCGCAGCGAAAATTGACAAGATGCAGGCTAACTTCAACCAGGCCGTCGCTGATGGCAAGGTTGCGCGTGGCTTGCACCGCGTCAGTCTGGGGGACTGGCAGAAGGCGATGATCGAGAAGGGCGTGCCGCGAATCACCGCAGGCCTGGAGGCCAGCCGCGACAAGATCACCGAGTTCAATCGCCAGTTTTATCCGTTTCTGGAGCGCGTGCAATCTAAGGTTGCCGCGATGCCCGACACGACGCTGGAGGACAACATCCAGCGCATGGTGACCAATGTTCGCGAGATCTCCGGGTTCAAGCGGACATAATGGGAGGGGCCCTCGCCCCTCTCTCGATCTGTTACCGAGAGGAGGTGAAATAGATGGATAACTACCGTGAAGTAGAACTGCTTCCGGTGAAGTCTGTCGGTGCCAGCGGTACAGAGACCGTTGACATCGCTGTTGACGAACCGTTGACTGCCCTGTATGTATACTTTCGGGCAGTCAACGAGGCCGCTGTAGCAGACGAGGCTCCGCCCGAACGCTGCATCGACAAGATCGAGATCGTGGATGGTGGCAAGGTGTACTACAGTTGCACAGGCCCCGAGGCTGTCGCTGCTGCGGTGTACGACACCGGACAGTGGCCGAGTCACTACTACGACGAGTTCACCAGCCGTGGACAGTTCATCAGTATCCCATTGCTGTTTGGTCTCCACATCGGCGATGAGCAATATGCTTTCTCGCCGGGCGCGCTGCTCAATCCGCAGATCAAGATCACGTGGACGCACAACGCGCTGCACACCGCTGCTGGTTACCAGCTCGGTGTGCGGGTCAAGGCGATGCAAGGCGTTGCCGCTCCCCGCTGGGCGTTGATGACCAAGAACATCCGCTCTTTCGTGTCGGGAGGTAGTGGTATCGAGGGCACTGAACTTCCCGTAGACCTCGACATCCGGCGCCTGTACATCAATGCGTTCAAACTAACTCGTTACTGGGCCGAGATGCTGACACACCTCAAGCTGGACTGCGACGTCGGGAAACTGATTATGCTCGACACATCTGCCGCGCGGTTCCTCGATATGCTCAAGGAAACCTTCCCGCAGGTCTCTCTGGGCTCAACCGTCTGCTTCGACGACGGTGTCTGGAAGGAAGGCTGGCTCGGCAACATTATGGGGGCTGGCGCGAACGCTATCAGCCCTGGCGTCTTCGTCAACGCGTGGAGTGCATTCGCAGGCCGCTACTGGCAATGGTCGGAGACCGATGCCGGTGCTGCTAGCAACGACCAGGTGACGCAGTTGCGGCTATTTGGCTACCTGCCGCACACTGTCCTGGCCTACCAGTTCGGGCGTCCCAATGACCCGGCGTCCTGGTTCAAACCAAGTCGCTACGGTCAGGTCAAGTTGGATCTGACCCTGGGCGAGGCTGGCGTCCCTGTCGGCATTTTGCTCCAGCGACCGACTCCGCTGCCGTGATACTCGACGAAACTAGACTGGAATCGCCGAAAAGGAAGCGGTTCCTTTGACAAGTGAGAGGTAAAAAAGATGCCTCGACATCCAATTGACCTCAAGTTATCCGGCACCGCCAGTGCTGCGGGCGTCCTCAATTTGAGGACGCACGACTTCAAGCCTGGCGGCTTGCTGTGTGTTCAGCGCGTGTCGGTCAGATGCCGCGACAACAAAAGCCTGGTCGCTCACGTGTCCTTCGAGCGTCAGGGCGAGAAATTGTACCTGATCACCCTGTACTCCTCGGAGGATCAGCAGGTCGTCACGATGACCGGGCAGACCTACGCTCCAAGCGATTACGGCGTGTGCATCGAGGTCTCGAGCGTCGACGCCGCCGACCTGGTGGAGGCGTATGTCTTCGGCTACTGGACAGGGATGCCGGAGTAGGAGGCCCTCTGGTGCTATTCAAGACCGACCTCCTCATTCCCCTCAATACCCTGCTGTCTGACCCTGAGACCACCTTGATGAAACTGTGCCAGGGCACGATCACGCACTCCTTCATCCAGTTCCCACCCGGATGCGGCGGGCTCGTCTGGGTGCAAGTCTGGCTGAACGGCTACCAGTTGATACCCTGGGAGCGGGGGGAATGGCTCAGGGGCGATGATCACATCATCGAGGATCACTCCTACTACCCGGTTGACGAGGAGCCCCGCCTTCTCACGATCCGGGGTTACTCCGAGGGCAGCGAGTATCCTCACACCGTGCAGGTCGGGGTGGAAATCTCGGCTCAGGCGGCGCTATCTTTCCTCCCTCCGCCGGAGACTCTGTTGCGCGAACTAGGACTTATGTAAAGTTGTGAGGTATGGTACTATGAGCGGTATCACAAATCCGGCCGAGGAGTATTTCAAGAATGGCCTGTGGGCCTGGGACCCTGCGGCTGGCGTGTGGCTGAAGCTGATCATAGACCCGCTCACCAACCAACTGAGCGTGGCCGTGAACAACGACGCCGAGGTGCACCAGACCGCTCCGGCTGATCTGGCGGCCGGGGCGCATGGTTGGGATGGCGCAGCCTGGCACAAACTTCCTCTGATCTGGGGCTACTCTGACCGCTGGCTGGACGACATTAGCTTTACAATGACTGAGGATGCTGCGTTCTCCAAGATAACCACACCCGTGCCGGCCGGTTACGTCTATGTTCTCCAGGTTGCATCTCTCACCAATGACACGGGAGCGCGGGGGATGGCTAGAATTTTCGTCCGCCACACAGCGGAGTGGTTTGCGCTCGCGTATACGCTCACCCCTGCTCGATATGAGCCCACGGTCGCACGCGGGCCGATCGTCCTCAAGGAGGGCGACCGGGTGGTCATGCAGCAGAGTGGCTGTCTCACCAACGATGTCGTCTACGCTTATGTTTGGGGCTACAAGATGAAGGTGGCGGAATGACCGAGTTGCCAGACTGGATGCGTGGGCAGGTGCTCCTGGGGAAACACGACGACGAGTACGTTGTCGTCAAGCTGGAGGAGAACGGCGAGTTGAACGTACTCCTCAAGGGAGCATACGATGATGAACTGCGGACGGTCAAGCTCGATGATCAGGGTCGCCTGTCCGCGTTTGTGATCGACTCCGTAGATGCGTGGGGCCGGATGCTGAATGTCGGCAATGCGGAACTGGCGGCGCGGTTGGGCTCAGTTAGCAGACATGACCGTCGCGGCCTCATCCGTGATTATTGCACCTTCGAGGACGGCTTTTCCCACGTCTACCCGGAGCCGGACGCCTTCGGCAGTGCGGTTGCTCTGGCTGTGGATCCTGTCTGCACAGGAGGATACAGCGGTGAGCTTCAACTGCGTGCTGCGGTTGGGGCCTGGGCTCAGATTCACCTAGCACGTGGCCCTCTGCCCATAACCGCGCTCGGCCTTGAGGTTGCCTACCATGTGGGCGACAACAAAGGCTGGCCGTCAATCTGGATTCAGCAGTGGACGGGAGCACGCACGGTCATCGGTGCGATCAGGCATCATATTGAGGCCACGTCTCTGGAGTACTACGGTACGGACCTGGACTGGCACGAGTTTGCGTCGCCGGTCATAATCAGTTACTCTTTTGATCTGTGGACCACTATCAAGGTGGTGATAGATGCAGATAGTGAGAAGTACGTTCGTTGCTTGTGGGGAAATCACGAGTATGACCTGTCCGCATACGATCTATATGGAAGCAACTCAGTTCTCGCGCCCCGCATCGAGGCAAAGGTGCGTGCAGAGAACAGGGAGGCAGTTGCAAGGTCAGTCTGGTTTGATGACATAATATTGACGTCAGCAGAACCCTAACACAAGGAGGTGAACAAGGTGAACAAATTCTTAGACCTGCTCCGCGAGAGTGTGATAGTGCAAGCGGCGATCACGCTCTGCCTGGTGGTAACCGTTTGCTACATGGTAGCGACCGGCCAGGCGGTACCGGAGCTTCTGAGCACCGCGCTCATGTTGGTGCTCGGATTCTATTTCGGTAGCAAAGTGCAGGCGCAAATCAGTGCGCTGCAGAGGAGGGAGTAGCGATGGGTTTCAAAGTGACCGACACCAAGGAGATCAGCCGGATGAGCCCGGCCGGAACGATGCTCAAACTCTACCGCGTCTGGCTTGTCACCGACCGGGGAGCGACCGGGACCGTTGATGTCGAGGAGCCGAAGTGGAACAAGGACAACCTGCCCGGCATTCTGGCGGACAAGGCCGCGGAACTCGATCTGGCGTTTGAACTGACGCAGTAAAGTGAGTACAGTACACAAGTATCCGTTCACCAAGATACTCGGCTGGTGGCTGGACGGAATCTGGCGTCACGTCCTGACCACGACCGGCCTGACCTGGTTGCTGCCCGGCAACGAGAGCCCCCCGGGGTTCTGGTACATCTGGTTCAGCTGGTGGGACTGGATCTGGAACCTCTCCAGTTCCGGCAAGGTCAACGAGACCATCACGCGCAACTGGCTGTGGGCCTGTCATCGCCTGTGGGGAAACTGGACCGACGAGGTTGGCGACTACGCCAAGACCTCAGCGGTCAACCTGGTCAAGTTGTGGCAGATCGCTGCAGGCTCCAAGGTCTTCAACATCCAGACCTGGTTCGAAGTCCTCGTCGCCTGGCTCGGCTCCAGGTCGTTGTCCTGGGCCAGCGACGTGACGGAGGCGCTGGGGACGCTGCGCGACTACTTTCCCGCGGGGATCGCCGACGGCTGGCGGGCCTGGACCGATCTCTGGGACAACATCCAGACCTCGCTCATCAACTGGTGCAAGGCACGCTACGACGACGCAATCGCCGGTGCGACCGACGCCTGGAACTGGATCGCCGCGACCGGCGACGCGCTCAAGTCCTGGTACGACGCTGCGTATATCTGGCTCGAAGACTTCCGCCAGAACGCCGCCGCGCGAGTCACGGATTGGCTCGGCGCAACCTGGACCAACGCAGTGACTTTCTTCACGTCAGCCGGAACTTTCTGGTACAACCTCTGGGGCTCCTATGCGACCGAGATCGGGGAGTTCTGGCCCGATCCCCTGGGCTACGTCTATGATCGAGTCGAGGATTATCTGTGTGGGAAATGGTGAAAAGCGTAAATGGCTAAGCCTGGCAGCATAGCACCTCCGCCCGCGCCGCCCGGCAAGCCGGGTGGCCTGGGGCAAAAGGTGGAAAGCACTGTAGAGCGTGCTCTCCACTGGCTCTACGCGACCGTAGCCGAAACGACGGCCGGGTGGGTTTCGTGGGCCTTCGAGCTGTTCATGCACGCGCTCCGGCCGGGAATGCTCCGTGTCTACGGCCCGTTCCTCCGCTACTACCGCGACCTACCCGGTGCTCCGCCTGAGGTCAAGTCACTGATCGACGGTGCGCTGAATGAGAGCGGCGAGGCGGGAGCGGCGGCGCTGCTCTCGCTCGGCACGCAGGTCGGTGGTGCAGCGATCGGCTCTGTCACGTCATCGCTGTTCGCTCCGATCACGCACGCCGTCAACCGCTGGATTCGTCCTGCCCGGCCTGATCCGGCTACCGCTGTGGCGATGATGTACCGCGATGTGGGCTCGCTGGAGATGATCAAGGATCTCCTCCGCGATCAGGGCTGGAAAGACGATCTCATCAACCGCTTCATGTCCGTGCTCAAGGTGCGGATAGACCTGGCCTCGTCCTTCGCTGCTGAGTACCGGTTCGGCAAGAGCACCTCCGAGACCGATGCGGAGTTCGTCAAGCGCGGCTACGCACTCGACGACGTCCGTGCGCTGCGAGATCTCTCCGCACTGATGCCGGGCCCGGGCGACCTGATCTCGATGGCCGTGCGTGAGGCGTTTGACCCGGCCGTCGTCGCCGCGTATGGTTACGACCAGAACTTCCCGGCCGAGTTCGGGGAGTGGATGTCGAAGCAAGGCGACGTGGATGGCTGGGCGATGAAGTTCTGGGCCGCGCACTGGCACATGCCCGGCCTGGCCCAGGCCCTCGAAGCCCTCTATCGCCTCGACGACTTCGGAATGGACGAACTGGACTTGTTCCTGCGCGTCTCCGACATCGCCCCGGCCTGGCGCGATTACATCAAGCGTACCGCTTACCGGACATTGACTCGCGTCGACGTCCGCCGGATGTACGGCATGGGAGTGCTCGACCGGGCCGGGGTCAAGAAGAAGTACACCGACTTCGGCTACAGTCCCGCCGACGCCGAGGCGATGACCGAGTTCACCGTTCGCTACGAGACGGACGAGGACAGAGAAGCGACCAAGACCGACATCTTGAGCTTCCTCAATGTCGGAGCTCTCACGCCGGAGGAGGCCGGATCCTGGCTCTCCAGCATCGGATACGGGCCTGAGCTGGCTGCCTACCTGGTCACACGCGAGCTGATGAAAGCCGAGCGCGAGCGCGTTGAAGAGCTCATAAAATACTACCACAGCATTTACGTTCACAGTGAAGCGTCCGCCCCGACCATAATCGCTGAGCTCGCTGGGGGGAACGTCCCGAGCGGAAGGATTACCCGGCTGATGCGTGACTGGGACAGGGAGCGCAGTGCCAAGATTGAGAGGCCCTCCCGCGCCACGCTGGATAAACTCTTTCGCCAGGACGTGATCGTGCAGTCAGAGTACATATCCGGCCTGTCCGCGCTCGGCTATCGAACCGAGTACGTGAACTGGTATGTGACCAGTATCCTCCAGGAGAAAGCGGAGGACGCACGGAAGGAGGAGGAGGCGACGCGCAAGGAGCAGGAGGAGATCCGCAAGCGCAAGGTCAAGAGCGACTACCAGATCGCCAAGGCCGCGCTGGATGTGGATGTGACCGAGTTGCAGACCGCTATCGCCGAGACGCAGTTAGCACTCCGCGAGCGCCAGCTCAGATACCTGGATGAACTGCGAGTAGCGCGTGAGGCACTGACAGAAGCACAGTTGAGGAGAGACGCCGCCAGGGACATCGCGGAGCTGGAGTCACGGATCGATGACCAGCAGTCAGCCATCGCTTTCCTGCGTGAGACAATTGATGTCCTGGAGACTGAGATTGCCGAGATTGAGCTAAAAGCCACCCCCCAGCCCAAATCGCTCACCGCTGGCCAGGCTGCCGTTGCAATCCGCGAGCGGGAGGTGGAGATCGAGAAGCTCCGGGGGCGGATCGAGGGCGTGGAGACTGAGATCGCCGCTCTCCGCCTGGCTGCGATCTCCGAGCCGGTCGAGCTGACGCCGGATGAGGCCGCTGTTGCGATCCGCGAGCGCGAGGTGACTGCATCTGAACTCTACGTGCACATTGACGCACTGCAGACTGAGATCGCGGCCATCACGCTCGCCGCTTCGCCAGAGGTGGCCGAGATCACCACGGACGAGGCCAGGACCCTCATCGCCGACCGTCGCCTGGCGATCGAGCAGACGCAGGACACTATCGCCGCGCTCCAGGTCGAGGTCGCCGAGTTGCGCCTGGAGCGCACGATCAGCGTCGCGGCGATCACGCCGGACGAGGCAGACGTCGCGATTGCGGAGCGGCGGGTAGCGATTGAGACGTTGCAAGATGAGATTGCAACATTTAATGTAGAGATCGCCGAAATCGAGCGCGATCGCGTGATGATCACGACCGAAATCCCCCCCGATGTCGCAGAAAAGCAGGTCGGGGAGCACCGGCTTGCAATAGAACTTGCACAGGATGACATCCGCTCTGCGCAGACCACGATCTCAGACTTGCGATCACAGATTCACGCGCGGAGGATGCTGCTGGAGGAGAATCTGCGCATCGTGGAGCGCGTCCGCGCGATCGAGGAGATCGAGGCGGACTGGGCAATCGCTCAACAGACGATGACACAGAGACTGTCGGAACTACGTGTCAACCTGGCCGAACTCCGCGAGCAGAAGGCGTTGCTCGCAGTCGAGTACCGGTCAGGGTTGGCGGAGGAGTAGCAAAATGCCACTGCAAGGGGGAGATTAGGATGCCAGACCTGAAGCAACAGCTTGAGGAGCAGATCAAGCGGCTCCAAGAGGTTCAAGGTGCAGCGGCCGAGGCCGGGGAGAAGGCGCGGGCTGAGGCAGAAGAGAAAGCTCGTACGTCGCCCGCTCCGCCAGGTGCTCCAGCGCCTCGACCCTCCTAAGCCAGTCCTCATCGAATTCCCAGACCCACACGCGATCCTGCTCCTGGTTGGCTAAGTAGCCAAACAGGTCTTGCGGATTCAGGTGCAGGTGCGGCGGCCTGACCCACCCGTCCTCGCCGACTGTCCCGGCTGTCGCGTGGTAGTGGATCTTCTTCTCTACCTTGAACAAATCCACCCGGTCGAGCTTCCTCGACCGGAAGCCGTACTTGATTGTCGTGAAGTGCCATTGTTCGTAACAGTCCTCGCCTAGCTGTACCGCATTGCTCTTGATGCCCTTCAGAACACGACGCTCCCCAAACTTGTAATCCTTCCTCGCGGATATCTCCACGTCCTCTGCAACACCTTCCAGTTTCATCATCCCGAGCGCAAAGGGGTCAGTTACTCCGGCCAACCTATCACGTCCGGCCTGGTTCACGATCAGGCAGTCCGTGTCGATGTAGAATGTGTTGCGCTCCCCGGCCTGCTGAATCAGGCTCCACATGTAGAGCCTGGCGTATGCGCAGATGTGAGCCGGGATAGCGGGCATATTGTCATACGGCTCCCCTTTCGCTCTCTGCTCGATGATCTTCCCCCCGAAGCAGTAGACGGTGAAGGGTTCGCCTGTGTCGACGTCCCAGAACTTCTTTACCCAAATCTCATCGACGTCTGCATCTCCCAACACCTCTTGCACGTGTCCTCGCTGCCCAAACTTGCCCGACAGCGCGTTGAGGAATGACTTGCAAATCCTCTCGCCAACCACGTTGCCGTCGCGTCGGTACTGCTCACGCAGGCCGTAGAAGAAGTCCACGTACTCTGCGAACAGGTAGCCGCGCTCGTAAATCGCGACGCGACCCACACCTCGGATCTCGTCGTCGCCCAGGGCCTGCTCCAGTTCTGGCGTCGTCAACGTGGTGAAGAAACTGCCGGTGGGGTAGGCGTTGTGGCCGGAGATGGACTTGACCCAGCGCGGTTTCCCCGTCTCCACGACCACTTCGGCGATGACGCAGTACTCGCGCAGGAGATCTCTGAGACATTGCAGCGACACACCGTTGCGATAGCCGATCAGCTTCGTCGGCATCGGGTACCAGCGCATCATCGCCGGATAGAGTGAGTTCACGTCGAGCTTGTAGTACGTCCCAGGAGGCAACTTGCCAACCCGGAAACAACCGACGCGACCGCCGTGGTAGGCATCGCGCTCCAGCGCCATCACGGTTGAGTGGTTGTGGACGCCGATCTCATCTTTGAGGAACCGGTGACGGTAAGCATTGAAGGCTTGCTTGGCGATGGTAATGCCGAACGAGCCTAGATCATGCTTGTCCAGAAACGCCAGCCAGTGCCACCACCACGCGACGAGTATCTCCACGTCGCGACGACAGTAGATGAACAACTCCTCGTCTGTCACAGTGCCGAAGTCAACTTCCCCCTTCTGCAAACCAACATTCTCCCCCAGTTCCCGCAAGGTCACGTTGAACCAGTTCATGTTGTCGACGAGGGTGATCTTGCGTTTCCCGCACTCCCAGTCGTACAACGAGCACGTCTGGGCGGCGATAAAGTACACCGGTGACCACCCTCGACGCGGAAGCTCGGAGAAAGCACGGACTATGCGCGAGTCATAGTCCAGGTTATGCGCGATGACGAGCAACTTCTTGTGCGCTCCTGAGAGTTCCTCCACCCAGTCCCACAGCTCCTCGACCGACCCCAGATCGCGCCACTCCTCGGCATGCAAGCCACGTTCCGCATCGTAGATGCAAAAACAGCCCACACCCAACCTGAAAGTGTGGACTTGTCGCCTGCTATTCGGTTGTGCTATATCCGCTTCCGTGTCGAGAAACAGGATCGCATCCGGCCGGGTGCTACTCGTGTTTCTCGCTAGCCAGTGCGCACGGCGGTCGATTCCTTTCCATCCCAACATTGATCACCAGGTCTCATCTTCGATGTGCGCTGCCCCGGTGAGGGTGATAGAGAATATCTCGAACTCCGGACTCTCTCCATCACGGCCCACGGCCTGGCGAGCGTACATCTCAACCTCCCCGGGGGTCAGCTCGCGCGAGGCGGCCAGGTTGCGGTAGTCACGAGCGAACCTGCCCGTCGCCAGGTCACGACCGTATAAGACGTACTCATAAGAGTAGCGCTGTTGCTGCCAGGGCCCGGCCACCTCGTACAGCTTGCGCGGAATCGAGACCTCCGGTGCCAGCGTCCCAAACAGTTCCTCCCGATCACCCGCGAGTCGCACCTGGCCCCACTCGCGCACGACCTCCGGAACGGAGACCTCCGGCACGAGCGGCTTGATGATGCCGAGAAGCTCACCGATTGTGCGACCGGTCTCTATCGCACGCGAGATCGCCGAGCGGCCGAAGCCGCCCAGCGTTTCGAGGAGACCGGGGAGATGGCGGAAGAATGACATTCAGTACTCGTAGTGGGGATCCGGAACTTCCTGCGCTTGCTCCAGGATTATATCCATATCCTCGGATTTCCACAAGCCGCGCTCACTCCCGGCGAAGGAAACACGGTAGTACATCAACAAGTCACGCCTGATGCCGTCAATCGCGCCAATCAGCGCGGACAGGCGCGGCCCGAGCTCCGGATGCTGCACCACGACGGTCTTGTGGATCGTCGCTATCCGATCCTGCGCCTTTGCCAGGTTATGATCGGCCTGGCGACAGCGACGTTTCAGGTACTCACGACGTGAAGGGGGCATCGTCCTCGTCCTCGATCAGGTCGATCATCAAGCCGAGTACCATCAGCGTGACGCCAACGAACGCCAGAACTACGACAATTGCCTCTGCCATCCCCGTCACCTCCACAACAGCGCCACGACACAGAGCACCGGAACGCCGACCAGGAATAGCATCAGCCCGATCGCGGCCAACTGGCGGAAGATCGCCGACAATAGCCCACGTCCCAGCTGTCCGCCGTGACGCGGGACGACAACCGGTCGACCCGGCACGTCTGGACTGTAGATCTTCGTGTGCCGTGAACCCTCGACAACGATGCCGCCACGCCCGCGTGCGTGTGAGATGATTTCCCTACTCGTCTTCGGCCGCCGCCTCATCTTCGACATCGCGAAAACCTCCTCCAACGTAGCCGCCCCATATATTCACGTAGCGGATGATCAGATCGAGCAGATCCCCCGCCACCGCCTCTGGGACCCCGAATACCACAAGGTCAAAGTGATACTCTTTCTCGTCCATCTCAATCCTCCCGTTCTGAGTTCGGAGGGCGGCCGGGCCCCTGCCCGGCCGCCCCTCCCACCAGCGAATGCACTACTCGATGTCGAAGTAGTTGCGCCCTGACTTCTTGCCCGTCCGCTCCACGATCGTCGCCAGGAGTGGGAGTTCGTCCTTGCACGCCAGCAGCTTGCGGTAGATTGCCTGGTGTGAGGTGAAGAAAAAGCCTGCCTTGTCGTCGAGCACGACTTTGACTGCCAGATAGTCACCGCTGTCGCCTTGCCGCTCTGCGATATTGGTAATGACGAACTCTTTGCCGATGAGCGAGCGAACGTAGAACATGTCTCCCTCGAGCTCGCCGGTCGCACCAACAACATCACTTACACGTCGTACCTCACTCTCTCCCGTCATTTCCTGCCTCCTCCAATATGACATGATCGCTCAGCACTATCTTGAGTGTGCTGAGACCAATAGACACCGATTCGACAGCAGTGTGAAGATTGCTCACTGCCAGACTCAAGAGCACCAGGCCCATCGTGAGTGCGTCGGTCGTCATCACGTCTCCCTTCGCCAGGTCGTTCGCGATTAGACCAGACGCCACCTCGATGTGACCCCCCGACTCCCCAAGGTATTCTTGCACGTGCTTCATTAGATCGTCCCAGGTCATCGTTTCCTCCTCCATCACGGCTTGCGATAGACCGTGAGATTGAGACGCAGGGGTGAGTGTTCAATCTTCCTCGCTCCCCCGGTCGTAGCGAGTACTACCGTCTTGCCAGACTTTGACGGTTGGACGTCAACCTCAGTCTCGTCGACAAGTATGGTGATGGTCAGGACACCATCTGCGATCTTCGTCATCACGTTGTCGTACCTGCTGATTTTGTCAGTCATCACTTACCTCCTCTGCTCAAGATGACACCAGTATACCATCTTTTCAAGGTCTTAACTGTTGTCATTGCCTCTCTCCTTCACCGATTCGGATAGACACAGTAGATAGCACACTGTGTCGTATCGATTCCCATCTTAGCAGCCATCTGGGTTTCAATGCAGTCCAGGCCGTCGTCGGGGCGGATCGTGACACACACCCCCGCCAGCCCGTGAGCAGCATACCAATCCATCCCCAGCACCGCAACCCGTGCCTTCGCAGCATCACGGTCGGTATAGATTTCGATTGCCTCAGTTAAAACCGCTACCTTCTCTGTCATCAACTTGCCTCCCGCTTTCTTATTCCCCATCGCTGAGGTACACTAATAATACCATATTTTTGGTAGCCTCATCGACCAACTCCAAATCGCCAGGCAGAAAGCGCACCTGGGCAGGAAGGGACGGATCGGCAAACGCTACCACGATTGGACATTCGAGCGACGGGAAAACGTCCACCACCACACCTTGCGCCCCCCACAAGAAAAGCCGATAGCAGCGCTGCTCGGCTATCAGGGACGGACCATTACTAGGAGCCCGGACTACGACACGATCACCTAGCTTAAACATTTTCGCTACCTCCTCTGATTTGATTTCCTGTCTCCAGGTAACATCATCTTACCACATTCCTGGTACTTTGTCAAGGCCCCTGAGAGAAGTCAGACGTATGACCACTACACCAACTCACCACACGTTACCGTGTCCACACTTTACATAAACCGTAGCCACATAGAACATTTGTTCGCTTTCATCGGCACACAACAGGGCATTCCCAGGGGTGGCG
>Ga0315546_1001734_pt1 | contig 13414 bp, 10 predicted proteins | sample SalMarSW160170MG_FD_203833 | JGI IMG/M metagenome (GOLD analysis project Ga0315546, IMG submission 203833) | Salt marsh sediment microbial communities from the Plum Island Ecosystem LTER, Massachusetts, United States - Salt Marsh Sediment SW1601-170 ... | reverse complement strand
ACTCTGAAAATTGCTTATTGTCCATCGTATTATAACGGTCTCGACAAAAGAGTCAATTTTAAGGGTTGTGGAACAATATAATAAACGCCCAAATAAATTTGGGTACGTGTTTAGCCAGGGGATGGTCGTGTATTTCATATCTGGCTAAACATATACAAATTTGGGGGCTAAACATTTAAGTGAAGTATGTTTGACCTGAACCTGATCGGCTGGATTGTTATTGCATTATGTGCGGTTTTAGTGGGAATTGCCAAGACAGGTATTCCCGGCTTTGGCATTCTCGTAGTGCCTTTAATGGCTGGTGTTCTGCCTGCACGCAGCTCGGTAGGTGTACTGCTGGGAATCTTGATATTAGCGGATTTGTTTGCCGCAAGCTATTACCGCCATAACGCTAACTGGCGTCATGTTCTTCGGCTTCTGCCTGCTACTTTTGCCGGCATTATAGCTGGATACTACGGGCTGAAGGTGGTTACCAATGAGCAGCTCAAGCCCATAATAGGAATTATAGTTCTGGCGATGTTGGCCATCAACTACTGGCGTACTAAGATTAGAGGTGAGGATGCGCCGGTTCCGAGGCAATGGTGGTTTGCCGTGGGGCTTGGTTTCCTGGCCGGTGTTACAACAATGATGGCCAATGCTGCTGGGCCGGTTATGATTATTTATCTGCTGGCTATGAGGCTGCCCAAGATTGAGTTTGTGGGGACGAGCGCGTGGTTCTTTTTCATTATAAACTGGCTAAAGGTGCCGTTCAGCGCCAGCCTGCAATTGATGTCTGTGGAATCTGTTAAGCTTGATTTAATGATGTTGCCATTTATCGCGGTGGGGGCGGTGTTGGGAATATTGGTCCTGAGACGAATCCCGCAAAGAGCATTTAATGTCGTTGTGCAGATTTTGGCCGTTGCTGCGGCTGTAAAACTTTTATTTTAGTTAGCAATTTCTCTGAACCGGCATGTCGATATCATGGTTGCTGCTAAAGAAATGTTTTGATAATATTATTCTAAAGGAAAATATTAGAATGAACCTTGTTTATATAGACGAATCAGGAAACACAGGCCTTAATTTAAAGGACCCGCAGCAACCTATATTTATTTTGGCTGCGATGATCTTGCCCGAATTAAAATGGTTCGTATTAGAAAGGCTTTTTCTCAATATAGCAAGAGAGTATTTCGGAGACCCTTTGCCCAGTAAATTTGAAGTCCAAGCAAAAGACCTTAAAGCTGGTCGAGGAATATTTGGGAATCTAAGCTTTGAGCAACAATTATCTTTTCGTGACAAAATGCTACAATTGCTCATAGACAACGAAATAGCAGTAATTTACAGGCGAATAATCAAATCGAAATTTGAAGTATTTTGTGAAAAGGAGTACGGATCTGGTATCAAAGTTAATCCCTATATAATGGCCCTGCCTTTTGTGTGCATGGAAGTGGATAATTATCTGCGAAAAAAAGCCGGTAATGAATTGGGTATGTTTATTTTTGACGAACAGAAAGAAACTTTAAATGATGTCGAGCGATCCTTACTAACTCTTCGATTAGATCCTAAATCAATTGTTAAAACAAGTAATATTATCGAAAAGGGATTCTTTATTGATTCATCTAAGAGCTTTCCTTTGCAATTGATAGATTTGGTTGCTTATTATATTCGTAAATATGAAGAAAATAAATTAGGGCTACGAGTAAGCGAGATTGATAAGCAAACTTTTGTTAGAATCAAAAAGATTATTTCAACAGGTATTGGCTCAAGTGTTGTAGATATTCTCGAATGGGTCAAAAGCTACTATATAAAATAAAAAGAGCGGCTGCCCCCGTAGGGTGGGTCGCCCATAGGCGGCCACTTACAGTCGCTAATTAAATTATCGCTTAAAGATAGCCACAAGTCAAATAAAAAATAGCTTTTTTCAGAATTTTAAATAGTAAATTTCAAATAGTTTCACCAAAGAGTGCTTACCCTAAATGGAACATAAATATACGAGAAAAGATAGAACGATTGTAAGATTGTCGAAAGACGAAGCAAAACAGGCTAATTTTAATCTGTCGATGCCGGTTCAGTATCTCAAAGGTGTGGGGCCGGTCAGGGCCTCGGTCTTTGCCCAATTGGGCGTGCATACGGTTGCAGACCTGTTAGAATACTTTCCGCGCGACTGGAATTTTGCCCCAGCAGTATCGAAAATAAGCCAAATTAAGCCCGGCCAAACCGCAACCATCATAGGCCTGATTGAGTCAACAGATTATCAAAGCTATCGCAGACAGCCGCTATTCGAGGCTATAATCAGTGATGAGACCGGCGTTTGCAGAATCGTATGGTTTCACGGCGGTTATCTCCGCGACCAGTTACAGCCGGGACAGATAATTATCGCTTCCGGCAAGGTCACTTTATATAAGCACCAGTTGCAATTAACTAATCCAAAGTTTGTTTCAGCACAAGCGGGAATTGAGTATTTTAGCGGTGGTGTATATCCTGCAAGCAATCAATTGAGCAGCACGCAAATTAAAAAAATAATCAGACCCTTGATTGATAATTTGGCTGAGCTTGTCTCCGAGTTCTATGGCCGAAGCTTTCTTAAGGAGGCAAATCTGGTTAAGAGAAGTGACGCTTTTACCTGGATACATTCGCCTCCGGACGAAAGGAAACTGGCCCAGGCAAAACGCAGATTAAAATACGATGAGCTGTTTCTAATGCAGCTTGGATTGGCACTGCGTCGATACAAAGTTCAGCATTTTTCATCCGCGACGGCCTGTATTTACAGCGAAGAAATCGACAGGCGAATAAGAAGGCGTTTTCCGTTTTTGCTCACCGAAGACCAAAACGCCTGTATTGCTGAAATTGTTGCGGATATGCGCGGCTCGAAGCCGATGAATCGGCTCTTACAAGGTGATGTTGGCTCGGGCAAAACAGTTGTGGCTCTTTATGCAGCTTTATTAGCGGTTGCCAACAGCACACAAGTGGCTATTATGGCACCAACTGAGATTTTGGCTGGTCAGCATTTTCTAAGTATTGAAAGGTATCTGAAAAAAAGCAATGTCAAGAGGGTTTTGCTGACTGGTGGATTGACCGGCAAAAAAAGGACGCAGCTTTTAGGCCAAATAAAACGTGGGACAATTGATATTGTCGTAGGAACGCATTCCTTGCTGCAAAAGGATGTGGAATTTGACAAGCTCGGCTTAGTAGTGATTGATGAACAGCATAAATTCGGTGTGCATCAGCGAGCACAATTGCGGAAGGGAACTGCCCCCCATTGCCTTGTTATGACGGCTACACCCATTCCCAGAACTTTGGCAATGACCGCGTTCGGCGATTTGGATATTTCTGTTATCAAACATTCACCGCCGGGCAGAGGTACCGTGATTACTCGCTGGGTCGATCGACATGATCGCCAAAAGGCATACGATTTTATCCGCGAACGCCTAAAGGCTAAGAAACAGGCATTTTTTGTCTGTCCACGAATTTCCGCAATCGAAGATGAAGGTGAAGTTAAAGCAGCTACAGAGGGCTGGAAGGAACTATCCAAGCAGGTTTTTCCGGAATTTACTGTTGGGCTTCTGCACGGCCAGATGCCATCGGCAAAGAAGCATGAAATTATGGCCGAGTTCAGGAAAGGCAAAATTGATGTGCTTGTTTCTACTATAGTTATAGAGGTGGGAGTGGATGTTCCGAATGCAACAATAATGGTTATAGAAGGAGCGGATAGATTTGGTCTGGCGCAGCTTCATCAGCTACGAGGACGCATCGGCAGAGGAACAGCAAAATCATATTGTCTGCTGTTTGCCGAGACCGATAACGAAGTAGCAAAAAGCAGGCTTGAAGTAATGACCAGATGCAACGACGGCTTTGAGATAGCTGAGCAGGATTTGCGGCTGCGCGGGCCTGGGGAGCTTTTCAGCACTCGCCAGCACGGGCTGCCGGACCTGAAGATTGCAAATATCATTGATGACTTTGACCTGCTGGTTTTAGCCAGAAGAAAAGCATTCGAGTTGGTTTCACAGGACCCGATGTTGACTAAGGCCGAGCACAAGAATATCCGTCAGGCACTGATAGCTAAGTTCAGCGATACACTTGGATTAGCGGATGTGGCTTAGCGAGTCAAAAGAAAAGCTGTATCTTTATTCAGGACTTGTTAAAATAAAGGGCTTAAATCCGGAGTTGTTAGGATATTTATAGCTGTAGCCGATATCACGTATCTCGGTTATCTTACATAAAAGGGATTTGACTATGAAGCCGGATAGCGGCCTTGTTCGTTTCTTGAGCTCGATTTCGCCGGTACGCTTGGTTACTTTAGGATATTTGTCTTATATTCTGGTTGGGTGGTTAATTTTGTGTCTGCCTTTGTCACACCGAGGCTCTCACGTCTATAGCCTGGACAATCTGTTTACTACAGTTTCAGCGCTTTCTACAACCGGATTAGCGACAGTGGATGTTTCAGAGCACTATACGCTTTTCGGACAGATTGTAATTCTTTTATTAATCGAGCTTGGCGGGATCGGCTATATGACTTTTGGATCTTTTGTTGTTTTGTCGAGAGGCGGGAGGCTGTCTGACCTTAGGGAGGGGATTTCAAAAAATGTTTTTAGTTTGCCCAAAGAATTCAGGATTGATAAGTTCATTCGCAGCGTAATTATTTTCACAATTATCGTGGAACTCATAGGAGCAGCAGCTCTCTATGCTATTTTTCGTTCGGCGGGAGTTAAAAATCCTTTTTGGAACAGCGTGTTCCATAGTGTCTCTTCGTTCTGCACGGCGGGGTTCAGCCTTTTTAATAATAGCATGGAATCTTTTTCCGGCAATTTTTGGTTAAATGCCGTTGTCGGTCTTCTTAGCTTTACCGGAGCTATCGGTTTTATCGTTTTGGTAGATATATGGAGAAGGATAACAGGAAAAATTCATCATATTACTCTCACCAGTAACATTATTCTAAGAATGTCGTTTGCTCTCCTTGTTATAGGTACATTTCTGTTCTTTTTTACAGAGCCAATGCTTAAGACTATGAATCCTGAAACCCGTATTATGACTTCTGTATTTCAAGCTATGACTGCTATGACTACAGTGGGTTTCAATAGTATACCTATCGGTTCGATCGCTACGTCTTCTTTGGTTATTTTATTGCTTCTTATGATTATTGGAGCTTCTCCCTCGGGAACCGGTGGTGGAATAAAGATTACAAGCTTTACGGCTCTTGTTGGAATAATACGAAGCGCATTAAGAGGCGATACAAAAGTTCGGTTTCTCGGCAGAGTGATTCCTCAAAGAAGGGTACAAGCTGCAATGGCTAATATCGGATTTTACCTTTTCGTACTTATTCTCGGAATTTATGTACTTACATTGACAGAGAAAACCTCATTTAGAGACATTTTCTTCGAGGCAGCTTCGGCTTTGGGAACCGTAGGCTTAAGCACAGGAATTACCTCTGCTCTTTCTGAGCTTGGAAAAATAATAATATGCGGTCTTATGTTTGTCGGGCGATTAGGGCCTCTTACATTTGCAATAGCTCTATCCGCCAAGCCTTTGCAGGATGATAATGAAATTGCCCATGATGTAGCTGTATAGTTCTCAAAGAATTGGCTTACTCTTATAAGATCGATATGATAATACGGAAACAATAATCTATGCGCATCTATTACAAAAATAAGCAACTGGAGAAGACAATATTCGTCACAAAGGTTATAACCTCAGCAATGGTGGTGGCGTCCTTTGTGATTCTGTTTGGTTTCCGTGAGCCGCTATTGCCGGCGCATATCCTGTTTAAAATCCAGCTCGGCCTATTTTTTATTTTTCTCGCCGACAAGATAATCCGGTTTCAAAACGCAGTATCAAAGAGAGATTACATAGTCGCTAACTGGTTTGAGATACCGCTTCTTGCAATATTTTTAACAGTCATTTTAGGTTCGGGTCACTGGTTTGGCGAGGTTGAGCCGGGCAAGGTCAGACATTTCGCAGTTGGCATTTATCTTATTATTGAGGTGTTTATTAAGATTTGTATCACCTCTGTAGGGCTGGCTGCAACAGGTAAAAATCCGACACGTACGTTAATAGCCAGCTTTCTAATTCTTATTGTTGCCGGCGCGGGTTTGCTCATGCTGCCGAGGGCTTCTACCGAGCAAAGAGCAGGCTTTATCGATGCCCTGTTTACAGCAACCAGTGCCACATGTGTTACCGGCCTTATAGTAAGGGATACGGGGCAGGACTTTAGCCTGATGGGGCAGATAATCATTTTGGTGTTAATTCAGCTCGGTGGTTTAGGAATAGTTATTTTCGGTGTGGTCTTTGCATTGCTGTTGGGTCAAGCTCTGGGTCTGCGAGGATCCGTTGCGATGCAGGACTTGCTTAGTGCGCGGACGCTAAGTCAGATTGGAAATATGATATTGTTCATTTTCGTTGGCACGATACTTATCGAAGCTGTTGGTGCCGTCAGTCTTTTCAGGATGTGGGACGATGTGCCGGGTTGGGCAGGTAATCCGCCTTCGGTTGTTCAGCAGTGGTTTTACAGTATATTTCATTCTATAAGCGCTTTCTGCAACGCGGGCTTCGGCTTATTTAGTGACAGCCTTATTGGTTATAACAGATGCTGGCAGGTTTATGTGGTGATTTGTCCGCTTATAATTTTAGGAGGGCTTGGATTTGGCGTGCTTTATAATCTGGCTAACATCAGTGCCGATCGGATAAAACGCTTCTTTAGAAAACTATTCCGAAGGCGGTATGTTGTACCCATAGAGGTTCCCAGGAGAATGCAGTTACAAACTAAAATTATTCTTAGTGTAAGCGCTTTGTTAATAGTTGTAGGAATGCTGGCAATTCTTTTATTTGAACGTTATGCAGGCCGAGGTGAGTCTTCTCAGAAGGTGGGATTTCTTGGTGCACTTTTCCAGTCGATTACCGCCAGAACCGCTGGTTTTAATACGGTTGATATTAAAGCGTTATCGCCATCGAGCAAGTTCGTTTTGATTTTGCTAATGTTCATCGGAGGTTCGCCAGGCTCTACCGCTGGTGGTATCAAGACAGCAACCTTTGTAGTAATAATTATGAGTGTTATTGCGTCTTTGCGAAAACGGGAGACGGTTGAGATGTTCGGGCGCTCTATCAGGTTGGTTGTTGTGGGTAGAGCAGTTACTATAACGGTGCTTTTTATGGCTGTTCTATTCTTTGCTACGTTTGCACTAAGCATAACAGAAAGTAGCAATAAGAGCAACTTTACCATGCTGGATATTATGTTCGAAGCGACTTCTGCCTTAGGTACTGTCGGCTTGACGGCTGGTATAACTCCTTCTTTGACAGGAGCAGGTAAGTTGATTATTATAGCAGTAATGCTTATCGGCAGACTGGGACCGTTAACGTTGCTGGCAGCAGTGACTTTTAATCAGAAACCGGCTCGATATAGCTATCCTGAAGAGGCAATAATCGTAGGATGAAATTCAAAAATTAAAATGTAAAATGCAAAATTAAGGAAGTCGTCCCTTAGGGACTCCACAATTTTAATTTTTTATTTTTGAACTTTTATTTTTAAGGTGATGTTATGAGACGGTTTGCAATAATAGGATTGGGTAGATTCGGACAGAAGCTGGCGGTTGCTTTGGCGATGAGCGGTGCCGAGGTAATTACCATTGACAAAGATAGAGAAGTGATTGAGCTTATTCGCGACCAGGTAAGTCACGCTGTACGTCTCGACAGCACCGACGAAGAGGCTCTAAAAGCTCAGGGCATCGGTAAGGTTGACGTGGCGATTGTAGGTATAGGCCAGGGCACAGGACAGGGATTCGAATCCGCCGTGCTGACGGTGGTAAATCTAAAGCAGATGGGAGTAAAGCAAATCTACGCCAGGGCGGAAAGCCTTTTGGCGGGTGAGGTTTTTTCCAAAGTCGGTGCTACCGATGTTATTTATCCCGAAATTGAGTCTGCTCAGAGATGGGCGTATAAGCTTATCGCTCCGCAAATTGGAGAGAAGATGGACTTTGCACCGGGTTATAGTCTTGCCCGAATAAAGGCACCCGCCAGCTTCGATGGCAGAACGGTTATGGATTTGCAATTGCGGCAAAAATATAGTGTGAACCTCGTTTTGATAAAGCGGGGCGAAGATAGTAAAGCCGGTAAAAGCGAAAAAGGCTCGATTATAAACGTTCCGATGCCCGGCACCGTCATTTACAAGGACGATATTTTAATGGTAGCCGGCTCCGATGAGGACTTGGCCAAACTGCCGCAGGAATAATAAGGAAGGCTCGCATAATCAGTTGACAGATTAACAGCATGAGTTCGAGATAGTAACATAATCCTGTGGCAAAAGCTGCTCGGGACGCCAGGTGGAATTGATGGAGCACCTTTCAAAAATTTCCGGCCAGTTTATTTCTGCAAGTCTGCCGCTGGCGGATTTTATGCAGGATTTTAGCATCTTACGGCGATGACTCATAAAGAGTTTTACGGTTTCGCTGAATAGTGACATATCTTTAATCCTGCTTACCTTTTCTTTTTGGCGGACAAAGCCGACCATCGCTGAATCAACCTGTGGAGCAGGCCAGAAGGCTGTCGGCTTAAGAGTCCTGATTGTTTTTACCTCGCCGATTGCACCAAGGTGTATGCTCAATGTGCCATAGTCACTGCTGCCGGATGAAGCTGTCATTCGCTCGGCGACCTCTTTCTGTACCGTGACATACATAGCATCAACTATTGCCGGGCCTTTAACCAGGTCCAGCATCACTGGCGAAGCAACGTTATAAGGCAGATTTGCTACTAACAGGATTCTGCCGGCAAGTTTTTTGTGCGCTATTTCAATCGCTTTTATTGTGGTTCGACTGATGGTATTTTTATTTTCCAGGATATCGGTGTTGAGAATCTCAACATTTTTGGTTTTTGCGAGTTGTCTTTTTGCAATCTCAGCAAGGGTTTTATCAAGCTCAACAGCTATAACTTTTCCCGCGTGCTGAGCCAGGCCTTCGGTCAAAGAGCCTGTGGCACAGCCGACCTCTAATACGACATCGTTTTTTTGGATGTTCGCGGACCCTATGAGCAAACGCATCAGATTCAGGTCGATTAAGAAGTGCTGGCCGAGCCGTTTATTCGGCCGAATGCCTGCCGGTGTAAGTAGCTGCTGGATTTGTCGTTTAGTTTGCACCTACAGAATTACGTTTCTAAATTCTGAATTTTCAATTCTAAATTCTTTTTCATTGTTGCCATATTTATAGCAGTAGTGATGGCAGCTTTCATGCCACTCGGATTGGCAAGGTTTCGCCCTGCAATATCGAAGGCTGTTCCGTGAGCCGGTGAAGTTCTTATTATTGGTATGCCTATAGTGATGTTAACCGCATTTTCGAAATCGAGCAGCTTAACGGGTATCATGCCCTGGTCGTGATACATTGCGACGACGCCGTCGAATTCGCCTCGGCTGGCCCGCAAAAAGAGTGTGTCGGCTGGAAAGGGGCCGTGACAGTTTATTCCCTGCTCCTGCGCCAGCAAGATAGCGGGTGATATTATGCGCTGCTCTTCGTCACCGAACTGGCCGGACTCTCCTGCATGCGGGTTCAGCGCAGCTACGCCGATCTTGGGATTTTCCAGACCAAAGTACTCTTTCAATGCGTCATTTAACAAATCTATTGGCTCGAAGACGCAACCGATGGTGAATTTGTGCCGCACTTCAAATAGTGCCTCATGGATGGTGGCAAGGGCTAATTTTAGCGGCCCGCTAACAAACATCATAGCTTTACGGGGGGACTTGCAGTGTTTGGCGAACATTTCGGTGTGTCCCGGCCATTCAGCCTCGGCCAGCTTCCAACCGGTCTTACTGATCGGTGCGGTTACTATCGCATCTATTATGCCGTCTTGAGCGGCCTGGATCGCATCGAGGCAGAACCTTATTGAAGCCTCGCCGGCAACTTTACTGGGACCTTTTATCCAGGGCGGAACTGAATATTCATCGTAATCAGCCACGCTAACTTTACATGGATAATCTCTGCTGATTTTTTCATGCTGGTGCCGGACCCAGAAAGGCTCGATTTCCGCTTTATCAGCCGCGTAGCAAAGCTGCTCGTTCATGCCGAAGACGATGAATTTTGCAGCACGGCGTATGCCAGGGTCAGCCAGTGCCTTTACAATCACCTCCGGACCAATACCAGCGGCTTCGCCCATCGTTACGCCGATGACCGGCTGACTAAATATCGAATTGTGGTTGTTACTTTTAATCATATCTTCGTTAGCTTTTTAGGCGCCAACAAGCACGGATTGCGGAGATGCGTTTTTTCTGCTTCTCGGGGTGCTACTCCTGGTATTATTCAGCGTGTTTCTTTCCCAAAAAACACCATCATAGTATCCCTGAATGGTAGAGTCTTTCTCCGCCATTTGCAATCTTTTCTCGGCATAAAGACAATACTCTTCGTCTATCTCTGCCATAACGAATTTTCTCTTTAGCTTCTTTGCAACTACACCGGCGGTTCCGACACCGGCGAATGGGTCAAAGACAACGTCCCCTTCGTTTGAGCTGGCAAGAATAATCTTTGCAAGCAGCTTTTCCGGCTTCTGTGTCGGATGGAGCGTATTTTCCGGCATCGACCAGAAAGGGATTGTAATATCCGTCCAGATATTCGAGGGGTAAGTCAGCCTGTATTTTCCGTTCTCTTCCTCAGTCCAGTCTTTAGGTATGCTGTTTTGCCGATAGGGCGCTAAAACTTTTCTTTTTAATTTTACTGCATCTGCATTGAAGGTGAAATCATTGGAGGCCGTGCAGAACCATACGTCCTCGCAGTTTTGTTTCCAGTCCTTTTTGGCTCCTCGTCCTTTTTCTCTTTCAAAGGTTATTCTGTTTCTGACAATAAAGTGTTTTTCACAGAGTAAGTAAATCGCCGAGGAAGACCGCCAATCCCCGCAGATATATATTGATGCGCTGGGTTTCAGCAATCTTATGAGCTTTTCCAGCCAGGACTCCATCCAGGTCATGTATTGAGTAACCGAGGCTTGTTTAAAAGAACGAGTATTGAAGGTTTTTGTTAAATTATAAGGCGGGTCAATAAAGAGAAGGTCCACGAACCGCGAGGGCAGCAAATCCGCTACTTCAAAAATATCCGCGTTGATAACTTTGTTCAATATTTGCCCCAGCGAGAGAGGATTATCTATATTTAATAACTTACGGCGATAGTCTTCCCGCTCTTTGTCAGTTAGTATTATAGTGCGATTTCGCGGGGCCCTTGTCATTTTTCGTCTTTCTTTAGTGTTTAGAAACCCAACTGCTTTAATCTTTCTATTGTCAATGATTGTTTCTGCGGCATAATTTTGTCTATATATTTTTTTATTGTCTTTACGATAATATCGGTCTCGATATTCACTATATCACCGGCTTTAGCCATACCTAACGTGGTTCTTTTCAGCGTTTCAGGTATTATAGCCACACTGAAACTATGGTCATCCATGCTTGCTATTGTCAGGCTGATTCCATCTACTGCCACTGAGCCTTTGACTATCATCTGGTCGAGCAGTTCCGGCTCGGCTGTGAATTCTATATCGGCAAACTGGCCGGCCCTTTTAATCGCTTTAATAGTTGCGGTGCCGTCGATATGGCCCTGCACGAAATGTCCGCCGAATCGGTCGGTAGCCTTCATGGCCCGTTCAATATTGACCGGGGAACCGGATTTTAATCTGCCCAGAGCGGATTTTTTAAGTGTTTCAGCGCTTAATTGGAATGTTGCAATATTTACTGAAAGTTCGCTGACAGTAAGGCAGACGCCGTTTATTGCGATACTATCGCTGATTTTGGAGTCTTGGCCCAGTTCGCCCAAATCGACGGTCAGCGTGGCGCCGCCACCGCTTTGGCGAATGGATTTGACTGTGCAAATTGCCTCTATTAGTCCTGTAAACATTTAAAATTGACCGTTGTTTATTAGCTTTTTATTATTGAAAAACCTGAGCTAAGGTTTAAAATCGATTATAAGTATTCAATCGTCAATAATCAATCTTCAATTGATATGGGTTTGAAATCCCGGGGCTGATAAAATGAATACACTTTGGTTAAAAATAGCCGGTGTTGCAATTGTTGTGGTGGCCATAATCGTAGTTATCGGGAAGTTCCGCTCAGGTAGGACTACACCTGCTCCTGCACGGCAAACACAGTCTGAACAGGCGGAGAAACCGAAAGGATTCTACGGCATGGTCGATAGGGATAAGCAGTTTCTTGAGGAACCGAAAAGAGTCGGCGAGCAGAAGGCCGAGCAACCGCAGGAACCAGTACCGGAAACGCAGACACAGCCAGCACAGCAGCCCGCTCAGGCTCCCACCCAGCCCGCTGGACGCACTGTCCGTGTCTTCCTACCAAGCGATATCATAAAGCCGACCACGCTGTATTTCAAGCCGCTTGAGGAAATAGAGGACATTCGGGCACAGGAGCTGCTGCCCTGGGCCACTACCGGACGAAGCCTCGGCAGGCTGCCCTTCCTGCAGTATGGCCTAATGGTAAAAGCCTGTCGACAGATTGAGGAACGTTGGCCAGATAGCTGGTACGCCTTCCGGGCCAAGCAAATGTTGGAAGAGATCTCGGAGCGCTACGCCCTCAACTATAAAATCACGAAACAGGAGCTGGATATCAGTCGATTCATAAAACCAAGGCGAGGCACCGAGCCCCGTATTGTGGAGCCGATACGACGATGACCATGACCAATGGGATGATCCCCGTCATCTCAATCACTGCCGATTGTCTGCCCGAGGCATGGGAAAAAGCAGTTTTAGCTGTCTGGGAAGATGGTATCGAGGTAAAAACTCAGTACGATAAACCTGACGACCCACCAAGCAAAGACGCCACAGTTATAATTACCATCAACGGTCCTTTCACTGAGCCACGGATTCATAAAAACTTTCCCGGCGGACCTGAGGAGCTTGAGGCCTATCGGCAGGAGGTGGTCAACGGCATTCACGACCACTGGATAGATCCTGCTGCGGGCAAGTGGACATATACCTACCATGAAAGATTGTTTTCATACTGCACATCATCGAGTATCGAGAAAGTTAATCAGATTCAGTATATTGTCGATTGCCTATCGCAAGCCGGCCACAGCAGGCGTGCCCAGGCAATAACATGGATGCCGACCGCAGACCCGGGCACGGAACATCCACCCTGTCTTCAGCGAATCTGGTGCAGACTGGCCGCAAATGAGGCAGGAGAGTTGTCACTTAATATGAACACACACTGGCGAAGCAGAGACCTCTACAAGGCCTGGTTTATGAATGTTTATGCGATAACCGACCTGCAAAGAGTAATCGCCGAGCGGATATCGCAAAAAAGGGGCGAGCCAGTGAAAGTCGGCAGATACGTTGATATAAGCGATTCTCTGCACATCTACGGCAGCTACTTCGACGAGGTTGTCCGTGAGGTGGAAAAGATGCGAAAAAGCCCATTCACACAACGCTCCTGGCAGAGCACCCATCCGGCTTTTGTTATGTGCACTGAGCAGGCTAA
>Ga0315546_1001720_pt1 | contig 13478 bp, 10 predicted proteins | sample SalMarSW160170MG_FD_203833 | JGI IMG/M metagenome (GOLD analysis project Ga0315546, IMG submission 203833) | Salt marsh sediment microbial communities from the Plum Island Ecosystem LTER, Massachusetts, United States - Salt Marsh Sediment SW1601-170 ... | reverse complement strand
AATTCAAGAGATATCCCATACCGGAATAAAGTGTGGAGTGACTAAAGTGTGAAGTACTTAGGGTTATTTCCTGAACACTTTGTAACTTTAGGCACTTACAATGAAATATGACATTATAATTATCGGCGCAGGACTTGGAGGACTTACTGCAGGAGCCAAGCTGACAAGGGAAGGTAAAAAAGTACTTGTGATTGAACAACATAACCATCCGGGGGGATGTGCAACTACCTTTAAACGAGGTAATTTCACTCTTGAAGTAGGATTGCATGAGATGGACGGACCTTCACCACGCGATATGAAAACCAGGATCTTTAACGACCTGGATGTTTTCACCAACGTCGAATTTATCAAAGTCCCGGAGTTCTACAGGTTCATCAATGATCGTTACAGTGTCACCATCCCCCATGAACCTGAAATTGCCATTGAGAGATTATCGGAACTGTTTCCGACAGAAAAAGAAGGGATCAAAGCCTACTTCGACCAGCTTCTTGCCACGCCGAAAAGGACAGAGGAAAAAGATAACAACGTTGCTGACTTCCTTGATTCTATTATAAATAATGATGACCTGAAGCTGATACTTCTCGGCAACATCGGTTATTTCCATGATGACCCATGTTCATTATCACTGGCTTATTACACAATGGCACAACGAAGCTACTATACTGGTGGCGCAAGCTTTATTAAGGGAGGTTCCCAGAAACTGTCCGATCATCTGGCAGCCTATCTGAAAGATCATGGCGGGGAGTTTCTTTTCAATCATATCGCAACCGGAATATCGACTAACGGCAATAAAGTAACCGGCGTTACTTATAAAAAGAAAAATGATCCTGACTCGCAGGAAATGAAAGCTATGGCCGGCGAAATAGTTGCCAATAATGCTATCCCCAATGTTGCAAGGCTACTCCCTCCCGAAACTGGCAGGGAGCTTAACAAGGAGATAAGCAGCCTGAAGTGTGGTGCTTCATTGCTAACGGTGTACTTAGGATTCAGCAGGCCTCCCAGGGAACTTGGACACAATTATTATTCAACTGCTCTGTTTGACAGTTCCGTGAGATCAATCAGGGATATTTACAGAAATAATAATGATGATTTTTCAAGACGCAGTTTTATTTTTGTCGATTATGGACAGGTTGATTCCGGACTTGCCCCCGCAGGAAAGAGCGTTGGAGCAATTTGCTGCGTTGATTATCTCAAAGACTGGGAAAACCTGGATAAAAAAGAGTATGCTTCGAAGAAAAAGCAGATAACCGAAACACTTATTCAAAGACTTGATAAAATAATTCCCGGGATAAAAAATATTATTGAATACTCTGAAACAGGAACATCATCCACTGTAAGACGCTATACTCTTAATCCAGGAGGTGCAGTTTACGGCTTTGCCCAAACACCATCACGGAAAACATTTGATTCATTTAAACTTCTTGATAATCTTTACTTTGCATCGGCATGGGGCAAGGCCGGCGGCGGTTTTTCAGGAGCCATCATAGGCGGTTATCTCTGTGCATATAACATACTGAGAAAAAGGCATACCTGAATAAAACACTGGTAAATAGTAATAGAAGCAAGACCGGTTATCTCTCTTAATCAGGAGCTATCAGTCGAATTCATATGCATCCGTTCAATTCTCTTTTCAACAGGCTGGTCAATAATTATCGGCACTTTTTCTTCAATTGTAATGGTGGTATCAAGGTTAAGCGCTCTGATATCCGTAATACCAATCTTTCTGACAATATTATGAAGCATAAGGATGAAGTTCTCCCAGTTTGACAGTGAGATATCACGTGACATTATCCGGTCAATCAAAATGAATTTAAAATCGCCTTCAATATTATATTTTTTCATTGAGTTAAAACTACTCTTAACCTTTATTTCACCTGATTTTACAAGGTCTTCCAGTACCTCCTTGAAATAGAGGTTAACCTTTGGTGCAATCTTAAATCCGAGGTAAAAATCAACTCTTATGAGGATCCCGGGTATGATCTGTGTCACCTTGTAATTAAACCTGTTAGGATCATTCACCCTGTCGACATGTATGAACCAGTATGTATCCGCTCTCTTTGGCTGCTTATGAAATATGCTGTATATCACTTTTGACTCAACATGGTCAAGTCTGTTGGCGCGTATCAGATAAACAAGGTTGGTTGCAAACTTTGGAACGGACTCATCCTTGCTCAGATCCTTAAAAATCTTTAGGTAATTGTCAAGACTGGCAAATGTAATATACCTGTTCTTTAATTTACGGCCGAAATACCAGCCAAACATTACAAGGAAACATAGTGAAGCCAGCAGAATTGTAAACCAGCCTCCCGAGGTGAATTTATGAAGATTAGCTATCAGGAAGCTTCCCTCAACCGTTACAAGGACCATGAAAAGAACCAGTACCAGCCTGTGATTTATCCCTTTCTGCAATAAGAAATATAAAAGAAGGAGGGTTGTTATTATCTCAGCAATGTTTATGGATAACCCATAGGCAGCTGTCATATTTGCAGATTCCTTAAAAAAGATAACAGTAAAACTGCATGTTATCCAGAGGAACCAGTTCACAAGAGGCAGATAGATCTCCCCTCTTATCAATGAGGGATGGAGGATTCTTATTTTAGGCCAGAAATTCAGTGAAACTGCTTCACTGATAAGAGTATACGACCCTGTAATTATTGCCTGGCTGGCTATGATAGCTGCTGCAGTCGCCATGATAATCCCGGGAATAAGAAACCACTTTGGCATCATTTCAAAAAAAGGATTCATGAATGTACCCTTATCAATATTCATCATCAGCCAGGCACCCTGTCCGAAATAGTTCAATAAAAGTGCAACCTTAATAAATGACCATGAGATCCTTATGTTTGACTTGCCACAGCGGCCAAGTTCGGTATAAAGTGCTTCAGCACCTGTAGTACACAGGAAAACTGCACCCAGTAAAATAAATCCTCCCGGATATGCGGCAAGAAACCTGTAAGCATACTGAGGATTGACAGCCCGAAGTATATCAGGATGATGGATTAATTGCGAAAAACCAATTATGGCAAGTATCGAAAACCATAAAACCATTAAAGGTCCGAACGATTTCCTGATAAAGCCGGTACCAAACTGCTGAATGAAAAAGAGAGCTGCAAGAATTATGAGAACAATCGGAACTGCATGAATATCAGGATTATATAGCTTAAAGCCCTCTACTGAAGATGTTACTGTGATAGCAGGTGTAAGAACTCCATCGGCAAGAAGTGCAGCACCTCCGATCATAGTAATAATGGCAATCCATTGTGATTTATCTTTGATAAGTGCAATGAGGGCAAAAATACCCCCTTCTCCATTATTATCAGCCCTTATGGCTACCACTACATATTTTATTGTTGTTGAAATAGTAAGAGTCCAGAAAATGCAGGAAAGACCACCGTAGATGAGCAGTTCGTTTAAATTTTCGGCACCTCCCCTGAGGATCGCTTTCATTGTATAAAGCGGGCTTGTGCCAAGATCGCCAAATACTATTCCGAGAGTGATTATTGCACCGGCAAGAGAGAGCCGTTTTACATCGAGATTAAATAAATTCCTGTTCATGCTTCCCTGTAAATAGAGAAAGATATCAAAGTTATAAATAATTTATCTTTGTGACCGTAATATAAAGATATAAAAGCTCAGGAATATGTTCAGAAAAACATTGTTATGTCTGATTCTCATCTCTCTACAGTGCTTATTAAAAGCACAATCGTTTGATGATACAGGGAATAGACTTTCATTGCTTTTCATTGGTGATATAATGGGCCACGATACACAGATAAGGTCAGCTGAAAACGGGGACACAGGCACCTGGGATTATAATGACATGTTCATGTATATAAAACCCCTTATCTCTGAGGCAGACATTGCAATAGCAAACTTTGAAGTTACCCTTGCCGGTCCTCCATATAAAGGATACCCTCTGTTCAGCTCACCGGCTGCACTGGCTCATGCCTGCAGTAATGCCGGCATTGATTACCTTGTCATAGCCAACAATCATGCAGTTGATCGTGGAAGAAACGGTATCACCGGTACCATAAACAGGCTCGACAGTCTGGGAATACCTCATACAGGAACCTTCGTAAATAAAGTTGCAAGGGACTCTCTTTATCCTCTGATGATAACCAAAAAGGGACTTAATATAGCACTGCTGAATTATACATACGGCACAAACGGGATAAAGGTACAGAAACCTGTTATAGTAAATATGCTTGACAGAAACCTTATTGCGGGAGACATTGAAAAAGCAAAAAACAAAAAGGCTGATTTTATTATTCTTTTTCTTCACTGGGGAATTGAATATGATACAATACCTTCGGACACTCAGGTTGAAATGGCCGAATACTTTTTCTCATGCGGCGCAGACCTTATAATAGGTTCCCATCCTCACGTACTTCAGAAGATGATATGGTACAGGGGAGATACAACATACAACAATAAAGCTATTGTCTATTCCCTGGGTAATTTTGTCTCAAACCAGAGGAAACCCAAAACTGACGGAGGATCGATGGTAAAAATCGATCTCGAAAAAACAGATACTTCTGTAAACATTTTAAATGCAGGCTATTACCTGACCTGGGTATATACTCCGGTTGAAAACTACAGACTGAGGTTTTTTATACTTCCCTGTTCCGAATTTGAGAACCGGCCCTGGTTCTTCCCGAAACAAAAAGACTATTTGCAGATGAAGAGATTCCTGTACGACTCAAGGTCTCTTCTTTACAAACAAAACATAAATGTTAAAGAGTACATCTTCAACGGAACCGGCTGGTTATTGAATAATTGATCGTGCAATCATGCAATCATGCAATCATGAATTAAATCGGTTTTTTGTGATAATTAAATTAATATCTCTGATAGATTATCTCGATATTTATAAATATAATTGCAGAGAAAACAAATTTTCTTGCCGAAAGGATAAATATGAATGATTCTGTTTACGTGCTTTCAGTCACGGCAATCTCGATAGGATTTGTGCATACGATTCTGGGGCCAGATCATTATTTACCGTTCATAGTTCTTAGCGAAGCGAAAAAATGGAATCTGAAGAAAACAATGTTTATTACTTTCCTGTGTGGTCTGGGACATGTTCTTAGCTCTGTTGTCCTGGGTTTGGTTGGAATAGCGGTAGGAATTTCCCTGAACAGGCTCGTTAATATAGAGTCATTCAGGGGAAATATAGCAGCATGGCTTTTTATAGCATTCGGACTCGTTTATATGGTTATCAGTATCAGGAACCTGATTAAGAACAAAAGGCATACACATGTTCATTATCACATAGGAGGGGAACATCATGAGCATGAACATGATCATCATAAGGAGCATACTCATTTACATGATACCGACATTGTTAAAACTACTCCCTGGGTTCTTTTCCTGATATTTATTTTTGGGCCGTGTGAACCCCTGATTCCAATCGTTATGTATCCGGCAGCAGAAAATAATATTTCCGGAGCTGTTGTTGTTTCATTGCTGTTCTCAATAGTAACAATAGCAACAATGATGTCGGTTGTACTTGCCTTCAAACTTGGATTAAGTAAATTGAATCTCAAGCCCTTGGAAAAATATGCCCACCTGATTGCAGGAAGCATGATATTTCTTTCAGGAGTGGCAATTCAGTTTCTGGGATTATAAGGTTATACCCGCTTCGTGTTATTTTTTTCTGAACAATAATCGAACTTCCGGATCAATGGTTATTAATGCATCAGGATCAGCTTTTAAACTTATCCGGGTTATTTTATCACTTACCCTGATCTTTTCATTTCTTATTCCTTTTGAGTCTTTTAAACCTAATTCAAGATTAAAGGTGAAAAGATAATCCTGCATCTGTTCAATTGAAACAATGATGGTGCCTTTTACATTACCTTCCCCGGTGGTGATCTTAAGATCAGGCTGTCCTGCGACATAAAGCCACTGGTGAAAGAACCACCCCATATCCCTTCCACTCACATCTTCCATAACCTGTCTGAGATCATCTGTCAGTGCATTTCCGTACCTGTATCTCTCGTAAAAAAGCCTGATACCTTTCCAGAAATCCTCCTCCCCGATCTCGAAACGAAGCATATGAAGTACCCAGGCCCCCTTTTGATACGAATTGGCATTTAATAATTTCATAAGGTCGGTTATTGTTGTATCTATAACAGGGGCCGGGTTTCTTTCATAATACCTGATAACTCTCTCACGGGCAGCAGTCATGCTTTTTACCAGTTGCTCAACACCATATGTTTTTTCAAAATAGACAGATGTCAGATATGTGGCAAAACCCTCGCTCAGCCATATATGATGCCAGTCTTTTTCAGTTACTGAATTACCAAACCACTGGTGCGCAATTTCATGAGCTATAAGGCTTTCTGAACGTCCTTGTCCGGTAACGGATTTCTCTGAATAAAATATACACCCGGCATTTTCAAGTCCTCCAAATATTGTTTTCGACTGAACATTTGCAAGTTTTTCGAACGAATAGGGACCTATAAGCCTGCAATAAAATACAAGAGGTTTTACTGCGATAGCATAATCATTAAATCCCTCTTCACGATTTTCAGCATAAACCCATGACCAAACAGGTATGTTTTCCACAACTCCTGCCAGAGAAGTGGCAAAAGAAGCAGCCCCAAAAGCCATAACTTTAACAGGAAGTGGAACATCTTCTTTCCAGTGCGTAAGCCTTTCACCTCCGGGAAGGTCGCTTTCTTCTATCAGGTGACCACTTCCAACAACTTCATAACGCCATGGTGCAGTAATTATAAAATCGACTGTTGCCTTGTCTGACGGATGATCAACCACGGGAAGATAATTGGAAGCCCTGTCGGGCCAATGATCGGAAAAAAAGGTTCGATTCCCGAACTTATTTCGTGAAATAATAAGTCCATCGGCAGGTATACCGGAATAATCGATAGATATTATACCTGTATCACCACGGCATACCATTTTCCTCGGATAGATCTTCAGCATGTTGTCTTCATGATGCCATTTCACACCTTCCCTGTCAAAAGTAACACCAGCTGTTTTCATCCCTTTCCCGGTGCTGTCATAATTCTTAAAGTTAAATGTTATTTCAGAAACAGGATCTCTAAAAACGAGCATGATAATGGTTCTGCCTTCAATATTATCGGTAGTATCATTCAGGTTAAGATTAAACTCATAATGAATAATATCGATTGCCGGATCGGGAAGTTGACTGAAAAATGCCGATACAAATATCGAAATCATAAAAAATGCTACAGCAACCGTCAGAATTCTCATAATATTAAATTTAGAAGGTGATATTCAAAGTTAACAGGCAAAATAAAATAAAAAAATAAAATGGTGATTCTCATTATTCAAGGTCAATCGCATGGTGATATTAATTCTTACGTGAATTAGCATTTAATTCTTAGCTTTGCAGAAGTTAAAGTTAAAGTTAAAATCAAAATAATGACTTACGATTATAATACTCAGAGAAAGAGGATGGCATTACCTGAGTATGGCAGGAATGTCCAGAAAATGGTCGATCATATCAAAACCATAGAAAACAGGGAGGAAAGAAACCGTGCCGCAAGAACAATAATCCAGATAATGGGAAATCTTAATCCTCATCTGCGCGATGAAGGAGATTTCAAGCATAAGCTATGGGATCATCTTGCCCTTATTGCTGATTTTGAGCTGGATATCGACCCCCCATATCCCCCGCTTGAACCGACCAGTCTGAATGAAAAACCCAACCAGATACCATACCGGCAGGAGGATATAAGGTATCTTCACTATGGACGCATCATTGAAATGATGATCGATGCTGCATCCGAAATGAAAGACGGTGAAGAGAAAGAATATTTTACTACTCTTATTGTCAACCAGATGAAGAAAGCATATGTCACCTGGAACAGAAACCAGGTAGCAGATGAAGTAATTATTAGTGATATGATAATGCTATCCGGCGGCAGGCTTAAAATGACCGAAGGAGTAAAGATCCTTGAGATTAAGGATTTACTGCCACAAGTTAAAAGAAAACCCCAGGGAAAGATCCATGGTAAACAACAGAATAAGCAATACGGCAGGAAAAAAGGATATATCCGACACTGATGGCGACTTTTATTGTTCAAGGCGGGAAATCCCTGAAAGGGGAAATAATCCCACAGGGCGCTAAAAATGAAGCCTTGCAGGTAATATGCGCCACACTTCTCACATCCGAAACTGTTACAATTAACAACATTCCCGACATCAGCGATGTTAATAATCTGATAGATCTTGTTGAATGTCTGGGAGTTAGCGTCACAAGAGAAACGAAATCGAAAATCAACTTCAAGGCTGCAGAAATAAACCTCGAACATCTTCAATCCGACGAATACAGGGAGCAAAGCAATAGTCTAAGAGGATCTATCATGATTGTAGGTCCCCTTCTTGCGAGGTTTGGCAAAGCGTGTATCCCAAAACCAGGTGGTGATAAGATAGGTCGTCGCCGTATTGACACTCATTTCATCGGCTTTCAGAAACTGGGAGCACAATTTGAATTTGATACAGCCGATCCCTTCTTCAGAATAGAAGCTCCTTTACTGTCAGGTACATATATACACCTTGATGAAGCATCAGTAACCGGCACTGCCAATATAATAATGGCTTCAGTTCTTGCCAGGGGCCGCACCGTCATCTATAACGCGGCCTGTGAACCCTATATTCAGCAACTTTGCAGAATGCTTGTTTCAATGGGAGCAAAAATTGACGGTATAGGATCCAATCTTCTTTTTATCGATGGAGTAACAGAGCTGGGAGGATGTACTCATACCATCCTGGCTGACATGATCGAGATCGGTTCATTTATTGGCATGGCAGCAATGACAGAATCAGAGATAACCATCAAGGATGTTTCTTATGCAAACCTCGGTATAATCCCTGATTCATTCCGCCGGCTTGGTATAAAACTTGAAAGATCAGGCGATGATATCTATATACCCCGCCAGGAACATTATGAGATCGAAACCTTCATTGATGGATCAATAATGACAATTGCCGATGCAATATGGCCGGGGCTGACTCCTGATCTGCTGAGTATTTTCCTTGTTACTGCAATTCAGGCAAAGGGTGCAGTTCTCATTCATCAGAAAATGTTTGAAAGTCGTCTCTTCTTCGTTGACAAGCTTATCGATATGGGTGCCCGGATTATTCTGTGCGATCCTCACAGAGCTACTGTAATAGGTCATGACAGACAAATTAAGCTTCGAGGCACTGTTATGTCATCCCCCGACATAAGGGCCGGTGTTGCACTGCTAATTGCCGCCCTTTCAGCTGAAGGAAAAAGCATCATACATAATATCGAACAAATAGACAGGGGATACCAGAAAATTGATGTCAGGCTGAATGCTCTGGGCGCGGATATAGAAAGGCTGTAAGGTGTATCATTTATTATAGACTATAGGCGATATATTTCATTTCACAATACATATCGCATATCGCATATCGTAAATAATATATTCCCTTGCCCTGTCAAAATGTCAATCATTGACTCTTGGCAAACTATTTGCAACCCGAAAATAATTAAATCGAAATTATATACGAATATGGTTAAGAAGAAGAGGCCGGATCAGCACGAGACAAAACAGAAAAAACAAGACGATACACTTGATAGTAAGGATAACAGCATCGTTCAGGAGAACATCACAGCTGATAAACGGGAGGTAACTGATACTGAAAATAAGGAGAAACAATCCACCAGCACAAAAGATGTTGAGTCTGACAAAGTTGAATCCGTTGAAAAATCACCGGAGGAAAAAGTGGCAGAAATGCAGGATAAATATCTGCGTCTGTCGGCTGAATTTGATAATTACAGAAGAAGGACACTGCGTGAGAAAATGGAGTTGGCAAAATATGGTGGAGAGAGTCTGCTCCTGAATATTCTTCCTCTTATCGATGATTTTGAAAGAGCACTTTCACATATGGAATCTGCAACTGATAGTGTTGCAATGAAAAAAGGAATTGATCTCATTTACGTGAAACTCATAGAATTCCTCAAGCAGAACGGTGTCAGGGAGATCGAATCTCTCGACTGTAACTTTAATGTCGATCTGCATCATGCAGTGGCTAAAAAAGCGGTCGGGAAAGAGGAGAAAAAAGGAAAAATAATCGAGGTGATACAAAAAGGTTATTATTTGCAGGATAAGGTATTAAGACATTCAAAAGTGGTTGTGGGAGAATAGTAACCGGTTCCCCGAGTTAAAATCAAAGGGATGGGAAAAAGAGATTATTATGAAATTCTGGGAGTATCAAAAAATGCCTCCAAAGAAGAGATAAAGAAGGCTTACAGAAAACAGGCTTTGAAGTATCATCCCGATAAGAATCCGGGTGACAAGAAGGCTGAGGAGCATTTTAAAGAGGCCGCAGAAGCCTATGAGGTCCTCAGAAATGATGATAAAAAAGCCCGGTACGACAGGTACGGTCATGCAGGCGTAAGTGGTGCAGGAAATGGCTTTGGAGGAGGCGGGATGACCATGGAGGATATCTTCTCATCCTTCGGGGATATTTTTGGCGATGCTTTTGGGGGATTTGGAGCCTTCACCGGAAGCAGCAGACGGGGACGTAGAGTCAAGAAGGGAAGCAACCTCAGGGTGAAGGTCAAGCTTACACTACATGAAATTGCAAATGGTGCCGAGAAAAAGATCAAGGTCTCAAGATATGATACCTGTACAGCTTGCGGCGGAACGGGAGCTGCCGATTCTCAAAGCCTTTCAACATGCTCCACATGCCGCGGAACAGGTCATGTGACAAGGGTGACAAATACAATACTCGGACAGATGCAGTCAACTTCCGTATGCCCTTCATGCGGCGGCGAGGGTAAAACCATAACAAAAAAATGTCCTGTCTGCTACGGAGAGGGAATAGTACAAAAGCAAGATGTAATAAAGATAAACATACCTGCGGGAGTGGGCAAAGGGATGCAAATGACTGTTGCCGGCAAGGGAAATGCACCCCGAAGAGGCGGTATACATGGAGACTTGCTCGTAGTAATTGACGAGGAGGATCATCCCGAGCTTATCAGGGAAGGTAACGATTTGATATACAACCTTTTCATAAGTGTTCCGGATGCTGTTCTGGGAGCACACGTTGAAGTACCAACAATTGATAATAATGTCAAAATAAAAATTGAGCCGGGGACCCAGCCAGGCAAGATACTGCGCCTGAGAGGAAAAGGACTACCTGAAGTTAACGGCTACGGAAGAGGCGACCTCCTGGTAAATGTCAATGTTTGGATACCAAAAAATCTGAGCAGAGAAGAGGCAAAGATCATAGAAAAATTTAAAGAGTCAGGTACCTTCACTCCTAAACCCGATAAGAACGATAAAGGATTCTTCGAAAGAATGAGAGGGTATTTTGAATAGGAGTTTTTATATATTTACCACTTATTTTAAAAACCACAATTGATATTTTATGCCACTATTTGAAGCAAAGAACATTACCAAAACATTCGGTAACTTCACTGCCCTGGATAATGTAAGTATATCAGTGCCTGAGCAGTCCATTTACGGACTTCTTGGTCCGAACGGGGCCGGAAAGACAACATTGATCAGGATAATTAACCAGATAACAGGGCCTGATGCCGGTGAACTTTTCATGAATGACCGTAAACTTGTTCCCGGGGATGTACAGGTTATTGGTTACCTGCCTGAAGAACGCGGTCTTTATAAAAAAATGAAAGTAGGCGAACAGGCTCTCTACTTTGCCCAACTTAAAGGACTTACAAAGGCTGAAGCCATAAAGAGACTGAGATACTGGTTCAAAAAACTTGATATTGTAGACTGGTGGGACAAAAAGGTTGAAGAACTCTCAAAAGGGATGCAGCAAAAGGTACAGTTCATAACCACTGTGCTTCATGAGCCAAAACTTATAATCTTTGACGAACCCTTCACGGGATTTGACCCAGTGAATGCCAATATTATCAAGAATGAGATCCTGTTTCTGAGGGAAAAAGGAGCAACCATAATATTCTCAACACACAATATGGGATCGGTGGAAGAACTGTGTGATAATATTACACTGATAAATAAAGCAAAGACCATTCTTGAAGGTAGCGTGGATGATATCCGCAGAAAATGGGCTGCCAACGAATATGAACTTGTCTTTGAAGACGAGATAAGCCTGAAGGAAAATGGTCAGTTCAAAATCCTTGATTCCCGGTATGAAGATAACAGAAGTCTAATAAGGCTTAAAACTGAAAAGGATATCCCGTCAAATGAGATACTGAATGAGGTAATGAAGTCAGGAAAAATAATTTCCTTCAACCCGGCCCTTCCTTCAATGAATGAAATTTTTATCAGGGTAGTAGAAGCACGTAATTAATTCTGAAACATCCACATTATGAACAAGATATCTGTTATTATTAAAAGAGAATACCTTACCAGGGTAAGGAAAAAATCATTCATCATAATGACTATCCTGGCACCTTTACTAATAGCGGCTTTGATAGTGGTCCCCACTTTAATAATGATGAACGACGATAAGGATTTTAAAAAAATAGCTGTTATTGAAGATGGATCTGACCTTTTCCGAAATGTAATACCTGACACAAAAGATGCTGATTATATCTACCTCGAAAACACCTCTGTCAATGATTTGAAAACAAATTTCGAACAAGCCGGGTATTACGGCATCCTATGGATCTCACCCGAGTTAATAAATACACCAAATGCAATACAGCTTATCTCAAAGAAACAACCGTCTATTGGTCTTCTCGATCATATCTCCTCATCTCTTGAAAAGGAAATTGAGAAACAAAAACTTCTGGCATATAATATTAAAGACCTCGACAATATCCTTAAGGATGTAAAAACGAATGTCTCAGTTCAGACAATAAGAATTGACGATTCAGGACAGTCGGTACAAACAAGTACCGGGATAGCAATGGCTCTTGCATATATAGGTGGTTTCCTGATGTATATGCTTGTTTTTATGTTCGGAGCCCAGGTAATGAGAGGCGTCATTGAAGAGAAAACAAGCAGGGTTGTTGAGGTCATTGTCTCCTCGGTAAAACCTGTTCAGCTGATGATGGGTAAAATTATCGGCATAGCCCTGGTCGGACTTACACAGTTCCTGATCTGGGTTATCCTTACAGTTGGAATGGTTGCAGTAGTAAAAACAGTTGTCTTTAAAGATAAGGACATCACAGAGGTAGCACAAACCATGCCTCAGAATATAATGACTCAAAACCAGGAGTCCATCCCTCCTGCCCAGGCTGAAGAGATGTCGCAAGGTCTTGAGGAGTTCACTCGGTTGTTCGAAAATGCGATGAACCAGGACTGGCTCCTGATAATTTTATCATTCATATTTTATTTCCTTACCGGTTATCTTCTTTATGCCTCTGTTTTTGCGGCAATTGGCTCAGCCGTTGACAATGAAACAGAAACGCAGCAGTTTATGCTGCCGGTCACAATACCGATAATACTTGCCCTTATGGTAGCCATGGGAACCATGCAAAATCCGGAAAGTTCAATAGCCTTCTGGTTTTCAATAATTCCCTTCAC
>Ga0315546_1001707_pt1 | contig 13548 bp, 7 predicted proteins | sample SalMarSW160170MG_FD_203833 | JGI IMG/M metagenome (GOLD analysis project Ga0315546, IMG submission 203833) | Salt marsh sediment microbial communities from the Plum Island Ecosystem LTER, Massachusetts, United States - Salt Marsh Sediment SW1601-170 ... | reverse complement strand
ATTTATGACGCTGTTAAAAGAAAAAGCGGCCAGGTTCAGGCTCCGGAGTGGTGGAACAGAGCTGTTGTTGAGCAGGATAAATTAGTTCCTGTGACACCCCCTCCACCGCCGCCAAAGAAAGAAAAGAAATAGAAGCTGCGGCTATTTATTAACTGGAAACTTAACCTTAAAAGCCGTTCCGCCCTTGCGGTCAAGCTTTATCGTACCTCCAATCTGTCTGGTTAAGTCATTCACCATCTGCAGCCCTAATGATTGGGCCTTTCGAAAATCTATATCGTCCGGTAAACTGATGCCGTTATCGCTGACGACAAGAGTAATCATACCCTTTTTGTCAGAATGAAGATTTATACAGATTTCGCCTTTTTTTCCTTCCGGAAAAGCATGCTTTACTGAATTCGATAAAAGCTCGTTGATTATCAATCCGCATGGAATCGCCCGATTGAGGTCAAGGAGAACTTCCTCCAAATCAGTCTTTACTGCGACAAGATTTGAATCGACACCGTAAGATTGAAAAACATGAACTGCCAACCCGTCGATGTATTGAGCAAAGTCTATTTTTGCCAAATCTTTAGACTGATAAAGCTTCTCATGTATAATAGACATGGTGTGGATACGGTTCTGGCACCCTCTTAATATCTCCTGTGTTTTTTTATCCTCGACCTTCGCAGATTGAAGGCGGAGCAGGCTTATCACGATCTGCATGTTGTTTTTCACCCGGTGATGAATCTCCCGCAGCATCACTTCTTTTTCCTTGAGTGATGCTTTTATTTGCTCCTCCGCCTGCTTGCGCTCGGTGATATCTATGACAGATGCTACACTAATTTTTGTCCCTGGAATTACATCAATTGACATTAATATATCTCTGATACTTCCCTTTTTGTCAATGATCCGGAATTCATATTCCATTGGAGCACTGGTCGGGTCAACCCTGCGCTGTTCATGATAACCCTTCATTTTTTCCAAATCTTCTGCCACAATGAATTCTGTCCATTTCTTCTTTCCCTCTATTTCCTTCCTGGAATAGCCAAATAACTTCTCAGCTTCCCTATTTACCAGGGATATTGTCTTATCTTCTTCAATAATAGCCATAGCGGTTCCAGTGTTTTCAAAAATTGTTCGGTATCGGTCCTCCGACTCCCGCAGCATCTTTTCTACCCGCTTGGGCTCTGTAACGTCGCGGGCGACGCCAAGTCTGCCGATGATATTTCCATCTTCGTCAAAGAGTGAGGTCATATTCAATTCTACCGGGACTTTCTGTCCATTCTTATGCATGATCTCGACTTCATAAAGGGAAATCTTCTCCCCGGAAAGTCCCCGTTTGAAGCGGTCCGTCGTTATATCTACATACTCAGGAGCAATCACTTCAATGAAATCATGTCCCAGAAACTCCTGGCTAGAATAACCAACAATATTTTCACCTGCCGGGTTAATGTAAGCAAATCTACCTTTTCTATCCAATGTAAATATAATATCAGGTACGGTTTCAGTCAGGATGCGGTACTTTTCCTCGCTATTTCTCAACGCTCCCTCCGCATTTTTGCGCTCAGCTATCTCCTCTTTTAGCTCAGCTGTACGCTTTTCTACCATTTCATTAAGGTGATCGCGATATTTTTTCTCGTCTTCGGTCATTTTTTGTCCTCACATTAACAATCCTTTAAGCTAATACGGTAAATACAAAGGCTATAAATATAAATCCGAGAATGGAAATTTTTAATAATTCCCTTTTATTGATTTTCTTCATTATTCAACCTTTGAGATTTTTTCTTTGATGGAATCCAATTTAAAATTTCCTTTGACATAAAACGTTGAAGTCTGAGAATAAGAAAACATATTAATCAATAATTCCCTTTTTACCAGGAATTTTATTATTCTTAAGCTAATATCTTTGATAATGAATATAATTACATAAAACTTTTTTTGCAAGTAAAAGATTTGCCGCAAAACGGATTTTTTTGCCGTTTCAGGCATGAAAATAAATGTCAGCCTTTGCAGTTATGCAGCATGCATAAAATAATTTACTTGAAAATCTCCACGAGGGAAGTAAAATAAACTTTCCACAGTTAAAAATATCATCATAATGCAAAAACGGATCAAGCAATTTGAAGCATCAGGACTTCACGGAATCAACAATCCTGTCTACCCGTCCAAAGATAAATCACATTTACCAGCAGCAAAGCATTTCATTTAATATATTCTTGGTCCTGAAGTACGGATAAAAGGAGGTATTTAAATGTTAAATCTTTTCAAAAAACACGGGACGACAGCCGTATTATATGCGGCTGCTGCACTGGTACTTTTAATTTCCGCAGCATATCCGCCTACAGCCTACTCCCAGAAGATCACCCCTGAAATCTACAGCCAGCTCAGGTACCGCTATATCGGTCCTCCTGGAAACAGGGCTTCGTCTGTTGTGGGAGTGCCGGGCGATCCTATGGTTTACTATATAGGAGCATCTTCCGGAGGGATCTGGAAATCGACTGACGCGGGGGAGCACTGGATTCCTATTTTCGACAGCCAGCCGGCTCAGTCAATCGGGGCGCTTGCTGTTGCACCTTCAGACCCGAATGTAGTCTGGGCTGGTACAGGAGAAGCCTTTGTCCGCAGCAACATCTCCATCGGAAACGGTGTCTACAAATCCACTGATGCGGGAAAGACCTGGAAGCACATGGGTCTCGACGTGACAGGGAGAATCGGAAGAGTTGCGATCGACCCACGGGATCCCGATATCGTCTTTATTGCTGCAGTGGGGCACTGCTACGGCCCGCAGCAGGAGCGGGGAGTGTTCCGCACCAATGATGGAGGGAAGACATGGGAAAGAGTGCTTTTTGTGGATGAAAATACAGGATGTTTTGAAATTGCAATGGATCCCAACAACCCGCGTATTCTATTCGCAGGAATGTGGCCTCTGGTGATAAGGACCTGGGGAAGGGAAAGCGGCGGACCCAACGGCGGCCTCTATATGTCCAGGGACGGGGGCAGCACCTGGAAGCATCTTACTGGCCATGGACTGCCCGAACCCCCGATAGGGAAAGTCGGTGTTGCTGTTGCACCGAGCAATTCCAATGCCGTATACGCGCTCATTGAAACCGGCACCCCAAACCGCGGTGTGCTCTGGAGGTCAAACGACGGCGGAGAGAACTGGAAGCTTGTGAGCTACAACCGCCTGCTTAACGAGCGGCCTCACTACGCCTCACGTATAATGGTATCGCCGGCCGATGAAAATGAAGTCTATTTTGCTGCCAACAGCCCGAGCATCACATATGACGGCGGCATAACCTCGGAAACAGTTCGCTGGAGCGGCGACTGCCACGACATGTGGGCCGACCCCCTCATTCCGGACAGGATGATGATAAGCGACGACGGGGGCGTCATAATAAGCCTCAACCGGGGGAAAACATGGAAAAGAATCGCTCTTCCCATCGCACAGATGTACCATGTGGCAGTAGACAATCAGATTCCGTACTATGTCTACGGCGGCATGCAGGACGGAAACGGCTATAAAGGGCCGAGCACCGCATCAAGCCGCAGGTCCTGGGGAACGCCTCCTAATGAATGGCAGGCAACGGCAGGAGGCGAGTGCGGTTTTATTGTTCCGGATCCTGTTGACCATAACATCGTGTGGGGAGGAAGCTACAATGCAGACTTCACACGTGTTGACTACAGGACAGGACACATGCGTTCAGTCCAGGTATGGCCGGAATCGGCTTACGGTTCACCCGCAGGCCTTCTTAAGTACCGCTTCAACTGGACCTTCCCTATCACCATATCACCGCACGACCACAATAAAGTCTACGTCGGAAGCCAGTGCGTACATCAGACAACAGACGGAGGTCGAAGCTGGAAAGTGATCAGTCCGGACCTCAGCACCAATGACCAGAGCAAGATGGGCCTTTCCGGTGGCCTTACAAAAGACAACCTGGGCGTTGAGTACGGGTGCATCGTGTTCGCCATAGCCGAGTCGCCCATCGAGGAAGGATGTATCTGGGCCGGCACCAATGACGGACTCGTGCATATAACCAGGGACGGCGGCGCTAACTGGACCAATGTCACAAAAAATATACAAAATCTTCCTCCATGGGGCACTGTAAGCAACCTGGAGCCCTCCAGGTACGATGCCGGAACTTGTTACATGACAGTGGACTTTCACCAGATGAACAATCGGGATCCTTTTGTATATAAGACTGACGATTACGGAAAGAGCTGGAAATCTATCAGCTCCGATATCCCGAGGAGCGTATTCAGTTATGCCCACTGGATACATGAAGATCCGGTGAGGAAAGGGATGCTCTATCTGGGAACAGAGAATGCTATCTACATTTCCTTTAATGACGGTAAAAACTGGCTTCCTCTGCAAAACAACCTGCCTCACGCGCCTGTCCACCATATGGTCATACAGGAACATTTTAATGACCTTGTCGTGGCAACCTACGGCCGCGGATTCTGGATCATGGACGACATCACACCTCTCCAGCAGCTTACTCATGAAGTCCTCAAGTCGGACGTTCATCTCTTTGTACCGCGGCAGGCTTACCGGCTGCACAGCGTAACCGGAGGCGCAAGGGTCAATCCACAGGCTTTCATTAACTATTATCTGAATACGGCTCCAAAAGGAAATGTTAAAATCACGATACTGGACGAAGAGGGACGAACAGTGAATACACTCCGCGGAAGCCGTAAAGCGGGGATAAACCGGGTCTCATGGAACCTGAGATACGAGGCGGCAAGAAGGGCAAAGCTGAGAACCAAACCTCCAGGAAACCCTCATGTCGTTGAGGAAAAAAGATTCAGAACCACATGGGAGCAGGAAGGATGGTACCCCATACTGAGCTGGGGGACAAGTGGAGGTTTTTACGGAGCGCTCGCAGCACCTGGGAACTACACTGTGAAGCTTTCTGTCGATGGAGCGGAACTCAGCCGGAAGTTAGTTGTGAAGAAAGACCCGCGTTCGGCCGGAAGCGAAGCAGGTATCCGGGCCCAACTCAATATGCTACTTGAACTCCGCGGCAATATCAATACCGTGTCTGATATGATCAGCCAGATCGAATGGATGAGAAAACAGATTTATGACCTGAAAGATATCCTGAAAGGCAGCAGCCATGCCTCTGTAATTACTGCTGCAGACGAACTCGATAAAAAGCTGAGGGCTGTGGAGGACAAAATATTCCAGCCTATGACAGCAGAAGGCGACTCAAAGTCTTTTAGATATCCGAATATGCTGTACTGCAAGCTTTCGGTGCTTGCAGGAGATGTGGCCTCTATGGTCGATTTTGCCCCGAACAAACAGCAGATTGAAGTGCATGAACTGCTTAAAAAACGCATGATAATCTATAACGGAAAGCTGGACGAATTGATTAAAACCGATGTGCCGGCTTTCAATGACATGCTCAAGGAGAAAAATCTCTCGGTCATCATTGCTGATAAAAAATAATAAAAGGGGAGGTTCTATTTTTCCCCTTTTTTCATCTAATTTGGGGACAGGATACCCAATTAGTAATCCCATAGGCTTTGTAATTAAGTATCCTCTTAACGAATGGACTGGTCACCGAATTGACGTCTTGCACATTTTTCTCCAAAGTTTTATAATGATATTTGGAAGGAAACCCATTGAAAAGACATATTTTTACATCTTTGTTTCTCTGCATGATTTTTTTGTTTCCTGCCCTCGGGAATCCCAAGAAAAAATCTCCCAAAGACCTGCCGGAAAACCACAGAGCCTGGTTGCAGGAAGAGGTCGTCTATATCATCACTCCCAAGGAAAAAGATGTCTTCCTCCAGCTTGAAAGCGATAGAGAACGGAAGATGTTCATCGAGGCCTTCTGGAAACAGCGAGACCCCAATCCCAATACACCTGAAAATGAATATAAAGAAGAGCACTACCGCCGCATCAGCTATAGTAATCAAACATTCGGCCGGGCATCACCGGGGCCGGGCTGGCGGACAGTAAGAGGACGGATCTACATCACCCTGGGTGAGCCCAATACGATCGAAAGGTATGAAAATGAATCTGAGATCTATCCCACAATTATCTGGTTTTACAACGGCATGGCCGAGTACGGACTCCCCAATACCTTTAATGTGGTCTTCTTCAAAAGAAGTGGAATCGGTGAGTACGAGATGTACTCGCCTATAAAATTCGGGCCCCAACACCTGCTCATCAATTTCAAGGGAGACCCCATGGACTATCTGTCCGCTTACCGGGAACTTATGGGAATAGAACCTACTGTCGCCGGCATCTCCTTGACTCTGATCCCCAGCGAAGCCCAACACCTGCCCTCTCCGTCTTTAGCCTCGGAGATTCTCATTTCCCAGATGATTCCCACCGCCCCTCATGAGAAAGTCAAAGATGCTTACGCGGAAAAGCTCCTCAAGTACAAAGACTTCATCGAGGTCGATTACTCCGCCAATTACATCGACAATGATGCCTTGGTGAGGGTAATCCAAGATAAATCAGGCATGTTCTTTGTCCACTATCTCATCGAACCCAGCAAATTTTCTATAGAAAATGTAGGAGACCAATACTACAGCAATTTTGAAGTCAATGGCAAAGTCTCTGACTTGGAAGGAAAAACTGTTTATCAGTACGACCGGAGAGTCCCCATCAAACTCAATCAAAACCAGCTCGACAACATCCGCGAAAAACTGTTCAGCTTTCAGGATTTGTTTCCTTTGGTTGAAGGAAATTATAAATTTGATGTACTGATGAAAAACACCATATCCAAAGAATTCACTTCCTTTGAAGTTTCCTTCACCATCCCTGAGGCTTCTTCTCTTATCATGAGCGACCTGACATTTGCCAACAGGATTGTCGAGGATTCCAAATACAAAGGAAAAAATAAGCCTCTGCTGATCGGAGGCACGCAACTTGTGCCATCTCCCCGAAACGACTTTTCAAAAAACGAGACTCTCTACCTCTTCTTCCAGATCTTCGGCCTTACCGAAGAATTGTCAGACCAGGGAATCCTGGAATATTCACTGTTCAAAGAAGAAGAGAAAATTCATTCTTTTTCTAAAAAGATTGCTGACTATCCTGACAAAACCCATTTTCTGGAAGAATTCCCGCTCGCAGATTATCCGCCGGCCAACTACAAGATCAGAGTTGCTTTACTTGATGATAACAACAAAGAGGTTCTCTTTTCCCAGGGTCACTTCTACATCTCCCTGCGGCCGACCATTCCCAGACCTTGGGTGCTTTCCTTTCCCATGCCTTCCTCGGATGATCCCCTTTATGCCAACATCCTGGGCCTCCAATACCAAAACAAAGGAGAGCTGCAAAAAGCGCATTCCCTGCTGGAAGAAGCATTCAGAAAACAATCGCAATCGGCCAAATACGGCCTGGATTTCGCCCGGATTCTCTCTGCTGAGAAGGAATACCGGAAGGTCAAAGAAATCGCTCTTCCTTTTTTGAAGAAACAGGAAAAATACGAATTCCTGTCTGTATTGGGTAAATCATGCCAGGAGCTGGGGGAATACGCGGAGGCCATAGCCTATTACAAAGACTATCTTACCCGTTTCGGCACCAACATTCAGATTCTAAACTCCACAGGGGAATGTTATTACCGATTGGGCAACATGGAAGAGGCTTTGATTGCCTGGGAGAAATCATTGGAAATCAAACCGAATCAGGAGGATCTGAAAAAGACGGTTGAATCAATAAAGAGGCAGAAATGAGAAAAACAATCTCATATTTCTCCCTTATTTTGTTTTTCCTGGGATTTCTGGGGTTTTGTGCACTGCATAAACTGGAGAAAAACCTCGATCCAGACAGCAAAGAATTTTACTCCAAGGTGAGATATCTCATCACAAGGCAAGAGCGAAAGATATTCCTTAATCTTCCCCCCTCAGAAAAAGAGGCTTTTATCAAAGAATTCTGGGGAAAAAGAGACCCGGACCCGAATACAGAAGAGAACGAGTTCAAGAAAGAATATTTCGAGCGGATCGAAATGGCGAACCTGCTTTTTAAGGGCGGCGGTCCAGGATGGCTTCAGGATAGAGGAAGAGTCTATATCCTGCTCGGCCCCCCTATGGAGCGTTATACCTATCCGAGGGGACGCGAATATTATGATTTCCCGGAAGAGGTCTGGTACTACGGTTTTTTCCCTATCGTGTTTGTCGATACCGACTGGAACGGAGACTACAAACTCACTCCACTTGGTGCCCGGCATATCGCAGAAATAAACCGCGCCCAGATGGCCGAGAAACCCAGGATCGCCAAAAAAGATATTGTCTTTGACTTTGACCAAAAGATACAAAAAACCGATGAAGGGGAAGTCATCTTCCGGATTCTCATTCCCTACGAAGGCATATGGTTCGAGGAAAAAGAGGGTATTTGGGAAACCACCTTAGCCGTATCACTTCAAATCTTCGATTCCTCAGGAAATCGCGTCTGGGAAAAGAAAGACGACTACCCGATTTCCTTTGCCGAGGAAAACCTGGAGGAGGTTCTGGGAGAAGATTATGTGATGGAATTTTCCACCAGCCTCGAATCCGGAGAGTATTCGATTACCATCGAACTCGAAAACAAAGAAGACCAGAACCGGATAAGCCGAACAATCAAATTTACAGTTTAAGAGAAACGGTTTCTATCTATTAAAGGACACATAAAAACGCGTGAGCTGAAAATCATAAGGTTTCTCAACTATTTCTTGAAAAAGAAGTGTTTTTTGCAATAATAGAATAACCGGAGGACAATATGTTTAGGAAATCATACCAACAAGCCTTCATATGGATCATCATTTCTTTCTTTTTAGCCGGCTGTGCATGGGCCCAGGCTGGAAGGGGAAAAGGCCGGTTATCCGGCTCGGTCGTGGATGAGAGCCAAAACGGCATCCCATCAGCGAAAATTGTCTGTGAATTCATAGAAAATATGGAACTTAAAAAAGAGGCCACCTCCAATAAAAAAGGTGAATGGGCTGTTCTGGGCTTGGGCACCGGCATGTGGAAGGTGACCGCATCAAAAGACGGTTATATCCCATCCTTCTCCGAAGTATACGTGCGGCAGCTCGAACGAAATCCCAGGGTGACCCTGAGCTTGAAAAAAATTGAAGGAGGGGGTGCATTACTCAAAATCCAAGGCTCTTTGAATATGCTGGAACAAGCCAACGTCTTGTTCAAGGAGCAAAAATACGATGAGGCCATATCGCTCATGCAGCAGTTTCTGGAACAAAATCCCGAAGCCTACCAAGCTTATGCCAGCATCGGTGACTGCTACAGGGAAAAAGGGGATACTGAGCAGGCCCTGGAAAATTACCAAAAAGTCCTCGAACTGGCAAAGGAAGATGAAGCGATGGGAAAAGAGATGACAGCCAGGGCTCTAGCTGGAATCGGCGAGTGCTATTTCAAGATACAGGACTTTGAAAAGGCCCAGAGCTACTTCGAGCAGTCCATCGAGGCTTACCCGGAAAATGAAATCTTGGCCTACAACGTGGGGGAGATCTATTTTTCCACTCAGAAAATTGACGAGGCAATCCACTATTTCACCATATCCACCCAGATCAAGCCCGACTGGCCTCTTCCCTACTTAAAGCTGGGCTATGTCTATCTCAACAAAGGCGATTACAGCAATGCCGAAGCGAACTTTAAAAAATTCCTGGAGATGGATCCGAATTCGCCAGAAGCGCCAACAGTGCAAAACATCCTGGAGTATATTGCCAAGATAAAATAGACAGCACCCTCAGTCCTTAGAATTAATCAAGAGAATACCTGCATTCTTTATAAGGGGATTGCTTCACTTCATCAGCGATAACAAAGAAGGTCACCCGCAATGACATGGAGGAGTTTGCAATGATAAAAAAAAAACCCCTCCCGGCTTCCCGGGAGGGGGGTTTTGTACTTCCTTAAGCTACAGAATAATTAGAAGATGAACTTGATTCCGATTCGAGCTGAGAGGGGAGGATAATAAGCCATTTCCTTCAAGAACCGGGGATCAGCTATGTAGGTCAACGTTCTGGCATTGCTGGTGACGGTGTGGGCGTCATTGTCGTATGTCCATCCAGCCAGTCTTTCCGCGTCGGTCAGCACAGCGGATGTCTGGTTCATCATGGCGTACACACGACGGGCAGTAGATATATCAAAAACATTGTCCACATTGATACTCAACTGGATTCTGTATTGATCCGTGACCTTCAGGTTGTACTCGGCATACAGGTCGGCAAACCAGAGGAAAGGAGCACGTCCGTCGGTCAAGCGGCCATCCGGATAATATCCTTCCAATCCGGTGTGCAGCTCCCTGGTTACAGGAATTCCGCTCATGGCATTGATAACCGTTCCCAGGGTCAAACCGAACGGGAAAACATAGGAACCGTAGAACTTGAACTGGTGCGGCCGGTCGGTGTTGAGGTTGCCTACGATCTCGTCCAAATTCCTATCCCACATGTGCCACCACAGATCCCAGTACCTCTCGACATTGGGATCGTTTCTTCCCCACTCGTCGGAGCTGGCCAAACCAGCGTAGTTACCATAGAGCCGGCTCCAGGTGTAGGAGAATCCGCCCATCCAGTTGTCGCTGAACCGCTTATCCAGGGCAATGTTGACGCCCCAGTAATTACGTTTAGCCGTTGGGCATGCTGGAAAGATGTCGGCAAACTCTCCACCTTCACTTACAGGCCTGGTATAACCGTACCCGGGGTTGGATGTGTAGTAGGACTCACCACCTGCGGTAAGAACACCCACGTCTTCGATGGTCCGCACGAGATGTTTGTACACCACTCGCACAGAAGCAGAGAGGTTCTCCATCAGCTTTCTCTCGGCTCCAAAAGTGAGCTCTGACTGAAGTGTGGGCAGAAGGTCCGGGTCAGTGGAGTCAAAGGAAGGTTCCCGCCAGTTATAGGTGGTCAGATATCTCCCGCAGGCTCCGGCATTGTCTTTTGTGATTTTCGTGAAGTCATAGTCATCCAGTGTGTAGTAGTCGCTGATCCACTTGAATCCGCCGTAAGAACCCACAGCCATGTCGAGTTTCATGACGTCGTAGTACCAGCCGTAGCTTCCGAAAATCTTGGTGCTGGCATCACCGTACACGTCATAGACAAACCCTAATCTGGGCGCAATCTTATCCGTGAAGTCGAACTGAACCGGTGGATAATCGTATTCGGGCAGGTCGGAGAAGCTGGGGATGTCCTCTTTTTCGAGTCTCACTCCAAGGTTCACGGTTAACTTGTTGTTGGCAAAGCTGGGTGTCCAACTATCCTGCAGGTACAGGGCCCAGCGAGTGCTGTTGGGATTGGCAAAGGTGCCGTAAGGTCCGGAGTCTCCACCGCGGACACCGTAGTAACCGTAGGTTCCTCTTTCAGTGTTTCCTGTATCCAACCAGGTGAAATCTCTATCCCAGCCTAGGAAGACGTAGACATTTTGAGCCGTACTATCGATATCTTCCTCGATACGGACAGCCTGCACACCCAATTTCCAGGCATGCTCACCGCCCAGGTTCATATACATGGTGGTGTCAAAGTTGATGGCTATCCTATTCCGGATATTCTTGTTTGTCTGATTCAACTCAGTGTCGGAGATGTTGTACCACGCGCTTGGATGCTGGAGGCTAGCAGGAATTTCAGGAAACATCAGGTTGTTTGTATTGGCATAACCTGGGGCTTCCTTCATGAATCTCCATCTGGGGATTCCCAGAGCAGGAGGCATCTGGTTGGTTTGGTTATTGTTGAAATAACCACCACGCAGGCTTAAGAACAGGTTGGATCCCACAGTATAATCCGCAGTTAATGTGCCGCTAATATTCGGATAATCAAAACCCTGTCCGGCATAATCTCGAGTCGAGCTCCCTGTTCCGTCTCGAGCAGGCAGAACGCCTCTGTATTTGTAGAAGTTGTTGACAACCGCGGCAGCCAGCCTCAGGTCCTTCATAGGCTGTGCGGTCAGCTTGACCTGGCCGTTCCAGTAGGTCTGCTTCTGTGTATGATCACTTGCTGGAGCTGTTCCTGCAGGTACCCAATCAACGGACCGTGTGGTATCCCTAAAGACAGGTAAAAAGGAGCCGAAGAACCACAGGCGGTCTTTGACGATATAGCCGCCAAGGCTGAAGCCGACTTCATATCTGTTGATCTCGTCTTTGCCAAGAGCTGCGTCCAATCCATCTCCGGTCTGGTAGTTCACATACTCAGCTTTGAGCGGATCTAGCGGATCCAGCCGAAGGGTGTCTCTCTCTGTGCCGTCGAGGCGGCTTCCCGAATAGTAGCCGATCAGCTCTCCGTGGAACTCGTTTCCACCGGCACGGGTGATGACGTTAATAACACCGCCCATGGACCCACCAAACTCGGCCTGGTATCCGCTGGCAACAATCTGGACCTCATCCACAAACTCAAAGGCTGCTGATTGGTCACTGTCGCCCTGGTCCATGTTGGTGATGTCCATTCCGTCGATGTAGTACATGTTCTCAGCACCGCTGGCGCCGTCGACGGAAAGACCTCCCAGATAGGGCTCTTGGTTAACACCAGGAACCGCTGTGACCAGTGTGTCGAAATTTCTGCCCCTGGGCAGCATCTCGAACATCTCTCTGGTCAGAGTCATGCCCTTTGTGGTGCTCTTGACATCGACCAGAGGAGACTGTCCGATAACCGTGATTTCTTCTTCTATAGCACCAGGAGTCATCTCGATATCCACTCTGATGGACTGCTCAACACGGACGACAATGTCTTGACGGACAACGGTGTTAAAGCCTTGCAGGGTAAACTTTAGGGTATACCTTCCAGAGGACAAACCGAACAGACGGTAGACTCCGTTGATGTCGGTGGTTGCCGAAGCTGAACCAATCAGAGTCGGGCTGTCGGCGTCAACTGTCACACCGGGAAGAGGAATACCTTGGTTATCGCTGACTGTTCCGGTGATCTTACCATATGGACTAGTCGGTACCTGAGCGGCTATTGATCCAACGAGAAGAAGCACTCCAAGCAGTAAGAAGAAGTAGGTTCTGAATTTACTCATTATTTTCTCCTTTTGTCCCTCTTCTTCCTTTAAAGGAGAGGGACTGATTTTTTCCCGCCGGGGGTTCGACCTCATTGCCGACCTCCCAACGGATGACTTTGAATCCCTAGGATTGTGAAAGGGCTCTTTTTTCAAAACCAAGAAGTCCTATCACAGTCCAACTTGAATGCGTCTTAGTTAGGTTTTCTGATTGATTACCACCTCCTATCTTAGCGTTACTTATTTTTATTATTACACTTTCACATAATTGTGACCAAAATGCAACTATACGCTAAATATATAATAACAGCAATATTTATGCCAATCTCCTTTTTAGAGAGGACTCATTCTAATATGTTTATTATCAATTAGTTAGATTTTTATGGGAATTCTCGGGTATAGACAAATAATCCATTTTTTTGGATTCAATGCACTTTTATGGATTATTAATTGCGTATCCTGTCACCGAATTAAAGTCACCAAATTGAAATTATTTTTTGAGTTTGTTGATGGCGTCTCTGATTGTACTCTGGTCGGGGTTGATCTCCAGCGACTTATCCCAGGCCCGCAGAGCCTCCTCCGTGTTCCCAAGCTCAAGATAACAGCTCCCGAGGGAATTGAGGATTTCCACCATATTTCCTT
>Ga0315546_1001705_pt1 | contig 13560 bp, 9 predicted proteins | sample SalMarSW160170MG_FD_203833 | JGI IMG/M metagenome (GOLD analysis project Ga0315546, IMG submission 203833) | Salt marsh sediment microbial communities from the Plum Island Ecosystem LTER, Massachusetts, United States - Salt Marsh Sediment SW1601-170 ... | reverse complement strand
ATCGTGTCCGTGTCCGTGACCGTGTCAATGATATTCGTGCCTGGAACATAGCTGTATGTATAAGAATCATCATCGATGACCGCTGTCAGCCTGTTTCCCACATCATCATAGGTATAATCAATATCTTTCCAGGGCATCTCAGCATGGATGAGTCTGTTAAAGGCATCATACCCATATACCCTGTTATAGTACGGGGTGGAAGGAGAGCTTATGGAAGTAAGATTCCCATTATTATCATAGGTATAGGTCCTCTCATGCGTGGCTCCTGGATTGGAGGTTATAACCCTGCCAGATTCATCGGGCTATATGCTCTATTCAGTTGTCAAACAACTTGTAGTACGGAAAGCAAGCAATATTCTATCAGTGCATGCTATTCAATAGCTTTGCTATACCTTGCTATAAAGAATTCCTTATACTTTTATAAACGTGCTCATCGGTATGTAATGGCAGCTAGGGGTCATTCGAAAAAGAGCCTATCTCTTTAATGGAGAGTTGTTTTTTTCTCTTGGCACGCCCTTTAATGGGGCACCCCGATTCTTTCCCTTTTTTTGGCGTTCGTTTAACTACCACCAACAAAATAATCTTCCACTAAATTATTGTTATCAAAATAGACATAGAGAATAATATCGACATAATCCGAGCTATGCATTTTGGGGAAATATATATACACTTTATTTTGAATTAATCTTCTTTTGAACGAGTATCCTTTCACATAGTAATCCTTCTCCCCCTTATAAAATATCTTATGAGGCTTTCCAAATACTTTTATTACTTCTTCTTCCGTATTAATGTTCTCAATTATTCTTTCAATTTCTGTATATGGTGCTCTCGTCCAAATATGAAAAATAAAGACTACCGAGGATATTACAACAAGCAATATGAGTAATAAAAGATACTTTGTTTTCATGGCTTATAACCTTTACTTCTACAACATTCGTCAATAGTTCTTTGCCTTGTTTTCCCTTCTACTTCACATATTTCACCAGGCTTTTGGGCACAACTAATACCGGCCAAATCAGCCGTAAAATCTGCCCATTCAGCTTCACCAGGCCCAAACATATCCTGAATCTCTTTTCCAACACTTACAAGATAAGCAGTGAAAGGTCCACATTCTGTATAAATCTCAGCTGCAACTATACAGTGCTTATACTTATCATTAGCTATTAAATTATTATATTTTTTAGCTACTCTCTTTGCACAACTATACGAGAATAATCCTGATTCGTCATGGTTCATTATTGGGTTGTTTAGAGAATAGATATAATTGTTAAATTCATGTGGAGCAATTAGAAAATACGGTAAAAGGAAAGGGATTTCAACCCCTGTAGGCTGGATCAAATGACTCGGATCCGGAATAAGATACCTCCCCGTGCTCGGATCATAATACCTGTGATAGTTGTAATGGAGTCCAGTCTCTGAGTCGAAGTATTGGCCGGGAAACCTAAAATTACTCACCACGGTAGAATTGGGGTTTATATCCGCCTTCCCAAACGGATCATAAACCGCTTCCCATACTACCTTGTTTGAGGAATCAGTCAGTATCTGGAGTGTGCCGAGCCGATCATTACCGTAATAGTACATTTCTCCGCTTGATACGTCAACAAGTGCAAGACGGCTGCTTCCCCTGTAGAGATATTCTTTGGAGAAATTGCCTGATGCATCACTTTCACCTATGATATTGCCGTCAAAGTCATAGTGGAAGATTGTTGTTACCCCATCCACTTCTTTAATGATTCGTTGACCAAGGCCGTTGTAGGTATACTCACCTAATATAACACTATCTTCCTCAACCATTACTAAACGGTTGTTTTGGTTATATGTAAGGACTTTATTGCCTATGCCTGTTATATTACCATTCAGATCGAATGTGTACGTAACCGTGTCCGTGTCGGTTATAACCCTGCCGGATTCATCAGACTATATACTCTATTCAATTGTCAAAGAACTTAAAGTACGGAAGGGAACCAATATTTCATCAATATCTTCCATTCAATAGCCTTGCCTAATCCTTGGTATAAAGAGTTTCTTATTTTCTTATGGACGTTATCGGTTTCATTCACTTAATGCCTAACTCTTACCAACCATTCACCATTAAGGCAATAAAATATAACTTCTACTCCATCGTATTCGCTTAAAATTGCATTATGCGTTAAATATGTGTTTTCAGGCCCATTTCGTTTTGGATCATCTAAATACACAAAACCATCTAACGGTATGTTTGTATCTTGTAGAATTGTTAGTCCTCCAGGATAATTTGGCCATTCAATTATGTCATCGCAGTTAAGAGATTTTTTAATTTCATCTTTTGAAACAATGACTAAGAAAAAACGCCTTTGTGTATTTTCTTTATTCTCACACCAAAATACTGCACTATTCTCTTTTGGACCTGGAAAGTATCCATATACATAAGGAGGATTTAACATGCCTGGTCTATTTTTATAAAAGTCTTTGATTTGATAAAAACCTTTTTCATGTGCAATTTTTAATAAATCTTCAGGTAATAAGTAACAGTCGCTTCCGTTACCTAATGTAATAGGGACGTAAGTAATAGAGAACAAAAAGACTATTGAAATTTGAATGATTCTTATGAGCTTCATCATAATCTCCTCATTCACAATCACCATTACTCTCCGGTAGTTTATCATGAGGTGGAACATAATAATATTCAGGACGGTTGGGTAACGCTATATGAGTATGTCCGTCAGGATAGTTTCTCAATGTATTAGCTGGCAAAAACTCAGTCTTTTTTAACGCTTTATCGAATATATCATCATCTACACCGATAACCTGTAAATCAATAGCTCTCGCCCCCCGTTCTATCAAATGCGGACTAGTCTGTGAGGAATTGGGAACAGGTTCATTTGTTGTTGACGACCTTATTATACCTTCTGGATCTCTAAATCGATCACCACCAGTTACTTTCAATACAAAATTATCATCAGGAATCCCGGAGTTTACGATTTCCTGGTTCAAACTGACTAAATTATCCCTAACATTTTGGTTCTTAACAAGATAGTTGCCCATATCTATCCTCAAACCTAAAATATCAATCAGATTTATAGCGTTATTAGTACCATAAAGATAAAGATTCAGTCCTCCTGTTTGCCCGATCGGATCTGGACTTAAATACGTCCCTGTTTTCGGATCATAATACCTGTGATAGTTGTAATGAAACCCACTCTCACTATCATAATACTGGCCAGGGAACCTAAAATTACTCACAACGGTAGAATTGGGGTTTATGTCCTCCTCCCCGAACGGCTCATATACCGCCTCCCATACAACCGTGTTGGTTGAGTCAGTAAGTATCTGGGGTGTGCCGAGCCGGTCATTGCCGTAATAGTACAACTCCCCGGTTTCCAAGTCAACAAGCGCTAAGCGGCTACTTCCTCTGTAAAGGTATTCTTTGGAGAAGTTACCGCTTATATCACTCTCAGCGATTATATTGCCATCAAAATCATAGTGGAAGATTGTTGTTACCCCATCCACTTCTTTAATGATTCGTTGACCAAGGCCGTTGTAGGTATACTCACCAAGTGTAACACTGTCTTCCTCAACCCTTATCAACCTGTTGTTTTGGTTGTATTCAAGTACTTTAGTCCCAATACCTGTGATATTACCATTCGCGTCATGGGTGTAGGTTGTTGTCCCTGAGTTTGTAACTGTCTCAATAATATTACTTCCCGTGACATAGGTATATGTATCCGTTTCACTGCCCTCTGTTCCAGTCAGCCTGTTCCCCACATCATCATAGGTGTAATCAATATCTTTCCATGGCATCTCAGCATGGACGAGCCTGTTAAGGCCATCGTATTCATATACCCTGTTATAGTATGGGGTGGAAGGAGAGTTTAAAATTGCCTGCTCTATTCAATTGTCAAAGAACCTGTAGTACTGAAGGCAATCAGTATTTTTTCAATACCTACTATTCGATAGTCTTGCTATACCTTACTATAAAGAGTTTTTTAGATTGTTTCGTTATCCTCCTTCCGTAACTTATTAATATCATAGCATTTTATTTTTTGTTTGCCAGGACACTATAGGATTGTGCCCTTATTCAAACTGCTTTTTATCTGTATTCTTGATCGTATCTAAAACGTCTATAACTATACGATGCCTCTATTTTATTTTTCACATAGATGTTATCCTTATAAGTGTAATATAAATAGTTAATAGCCCAGCTACATAATTCGGCCATCGCACCATCCGATTTAGGTGACAACTTATCTAAATAACTTAAAGCGATATTTACATCATCTAGGAAAGGAAGGAATGCTATGATAACTCTATCACTAGGTTTTGATACCAATCCATCTAGTTCATTCTTCAAATAATCTAGACTTGCTTCCTTATCATATCCAATCCTATAGTAATAGAATCTAATAACAGCTGCATGTTTTTTGTTTATTGTGATAATAGATTTGATTGGTTCAAGAATTTCTTTATATCTTAAAATACCCGAAAACATTATTACATCATAAATTAGATCTTCGTTATATATATTGTTATGTTGGAGAATATCATTAAAGTACTGAAGATATAGTTCTCTTTTTTCTCTATACTTAGCGAATATAGCAACTGATTCTTTTGGATGCACAGAATAGAAGATTTCAGAATCAAACTCTATCTCTTTTGCAATATTTGATATATCGTTAGAAAAAGAGAAAGTACTACCAAGCAATATTGTTAATACAACAGTCAATATTCCTAAATGCGTTTTCATTTTTATTCCCCATCAATGCACAGTTATAGCTGTTCCACCGAATTTCTCATAATATTGAATTAAAAATATCAGAGAGTTATGTTGTTTCTTGCCCTCTGGTGTAATTGGAAATAAGGGGCAACCTTTTGATTTTGTACCAAGGTGCGGACCAATCCATGCTCTTGTATTCTCACATGGATCTTTAACCACTCCCGGTTCTTGACCTACTGTTGTGTATACAGGCCAACCTTTCTTAATAGTTACATCGTCTGTACCTGGATCAGGACGAGGAACAAGAAGATAATCACCCGGAGGTAATTTTGCATCAAGCCCATATGGACAGCCCGTTATAGGACTCACTATCGGTGCAGGCTCAGTTAGTCCTTGATAAATATATTCTGCCCCTGTATCTATATCATAGAAGTAATAAGTCGTAGTTCCATCTAAATTCCTTTTTTGACTGCCGATCAGTTCTAGCCCGAATGAATCTCCCAAATTAACTGGATTATTCAGAACATAATCATATATATTTATTCCTCCTTCAAGTGCAATAGGGTCTGGGGTGATATATCGCCCCGTGGCAGGATCATAATACCTGTGATAATTGTAGTGTAACCCCGTCTCACTATCAAAATACTGGCCAGGGAACCTAAAATTACTAACCACACTAGAATTGGGGTTTATGTCCGCCTCCCCGAACGGATCATACACCGCCTCCCACACCACCGTGTTGGTTAAATCGGTCAGTATCTGTGGCATTCCGAGCCGGTCATTGCCGTAATAGTACAACTCCCCGGTTCCAACGTCAACAAGCGCTAAACGGCTGCTGCTCCTGTATAGATATTCCTTATCAAAATTTCCGCTTTCATCACTCTCGGCTATTATATTGCCATCAAAGTCATAGAGGAAGATTGTTGTAACTCCATCCGCTTCCTTGATGATCCTCTGCCCAAGGCCGTTATAAGTATACTCACCAAGGGTGACACTGTCTTCCTCAACCATAACAAGGCGGTTGTTCTGGTTATAGGTAAGTACCATATCACCAATGCCCGTGATGTTACCGTTCAGGTCATAGGTGTAGGTGACAGTGTCCGTGTCGGTTATAACCCTGCCGGATTCATCATATTCACTACTAACGATACCTCCGGCACCGGTATCCATTCCATTGGCCACGCCGAATGGCCTGTAGGTCAGATTCTCCATCAATGTCTTAGTAGTTCCCTCATAAGAAGTGGCTATGGAGTCCACCCTGCAGGCACACACTGGCCTGTTATAATCAATGGTCCTTCCGGTGGGATATGTTATAGAGCTTACCCTGCCTCCCGGGGTATGCGATCTTGATATATCATAAATTATGCCGTTAATAATACTTGTCTTGCCTGTAAGTCGTCCCCTGCTGTCATAACTGAAGGTCATGGAGCCTGATTCATCTTCCATACCCGTCCTTTGACCTATACCGTCTGTTCCGGAATCGTATGAATAGGTGATATCCTGGGTGGGATCAGGAAAATGGATATCAGTAAGCCGGTTAAGAAGGTCATAGGAATAATCCACACTAATAGCTTTTGCGTCTGTCTTGTTAACAGGATTACCCGCCTCGTCATAAGCATATGTTACCGTGCCCGTGTCAGGCGAGGTAGTAGAGACCAGCCTCCCCATATCATCATACTGGTATGTGGTAACATGGGCTTCCGCGTCTGTAACTGATATGAGATTGCCATGTGTGTCATAACTATAGGATGTTGCAACAGATCCGGGCTGGGTTACATTTACCAGCCTGTTCAATGGGTCATAGGCATAGGAGGTGGTATATCCATTGGGATCGGTCACTGAGGCAACATTTCCTTCCAGATCATATCCGTACTGGGTATATGTATCATCAGCATTAATCTCTTTAAATAGCAAACCCGGCATATCATGATTGGTACCCTGATACAAATACCGCTTCCTGTTTGTTCTTGTATTTGCAGGATCATAATACCCTTTCTCTATCACATTCCCCTGGCCGTCATATCCATACTCAATGTAGTTGCCTTCATGATCGAATCTCTTATATAACCTGCCATAAACAGAGTCATACTCAAAACTGGTTATGACTCCGTCTTCATCAATCCTGGTTTCAGGAAGACCTGCTATATTATATACCACACTGCTTGTGCTTGAATCCGCATTATTGGTAATGACCGTCACCCTGCCCCTTGCATCATAGGTAAAACTCTTTGTCCTACCATTTACATCCGTTACATCACCCGCCTGGCCGGCGGCATCATAGTCTGAGAATGTGGTATCACCAATAAGGGGCCTGGTAATAGATAGCAGGTCCCCGGTGGTGGAGTTATAGGAAAAGGATGTGATGTCCCCGGTGCCGGGCAAAGGCCCGTCAATGGAAAGCACCTGTCCCTTGCTGTTATAGGTAAATGTGGTGATATATTCATAGGTTACAGTAGATCCAAATTCATCCCCGGTATAGCCCTTTTCAATGATCTGTGAGACCAGAGATGTGGGCGCCTCGTTTGGTATGGAGTCATAATCATCATCATAATCCCAGATGGTCTCTTTATCCCCTGATCCCAGGACACTGGGCTCTGTCCTGGTAAGGAGGGTGTTCATATCAGGGTGATAGGTATAGTCTATAATCCTTTGTTCAGGCTCACCCAAAGCAAGCTTTATGGTTTGGGGGGTACCCCTTTCATCATAGTCAAGATACTGGTTTATGGTCCCTCCGCTATATTCTACCTCTGAAGGATTCATGTCTTCGTCATAGATCCAGGAAACCGCGTTGCTTGCGCTCCAGGGGAAGGCCCCTGCACCTCCCGGACCGTTTATTATGGCGCTTACCCTGCTTCTGCCTGATATATAATCCAGAAGGTATTCCCTCTCCTTTCCATAGGCATCTGTCACGTCCACCTGGGTATCGGATGTGTAGACTATATCCACTCCCTTGCCGTCCCTGCTGAAGTTAGCAATAGCCCGGTCATTATCATCATAGGCCCATGTATTTATCAGGTGGCCGGCCTTGTTCTGCTTTTCCGTCAGGTTATGGATATCATTTGAGTCCGTATAATAATAGTCGAATCCCGAGCCATCCGCATAAGTGACAGAAATCAGGTTGTAATTAGAATCATATTCATAAGATACCCATATGCCGTCAGAAACAGCAGATGTAACAGGACCGGTTATGTCTTCCATAAGATCATCCGCATTATAGGTAAAGGTCAAGACCCTTCCGCTGGATGTGTCTGTGACTGTCTCCAGGAGATTATTCCCATCATATGCGAGAATAAGGGTATTTCCCACAGCGTCATCCATCCATAATAATTGTCCGGCTGCTGAGAATCCGTATCTGGAACCATCCAGCCGGTACCAGATATATTCTCCCTCATCAAGTACCATATGGCTCTTTTCAGCAAAGGCCCCAATATATTTCCCTTCAGTACCTTCAATAAAATAATGGGCCCGGCCAGTGCTGTCCGAGATCCTTAGATGGGTTATACCGCCTATATCAAATGAGGGATCAAGGGATAGCTCATAGGTGTGGGTCCAGCCATAGCCCATGGAACCCGTGGTATCGGACCTGCTGTTATAAAAGGCCTGTAATGTAAGTCCAAAAAGGTTGGGAGAGGAAAACTGAAGATCCGAACGGGAATCAATGGTATTGCCGTTAAGAACCCTGACTGTCTCTCCCACAAGTCCGCCTCCGCCCTGGTATTCGTCCGCGTCAATCCCTAGATCAACGTCCGCGGGAACCATAATAACATTCACAATGGCCGTATCCGTGGCAGTGCCGCCCGGTCCTTGCGCGGTAATGGTGTATGTGGTTGTTTCCGCGGGTGATACTAAAATGGATCCGTTTAGCTCAACATCCCCTATCCCCTGATCAATAGTTACTGTTTCAGCATTGGTGGAAGTCCATGTCAGGGTGGAGGATTCCCCGATCTGTATATTTTCAGGGTCCGCGCTCAGGGCAACAAGGGGCTCATCTGAAAGGTTTATTTCAGCGCTGTTGACCTGATCGGCTATGATGGTAACCACGTCGCTCCATTTCTGATCCCCTCCTTCATCAGCCCGGAATCTAAATGCGCCTGAAGGTATAAGAAACTGGGCCATACCTGATGAATCACTTATTTCATACCACCCCAGATATGAACCTGTGGCCGTAAACAGATAGACCTTGGCTCCCGAGACATCGTCGGTTCCTCTAAGCACGTGGATTTGAGCTATGCCCTGCCCTATTGTTACGGTGGTATCCTGCCAGGTAAAATTACCAGACCAGAATTTTTGGCCAAGATAATCCGCGCGGACCTTATAGGCCTGTTCAGGCAGGTTAAAGGTTACCTGGCCGTTTTCGTCAGTCACTTGGTATTGGCTCAGGTAGGAGCCGGAGGAGGTAAACAGATAGACGTTAATTCCATTCATGGGATCAGATGTGCTCTGATATGTCCCTTCCACGGTAATGACTATGTTCTGATGGGGGATGGCAAACTCATCCGAAAGAACAGTTGGAATATTATATATCCCTGTCCAGAATTGATTTCCAAGGTAGTCCACCCTGAACTTGTAATTACCATCGGCAAGGGAAAAAGAGACCAGACCTCCGGAATCAGTAGAAGCATACAGGCCGAGGTAAGAACCGGACTCACTGAATACATAGCAATTAACTCCAACCATGGGATCCGATGCTCCCTTTAGGACTGTTAATTCAAATATACCTCCTCCGGTTGAAATCGAAACAGGATTCAACTGATCCGAAAGGAGTGTCTCCACACCGCTCCAGTACTGGCTGCTCTGATAATCGGCCCTGAAATTGTAAGGACCTGAAGGAAGACGGAAGGTGATCTCACCGCTTGTATCAGTGGTTCCATTAATACCTAAATAAGAACCTGAACCTGTAAAAACATAGACATTTACTCCTTCCAGAGGGAGACCATTTCCTGTAACAGTAATCTCCGCATCAGCCATGGGGATGGTCACAGTAGTATTCTGCCACATGAAATTTTCTGACCAAAATTGCTGGCTAAGATAATCTACACGCACTTTATAGGGCTGTTCCGGCAGGTTAAATGTAACCTGGCCGTTACTGTCAGTTACCAGGTATTGCCCCATGTATGAACCGGATGCTGTAAACAGATAGACATTAATTCCATCCATGGGATCTGATGTGCTTTGATATGTCCCTTCTATGGTGATCACCACGTCCTGGTGGGGGATAGAGAGCGTTATATTTGTATCTTCCGTGACTGTGGTATCCAGGCTCCAGAACTGATAGCCCAGATAATCAGCCCGTACCTTGTAGTCACCTTGTGGCACATCATATTCTACCATGCCTGAAGAATCGCTAGCCTGGTAGAGACCAAGATATGATCCTGAAGCATTAAAGAGATATGTGTTAATCCCCGCCATGGGGATGCCTGAACCTTTATCCACAGTCACATATAATGTCCCGCCGCCGGCATTTAGGGAGATTTCATTAATGCCTCCGCTAACAATGGTAACGATATCGCTCCAATACTGGTTGCTTAGTATATCCGCCCTGAACTTGAAGTCCCTTCCAACAGGAAGATCAAAAGAGACCTTGCCATACTCATCAGTGGTTTCATATAGCCCTAAATAGGAACCTGCCCCCGTGAAAAGATAGACATTTAGTCCTTGTGAAGGCCCGAAACCTGTGGTGACAGTGATCTCCGCAGTCTCTTCCTCAATGATTACGTCAACTGAGAGGGTATCCGGCAATGTTATGACCTGGCTCCAGAACTGATTGCTAAGATAGTCCACTCTGAACTTATAGTTCCCCGCGTCAAAACTGTCAGCGTCAAAGATGGCGGTTCCGTATTCATCTGTTTTTGCATTTTCACCCGTATATGAGCCTGATTCCGTGAAAGCATATACATTTACATCAGCAAGTACAGCCCCTTTACTGGTGCCCGCGTTTACCTCGATGTTCTCACCGGCCCATGATGTGGATATGAACAATAATATCGAAACAAGCAAAAGAATAAGCCGGGTTGCAAAGCTGTATGAATCGATCTTTTTGGACATTTAATAACCTCCCTCATTGGTTAGGTTACTGGTCTGTTAATCCAATACAATATCCTCTTTTCTGTCAGGCTCTTTATAACTTAAAAGCTGTAAATCTATAGGTGCTTCATTTTTTATCCATGGGTATATGTTCAAATCTATTTCTAAAGCTGATACCCGAGAAAATAGTATCTATCAGCGCATATCCGGGACATTTGTTCCCTGTGGGCCAGTGTTTTATAAACAGAATCCAGTTGATTCTGATAAAGTTCGTTTTCAAATCTTAATTCCTGAAATTCTTTACTCAAATGATAAGCGGTATTTCCTATTGATGAAGCTACTATCAGAATTAAACCTATAACTATGAATAATTTATGTTTGGTTTCATAGGATTTTTCTATATCTGTCATGGACAAGTCCATTCATAATAACGATATCTAACTGTGCCAGGAGTTATTCTTCCAGTACAGCAAGACTCCGAATAAAGGTAATCAAAATAAAAACTGGAAGGACTTATCGAAGGGGGATAAGTCGCATTTTCCCAATTCATACTGCTCCATTTATCCATATCTGTGCAATTGCAACCATAAGGGTAATGTCTTTGATACTCATACACTGTAATCGATAAAATCCACTTTTTATAACCCTCAAGAAGTTCCACAGGGCCATAGACATCACCAGTGCAATTATACGTGGCACCACTACAACCTGGAAAATGTGAATACTTTTGCTCTACTAATGCCCACGTCCCCCCTGAATATCTTATTGTAATATCATCCGTTTCACCACAATCATCCGTGACAGTCACGGTTCCATAAACATCATAGTCCGTTCCGCAGGTCTTTCCGCCAGTGTTGATCAAACTAAGGGTAACAGTTTCAAGGTCATCGCCTGTTGTGCTGGAGTCAAGGCTCCATCCCGCACTTGAGGTTGACCAAGTATAGGGAGGACAGGCAGCGCCCCCTGAATCCACCCATAGGTTTACAGAGCCACCGGAACCAATCATATCATCGTCATCATCGTCATAAATGGTGGGACCATATTGATTCCGCCAATTCCCTGCATACTCGGCATTACCCGGTGGAGTCGGCGTTTGCGTTACTCCTTCTTTATCCGCACAATCCTCTGCTAGAACAAAACTATTCAGGCAAAGATGGATGGCAATCATCGCTGTAAAAAGGCATACCTTCATGATTCTTCGCTTGAGCATGGTAATCCTCCGTCTATGATCCCTACAAAATCTATAGAGTTATAATATCGCACAGAAAATACTTAACTAAATGTGAATTCTAGTCATGTGCTGCAGGTAGAAAGTAGAAACAGCCCTTATTTGTCTACGGTTAAATGACTGCGATTAGCAGGTAAAAGCTTTTTCGGATGGTTCATGATTCATATAATCTCGCAATATCCATGCCAATAGGCCAAAATCACAGCCAAGCTGAAAAACAACACAATCCGGAACCCAAAACACACTTTTTCCTACTATACCTCTATTGATTATTAAGAAAGGTGTTTATATCCCGAAGTAACTGTTTATAAAGGAAATATGATAGATCGATCTATTATGAAGATCTCAAAGGAGCACAAAAAATGTGCAAATTTCATGTGGGAGAACGTTCTAAAAAGGGGATCTTACAAACGTCAAAAATATTCTTCAGCATTGTGCACTTTTTTGCGTGCGCGATGCACACGATTCTGTGCAAAGCTAATAAAAGAGAGGCAGTGCCTATAAAATTTAGGGGAAGCTGTTTATGAGGCCGCTTTTTGTAACATGAAAAATTGCCGGAGTGAATGTATTCTGAATGAACATTCATTCTGAGGATATCCTAAGTTCATTTTCTGCAATATTCACCTACAATACTACTAATATTCAGCACTTAAAACCCATTGTTTTTCATTTCTAGCTTCGGGTTAATAATACCTCCTTTATGTCAGCCATGGGATGGCCTCATAAGAAAGATCTAAGTACGATAATCTGCATTGACGGATATATACTCCGGGGTAAGATCGCAGGTCTTTACCTGATCTTCATAATCACCCCGGTTAAGGTCGATTGTAACCGAAAACTCCCTCTCTTTCATCTTTTCCGCCGCCTTTTTTTCCTGATCCTCACCAACCCCCAGGCCTCCCTCTACTATCATGACTTCATCCACCCATATTGATACATCTTCCTGCTTCATGGAGATTCCGGACCTCCCCAGGGCGGCTATTATCCTCCCCCAGTTAGGATCCTGACCATAAAAGGCGGTTTTAACCAGGCTGGAGTTTGCTACCGTTCTCGCGGCGGTGATAGCGTCCCCTCCAGTGGATGCCCCCTTCACCTTAATATAAACGACCTTCGTGGCGCCTTCACCGTCTTTAACGATCATAAGGGAAAGTTCGTCCATAACTTGTTCCAGCCCCCTCTTGAACACCTCATAATCATCCGCCTTTAACGGCCTATTGCCAGCCATACCATTGGCCATAACCAAGACGGTATCATTGGTGCTGGTCTCGCCATCAACGGTTATACGGTTGAATGTCTTATCAACCGAAGATGAAAGTGCTGCCTTTAATTCGGGGAGTTCTATTCTTATATCTGTCAAAAGAAAAGCGAGCATAGTGGCCATGTTGGGCATTATCATCCCTGCTCCCTTGGCAATACCGATAATCCTGTACGGGCTGTCTTGCGCCTTTCCCTCAAAGCGGCTTATCTTTGGAAAGGTATCCGTTGTCATAATAGCCTCTGCTACCCCTCCAATCCCATCATAAGAAAGCCCTTCCGTTAGATCAGAGACGCCCTTGGCTACCCTATTCATATCCAGTTGAGATCCTATTACACCGGTTGACGCCACCAGGATCTC
>Ga0315546_1001700_pt1 | contig 13579 bp, 10 predicted proteins | sample SalMarSW160170MG_FD_203833 | JGI IMG/M metagenome (GOLD analysis project Ga0315546, IMG submission 203833) | Salt marsh sediment microbial communities from the Plum Island Ecosystem LTER, Massachusetts, United States - Salt Marsh Sediment SW1601-170 ... | reverse complement strand
ATTTGAATCCTTTTCATTATTTGCCCGTTTAAATCAGTTTAGGGCAAAGGTAATAAATTATTTTTATACTGCAATATTTATGACGCTATGTATAACAACGCCGGTAAAATTAATAAGCTCGTCATGGTTTTTGCTTTTAATCCTGGTATCTTGATAACAGTTAAGGCTTCGTGTGGTCTTTTTTGAGACCCAACATGAAGCATGAGTTGCACTACATCCTCGCCGGATGCTCATTAGAGAGAACTTATTTACTATGGGGGTTCAATATTCTGAATCTCTTTCACAAGAGAAGCTGGAGCAACATTTCCTGGCCACCGAAGGCTCGACAACAGGTAAAATCCACATTATTCAAAGCTGTGGGGAACAGCCTGATCAGGATTTTTTGACTTTTATACAATAGTTTAGCATGTCCTTCTCAGAACAGGTTCAATGATTATCTACGACTTTACAAAGAATTCATTTAATGCAGCCACAGGCAATGGTGGTGGACGTGCCCCAAAAAACATCTCAATGGTTGACATATGGCCTTTGCCACACTGCGGACATATATCAGGGTCGTAATTAAGGTGTTCCCTGCAAACATCTTTCCAGTGCTTCTTTTCTCTGACCTTTGGGGTAATGATCCCAAAGGCCTGTTGAAGTTCACGAAGTTCCTGGCGACGTGATGTGGAGAGCAATCCATAATGCCGGATACGAACAAATCTTTTTGGAAGTATGTGACAGCAAAAACGCCTCAGGAACTCTGCCCCTTCAAGTGGCATGACTTTTTCTTTATTGTCGCGGTTATCGCGCCAGCTAAAACTTACACCCGTTTCATCTACGTTTAACAGCCGATGGTTGCCAATAGCCACTTTATGAGTGTATCTGCCCAAATATTCAATTACCTGATCCGCTCCGGCAAATGGCTCCTTGGAGTAAACAACCCAATCGGTTTTGTACAGGTCATTAATAAACTTCTTCTCTTGTGGCAGCTTCTTCTTCAGGGCGCCTATAAATTTCCCCCGGAAGACATTGGAAAGGTTCTCAACCCTGAACAAAAACACCTTGCCTTTGTCAGAGGTACTTACCTGTTTCCACTGCCCTCTAAAGTTGACCCCTCCACCGGGAACAACACAATGAATATGCGGATGCAGGCTCAGATTTTGTCCCCAGGTATGCAATATCGCTACCATGCCCGTTTCTGCATGCAACTTTGTGTAAGAAAACTGAGCTATTGTTTCCCATGTGCTGGCAAACAGTATGTTGTAAAGAACAGCCTGGTGTTGAAGAAACAGACTATTAAGTGTATCAGGTACCGTAAAAACCACATGAAAGTATGGGACCGGAAGCAGATCCTGCTTGCGGTTTTCCACCCATATTTCACGCTGAGTGTTCTGGCACTTGGGACAATGACGGTTACGGCACGAGTTGTAACTGATGCGGATATGACCACACTCATCGCATTTGTCAACATGTCCGCCCAATGACGATGTACGACAACGCTTTAGTGCACTCAAAGTTCGCTTCACATAGCCATTTGGTGAATGCTTGTGTTCAAACTCCTCCCCAAACCGATCAATTATCTCAGCCAGTTCATACCTTGGCTTCAAACCTTTTTATACAACCTGTCAATAGGGCTAAACAGGTTGATCCGGTTAGATTGTGCGACATGAAGATAAATCATGGTGGTTTCAATGCGTCCATGACCAAGCAGCTCCTTGATCGATACGATATCCATACCAAACTCCAGCAGATGTGTAGCATAACTATGTCTGAGTGTGTGTACGCTGATATCTTTAGTAAAACCACACTTCTTTACCGATTCCCGAACCACCCATCGTATACCTTCTGTGGTAATCGGGGTACCCCGTTTACTGCCATTGAACAAATAATCTACCGGATGGTAGGCATTACAATACCGCTGTAACCCTTTAAGAACAAGTGGCGACAAAGGAACATACCTATCCTTATCATACTTGCTCTGACGGATGTGGATCATCATGCGATCAGAGTCGATATCAGATAAACGTAAACGACTCACCTCTCCTACACGAAGGCCCGCTGAATATATCAATGCGAGCAGAACCCGGTGCTTAAGAAGTGATGGTGCCCTAAAAAGTGCTTTGCACTCTTTATAATTGAGAACAACAGGTAACTTTTTCTTGACCTTAATACTCGGCAGATCAACAAGTCTGTTAGTCAGACCCAGAAGACGATAGAAATGACGAAGACCATACACTGTAAACTTAAAATTACTCAAGCTAGGTGAGTTACTTTGACGGGCCAGGTCGGCCAGGTATTTGTTCAACTCCTTTTCGCTTATGTCTTGAGGCAACCTGTCAAAATGAAGACATACCTCGGCTACTTTCCTGGAATAATTCCTTAAAGCGCTGGAAGAATTACCAGAAACCAGAACTTTATCCTCAAATTCCTGATAAAGTTCTTTAAAACCCTTTACCTGAGCAATGGCCTCTTCAACCATCGTCAACGACTTTTTTCTTAGCTTTGTTTGTGTTTCCATATTAAATGATTTTGTGGTAAATAAATTTAACGTGAAAAACACAAAAACTATCCCGCCCCTTCTTAGGGGTGGGATTTAGTGCAACTTCTACTGAAAGAACTTATTTAAAATTTAATATTCTGCTATTATGAAAATAAAATTGCTGCAAATGGCTTCAATTGTGACATTAGTTGGTATATTAATAATCATTGACGGTTGTAATAATGCTGACAGCAAAAATGAGTATCTACAAAAAGTATTAGACAATCTCGACAAGATTAAGTATGCCTCCTATTTTTCAAACAACTATAAAAGCGCTCCTTATGATACTTTAATGATTATATCTCAGATTGAACGGACTGAAGTGTATTTTAATCCAAATGATACAGTTATTGCCTCAAGTTACGTAAAAACATTACAAACTGAGGGGATAAAGACGAGTATGATCTATGATGGGAAAGCTTTAACATATATAGATTGGCAGGAGAACAGAATAACTATTGACAGCATTAAATCCAACACTTCCAGGTCGCTTTCTCTTATTTTTTATGGTCAAATAAAAACAATTATTAAATACGTACTTGAGACAAAGGACAGTATATCCGTAGAGATTAAAGATTTTAAGGATTCTGTAAAAGTTAGTTTATACATCCCCAGAAAGACTATCGAGTTCTATGAGAAACCATATATTAGGGACAATCCAAGTCTATCAGAAAATGAAGAATTTTCTAAGTATGATATTTGGATAAACAGGATAGATGATCTCCCATTTAAGCTTAGAAGAAACATGCCACATGAAACAACTCTACAAATCATTAATAATGTAGAATTTAACAAAAAGAAGATTGAAGACTTCAAGGTATCAGATTATTTCCCTAAGGACTTTGCAATAGGATTTAAAGGAAATCAAGTACAAAAAAAAGATGATTTACTGGGAAAAGTTGCACCTAACTGGGTTCTAAAAGATGTAAATAATAACATAATATCCCTGCAGGATTTGAAAAACAAAATATTAGTAATTCAATTTACAGGAATTGGTTGTGGTCCTTGCCATGCCTCCATTCCTTTTATAAAGCAATTGATAAATGACTATAAGGATAAAGATTTTGAATTCGTTTGTATTGAAACATGGAATAGAAATATCGACGGTATTGCTAGATATTGCAAAATAAATGAATTGAATTTCAAATTTTTAATTTCAACTGACGAAGTTACTAAAAATTATCAAGCTGATGCAGTCCCGATTTTCTATGTTCTGGATAGAGATCAGATCATAAGAAAAATTCTTAGAGGCTATAGCGAAAAAAGCACTGATAATGAAATCAGAGACGTAGTCAAGAATTTGATCTAAAACTCAAAATAAAATCTACAACACCTAACACGGACAATATGGGTCATTTGTTTGTCACGGTTTTTGAACATCCTGCTTTCTTATAACATGACTCTTATATCGCACCACCCGGACTCCGCACCAGTGCCCTCAATAAAGGTTCTGTACCATGACTAATTACTGGCTCCGTTGCCAGTTTGTAACGCGACACTGCGCCAGTGCCCATTTATAAAGTTTCTGTAAGGTGACTTACTCCTGCTTACTTAGCAACATTGTACCGCGACACACGTATACGCCAGGTAATTTGTGCCATGACGCCAAAAACCGCGCCATGGCCTCCTTGTGCCGTGACAACTTTCTGGCTAAAGTAAAAGGACACTGCCCGGCACATGCGTCGGCCAACACAAACGCCCCATATTGCCGAGCCGTTATGTTTAAGCCAGTCCTTTCCATGTGACAAAGCATGGAACAATTTTTGTAGTTAATCAACTAACAACCACTATTTAATAAACCTCTCCAATGAAAATAAATATAATTTTTTCATTTTTGTTCATGCTTCTCCTGTCATGCAGCAAAGATGATATTGAGAAATATCCTTTTGTTGATATTCAAAGCATCCCACTTATATGGAAAGAGTATTATTCAAATTCACTAAATCAGGAATATTCTTATACTTCGGCTAGACTTCTTTATGAGATTAAAAGCAAATGGATCTATACAGTTTATACATATAATAATGTGGATCAGGTTGTGTCGTATGATAAATATTTTGACCTTGGTTTGGCTAGTCTCGATCCAGAGACTGTACAGCAATCCCTGAACAGGACTGAATGGGTGACTCCAGAAAACACAGAAATAAACAGGAGAGCCAATTATACATACTCTAATGATAAGTTGACAAAACATGAAATTACTCTATTAACAACCGGGGAGATAACCTATTACACTTATGAACATGATAAAAATGGTAGAATTTCCAAAAGGACATATTTTCACGAAAATCAACCAGCACAAAGTGATGAATTTTTCTATGACGATAAGGGTAATTTGATTACTGAAATCAGAAACCATATTAATAATGGCGTCCCGGTTATGATAAGGAAAATAGTATATGAGTTTGATGATAAGAATAATCCATATATAGTTTTTCAAAGGCTCTTAGAACCTGGAGTGTATTCAAATAGGAATAATATTATAAAGGAAGTTCGTACGCTATACAATGGTATTCCTTCTGTAGATGAAATCCAAGAGACGAATTACACATATGAATATAATAGCGATGGGTATCCAATAAAAAGGGATAACGAAATTACTTTAGAATATTTACCACTTAAATGATCTTACCATTACCGTGATTTAAAATTTGGCCTAAACATAACACGGACAATATGGGTAAGTTGTTTGTCACACTTTTTGCTTTTACTCCTGCTTCTAAGACAAATTTGTAATGGTTCTTGCACCCGGACACGCGCATCTGCACGCAATAATGCTTTGAGTACCGTGATAACTTACTGGCTCCGATCAATTTTGTACCGCGACACTGCGCCAGTGCCCACCACCAACTTTGTAACCGGGGATAAATTCGCGGCTCCGATCAACTTTGTACCGCGACACGCGTAATGCTCAATCAACTTTGTACCTGGACGGCAAAAAGTGCGCCATACCCTCCTTGCACCGTGACAGCTTTCTGGCCCCGAGTACTCGGGGTACCGGGACCCTGCCCGGATGCTTCGTCGGGTAACACAACCTCCCCATATTGCCGGGCCGTTAGTGGTCATGGAAACTCAGTATTAAACAGATAATCTATTAGTTATAATGGAACATATAAGTGGTAAGGATAGATTCAAACCGTTTCTAAAAATGTAATCAGGACAAATCTCTGCCTTCGTTTCTTTCGATCCTGCCATAGAGACAGATACTACTCAAATCTTAACACCACGAACCACTAACAACGCCGGTCAAAATTAATAAGCTCGTCATGGTTTTTGCTTTTACTCTTGCTTTCTTGACAGATTTCTTATAGATGTAACACCCGGACTCCGCACCAGTGCTCTCCAGTAAGCTTTACGTAATATGACAGTTTTTTGGCTTCGTCCAAAGCTTGTAACGCGACACTGCGCCAGTGCCAATTTTTAAAGACTCTGCATCGTGACAAAATACCAATCACTTTGTTCGTTTGTACCGCGACACTCGTATACGCCAGGTAATTTGTTCCTGGATGGCAAAAACCACGCCGTGCTTCGTTCTTTACGGTTGTGTTTCATGATTCTGTCTCAAAGAAGCTCTTCTGGTCACAACCTTCATTCACTCAGCAACGCTTACTAAATTTTACCGGCGGGCCGTTAGTTGCCATTCTCCACCACCGAGATTAACAGTTAAATTTGAAAGATGAAGGTCAAATAAAGATTCAAAAACTGAGGAAAAATTGTAACATTTGTTACATTTATATAACCATTAGTCAAGATCTAAGGTAAAGACATTGAAAAAAATGATAAAAATATTTGGTATTCTAATCGGATCGATAATTGGAATTACTTTAATTATTGGATTAATATTTATTCAGATCATACATAATCCACATATCTACTTAAATATAGCTGATAGTTTTATTAAAACTGAAAAACTTGATCTTGCTGAATTACTTACTAAAAAAGGGATAAAAATAAATTCTATTAAAAATCTGCAAAAAGTGCATAGTAATTTAACTATGACAGGACTAGAGCAACAATTAAATATGGAATATGGTCACTTATATAGCCAATATTCCTGGATAAAATATAAAAAGAGGGATCTAAATGAAGCAGAATACTATATTCAAAAAGCGATAGAATATAAGAAACTTTCTTTCCAACTAAGTCCAGTAGATTGGATCAGATTTGGAATAATAAACTACGAGATTGGGAATAAACAGATCGGATGGGATAATATTTCAAAAGCCCTTTTAGAAGATTCTAATATTGAAAACACTGATCCAGCTATAATAGTAGCTATTAATCACATTGTTAAAGAGCAGATTGATTCAAATATCAGCTTAGATAAATATCTTGAGAAAATTAGATATGAAAATGCAGAAATGGCACCTAACTTATCTATTATTATTTCAGATACAGTAAAAACAAGTTTGCATGATTTTATCGGTGAGATATTCATAGTAACATTCTTTAGTCCAACATGTGGTTCATGTAGGCAAGAGTTAACGAATATTAATAAATTATTCAAAAATGTAAGTACAAGGATGATTTTCATATTGAATCAACCACGTAGAATAGAACAAGCATATCAATTATTAAAAGATCTAAATTATAAAAATCCAATATTGGCAGTTTTAAATCAAATGAATGCATATGAAATAATTAAAGCTGAACCTACTACATGGATTATTAGTAAACAAGGCAAAGTTATTTATAAGCATGTTGGTTATCAACAGGGTGATGAAAATTTATATTTGAGCGAGATTGAAAAACTTAAAAAATACTAAAACGTCAACTAACACGGACAATAAAATTAATAGGTTTGTCACATTTTTTGCATTGATTTTCTGCTACTTAGACAGCTTAGCAAAACAAGACAAATCCGGACCGCGCTCCTGCTTTCTATAAAACTTTGTATACCTTGACTTGTTACCTGCTCGTCATAAACCTTGTAACGCGACACTCGTAATGCTAAATAAAATTTGTACCCGGACGGCAAAAAATGCGCCATGCTTCGCTCATTAATACTGTGTGCCAAGACTCTACCCCGAAGAAAATTTTCTGCTCACAGCCTCCATTCGCTCAGCAACACCTACTAATTTTATTGCCGGGCCGTTATATGTAAGGTTTTAGACCCCTGACAAATAGACTATCATGACAATCACCCTACATATAACCTCAAAAACAAGAATTTTCATCTATATACCAGGACTCCAACGCGCAAGCAAGAGTTTGTCAGTCCGTCCCTACAACCGTCCCTTCCCTGCCAAACACATGCTTTTTTGCCTATCAGACTTCACCGGCGAGAATACTATTCTGGGCACAGAGACAACAAGACCAATGAGATATATACCCTCGTAGACACAAATGGTTTCAACCATATAATAGTCCGCTTAACCCATTAGACCTTTGATTAAATTTCTTAAGTATTACAATTTTTCTATATTTACTACATGATCGAAAATAATGAAAATGACGCTACGCACAAATCAGAAATAAACGCCACTATGGCGTTTACACAATCGTTGTGCAGCATGATGAATAATTTAAAGCATGATTAAAACAATGAACGTATCGTCTTTGATAGTTAACATAGTTATCGTATTCCTATTAGAAAGTTGTAAAAACTACGATGAGATACCCTATACTTACAAAATCCCAAATCAACTTGAAGATGGTATTAAAGTTGGTAGTCTATCCGAAGTAAACATAGATTCGACTATTCTCATCCAGGCAATTAAAAGAATCCAGGGTGGAGCCATAGGGCAAACTCACGCTATTTTAGTGTATAAAAATAACATACTCGTACTTGAAGAGTATTTTCCCGGAAATGAATATTTTTGGGAAGCTCCCGGACACTATGGAGAATATATTTCCTGGAACAAGAATAGATTACATAGTGTTATGTCTGTTACTAAAAGTGTAACATCTGCTTGTATTGGAATAGCTATTGACAAAGGATTAATAAAATCGGTTCATCAATCTATATTTGATTATTTGCCTAATCATCAACACCTAAAAGCGAATGGTAAAGATAAAATAACCATTGAGCATTTACTGACAATGACAAGCGGTTTAGGGTGGACAGAATGGGGAGTATCATATAGCAATAAAGAAAATCCTATAATAGGAATTTGGTATTCAGATAAAGACCCTGTCTCATTTATTTTAGAAGGCTCTCTTGAATATGAACCAGGGACACATTTTTCCTACTATGGAGGTAATCAAATTCTTTTGGGTGAAATTCTAAAAAATGCTACTAACCTTAACATTGATGAATTTTCTAAAACATATTTATTCAACCCTATGAAAATTGACTCCGTACAATGGTCAGAGAAGTTTAATAATGGGGTAATTGAAGCTGCGGGAGGTGTAAAGATGAAACCAAGAGATATGCTGAAATTTGGTATTGTATATCTCAATAATGGTAAATGGAATCAACAAAAACTACTTTCTAAAGACTGGGTTGAAAAATCCACTAAAGCATATTTAGGAAATGTATCCATAAAAATTCCCGGTGAAGATTCTGGTAAAGTTGGATACGGCTATTCTTGGTGGACCAAAAAACTCAAAACTAAAGATAAAACAACATCCATCTATTGGGCATTGGGTTGGGGTGGACAAAAAATTATTTTGATACCATCTTTTGAAGCTATTATTGTTTTTACTGGCGGCAATTACAATTCTGGTACAGACCAATTTAAGATATTAGAAGATTTCATCATTGCAGCAATGGAATAATGAATTACGCTGCACAAAATCATATTAAGTGTATACCGCCTCGTTCATTAATAGTTTTGTGTGATTTGTTTTTTTAGTACTCTTAACGAGAGTTTAATGCTGGTTTATTGGAAAGACGGCAAGACACCTTATATAAGGACAGTTGGCAAACATTTAATAAAAGAGAGGCACACGCATTACTACGACGATATGAATTTCACTGCACAAAGTTTATCAACCATTACAGTTCGTAAGCTAGTTGTGCACAATGATCGCGACCCCTTTTTTCCGTTGAAATTCCTGTAAGCATCTACCATTCTATACCGGATGCCACGTTATGGATTATTCCTGGCGGCGACCATGTTCCTATTTATGATTCCAGTGTTCCATTAACCTCAATAGCCCTGCTATTCCTTGATGAGCCAGACAGCAAGTAGCAATCAGCGTAAAATGTAGTAAATGTGGCTATCAAATAGCAACGACCTATTATTCTGATTTGATAAAGACAGAGAGGATTATTCTATTTTCCTTTTTCAAAAAAAATAAGACAGATTTTTCCAGATACGACCCTTCACTGTAAACCACATCCCGCTAACCTTACATCCAAATCAGTGTTAAGTTCAAAGTATGCGGGAAGAGGTTTACAGTCCGTCCCTGCCGGTATGTGATTAAAAACTGAACGACAAAGTTCTTACATATCCTGACTGTTTTAAAATTACCCTACATATAACACGGACAATAAAGGTAAGTTGTTTGTCATGCTTTTTGCATGGTGACGTGAACGCCAGCCGAGCCAAAAACACAAGTTGAGTATGGGCCCGAACTCTCTTTTTTCTTTTGATCTTTTATCATCATGACAGTCGGCTGGCCATTGAAATTCCAAATAGCTTCTATACCCGGATTCCCGCAGCTGCACACAATCAAAATTCTTCACCTTGACTAATTTCTGCCTTCGAGACAAAGTGCATCGCGACACTGCGCCATTGCATTTTCTGAGCTTTATCTACCGGGACTATACCCAGTCCGTTTATCAAACTTGTACCGCGACCGCGCCTGCACGCAATAAAACTTGTACCCGGATAGCAAAAAGCACGCCATACCCTCCTTGCACCGTGACAGTTTTCCGGCCCCGCAACCGCGGGGTACCAGGACCCTGCCCGGTGCTGTCGTCGGGTAACACAACCTCCCTTTATTGCCGGGCCGTTAGGCACCAGCCAACCTAAAAGATAAAATTTCTATATTAAGGGGAAAAAATGAAGCAGGAACTTAACCATGTTGCATACTATTTAAAACAGAAACGTTATAGTGATAGAACAATCCGAGCATATTATTCTGCTATAAAAGGCTTATTTGAACATTTTTCTTATAAAAATCCACAATATCTTACAGAAGATGATCTGAGGGACTATATGGAATTACTTGTTGAAAAAAGAAAAGCTTCAACCTCTTATCAAAAAATTGTCATCAGTGGAATAAAGTTATATTTCGAAGAAATTTTAGGGAGAGAATTGGATGATCTCCTTTTAATAATACCTCAAGGTTCAAAGAGGCTACCAACGTTTTTATCTAAAGAGGAAGTAAAATCAATAATTGATAATATTGATAATCTAAAACATAAGTCAATAATCGCTCTGATTTACTCTTGTGGTTTGAGAATTGGAGAAGTTGTAAATCTTAAGATAAAGGATATTGATTCAAAAAACATGATTGTTTGGATCCGAGAAGGCAAGGGTAGAAAAGATCGTCTTGTACCCCTTTCAATAAAAATCCTTGAGCTCTTGAGAGAATATTGGAAAAACTACAAACCTAAAGATTGGTTATTTGAAGGACAAAAAGGAGGACAATATTCTACGGAAAGTATTCAGGCCATTTTTAAAAGGTCATGCCAAAAAGCAAGAATAAATAAGGATGTGACCGTCCATACTCTTCGACACAGCTTTGCAACACATCTAATTGAGCAAGGTACAAATCTAAAATATGTTCAAAAGATTCTTGGTCACAAAAATATCAAGACAACAGAAATTTATACGCATGTGACAGATATTCAGATTGGTAAAATTAGTAGTCCAATTGATGATATTGATCTAAAATAATGCCGATGCCTAACACGGTCAATAAAATTAATAGGTTCGTCACAGTTTTTGCAAACTGTTCCTGCTTTCTTGACAGATAAGTAAAACAATATAAACCCGGATACCCGCAGCTACTCACAATAATACTTGTGCACCCTGACTCAATTCTGGTTTCAATGTACGTTTGTATCGCGACACTGCTCCAGTGCCCTTTTTAAAGTCTCTGCATCATGACTCAATTTCAAATACTTTATAAGCTTGTACCGCGACACTCGTATACGCCCGGCAATCTGTACCCGGACGGCAAAAACTGCACCGTACCTGTCTTGCACCGGGACTTCTTTGTGGCTAAAGTTGATGCTCAGTGGCCGGTGCTTCGCCAGGTAACATCTACTAATTTTATTGCCGGGCCGTTAGCTTGCATTCACACTACTGATCTGCCTTTCAGTTAAATACGCCAGGCAACCATCCAGATATTTTGACATTTGATCAAGCTTCTCAGTGCAAATTTATCTGTTAGATTCGTAAACAAACACTGTAGAATTGACAAAATCTTGACAAATTCCTATACAAAAGAGAAAATAATATCTTCCTGATTATTAATTCTTTCGTTAGCAAATATTAAAGAATCAAACTAAAATTGTTCTATTTTATTCCTAGACTGTTACTAAAACTTAGATTCACCCCTAAATACTTTTATAAATGATTAAAGAACAACACATTTTTTACCCATCTATTCCAGAAAATCAATTAGAAGGGTTTATCGGGAGAGAATACGAGCTCGCCCAACTTGAAAATCATCTAATAAAAGAAAAATTGTTCATATATCAGGAAATGTCGGTACTGGCAAAACCTCTCTTTGGCATGTCTTTCTTACAAAGAACAAAGATTATTTCAAAGATAAAGTCTAAGTATTGTATCTACATCAGGTAATAATAAAGGAGATTATTTTCGATTTGGATGTAAAATTGCTAGTTCTAGAAGAAGCAGATGCATATAGAGGAAATATTGATTCCTTGGTTTCAAAAATACTTAAAAAGTATAATGATCTTCAAATTATTATTGTTGGACAAAGAGATAATATAAGGTTCACACATAGTGAAATACTAAAAATTAGGTTAAATTATCTCAGTGTAAAAGAAGCAGTTACATTACTTAATATGATTCAAACCAGACGAATCACAGAGTCTGATAAAATGCTAATTCTAGAATTGACACAAGGGAATCCAGTCTTTCTAAGAACTCTTATATATTATCTTCAAACTTCAAAACTATCAGTTAAAGAAATAATTAGTCTATTTCCAGAGAAATTCTATCATAGTGGATTATTTAGACAATCAGGTGCTATAATAACAGAAAAAGATCCGGAATTTAACCAAATTGTCAAAGACTTAACTATTGTTAACCATGGTATATTTGAAAAAATCAGAAGTAAACCAGAATATATGTACTCAATTTCTTCAAGACAATTTGAAGAATTCGTCGGAGAATTATTGCTAAAGCTTGGATATTCTATTCAGCTAACAAAAGCAACTAGAGATGGTGGGAAAGATTTAATTGTAGCAAATAGTAAAGACATTGGGAATTTCATTTATTATGTTGAATGTAAGAAATACTCGAAAGAAAATCCAGTCGGAGTCAATTTGGTACGCGAATTAGCAGGAACAATTGCTGCAGATAGAGTTACTGCAGGCATATTGATCACTTCATCCTATTTCTCAAAAGATGCCTTAGAATATTCTTTAAAAATGAAACATCAACTAAGTCTTGTAGATTATTTTCAACTTAACCAATGGCTAAAAGAAATATAACGCAAGCTAACACGGACAATATGGGTAAGTTGTTTGTCACACTTTTTGCTTTTGCTCCTGCACTCAAGACAAATTTGTAATGGTTGCTGCACCCGGACACGCGCATCTGCCCACAATTAAATTCCTGTACCATGATAAATTTCTAGCTCCGAGACAATTTGTACCGCGACACTGCGCCAGTGCACGCCTCTAAATTTGTAACCGGGGATAAATTCGTGGCTCCGATCAGCCTTGTACCGCGACACTCGTAATGCTCAATAAAATTTGTACCTGGACGGCAAAAAGTGCGCCATACCCTCCTTGCAACGTGACAGCTTTCTGGCCCCGAGTACTCGGGGTACCGAGACCCTGCCCGGTGCTTGCGTCGGGTAACACAACCTCCCCATATTGCCGGGCCGTTATAAGGCAATTATCTACACCCTAGACACATACCATGAAAGAAGCATCTCAAATCAAATTAGAAATCTCCACCCTGA
>Ga0315546_1001692_pt1 | contig 13635 bp, 15 predicted proteins | sample SalMarSW160170MG_FD_203833 | JGI IMG/M metagenome (GOLD analysis project Ga0315546, IMG submission 203833) | Salt marsh sediment microbial communities from the Plum Island Ecosystem LTER, Massachusetts, United States - Salt Marsh Sediment SW1601-170 ... | reverse complement strand
CCAAGGCCGATACTTTTTAGTCCAGCCGCTATTGCCTGAATTATGCTGATGTATTCTCTTTTTGATATCTTGTGTCATTCCTATGTAAATATGGCCGGTTTTTTCACTCTGTAAAGCATATACGTAGTACATGTGTTTTTTGGGAAGCTGGCATCCGCCTACGGCGGACAAGTAATGGCCACTACTTGCCCGCCGTAGGCGGGTACGATACCCGCGGGGGAAATACCGAATGTCGAATGCAGAAACTCGAATAGGAGGTTTTCGATATTCGGGTTTCGATATTCGACATTACGCCTCAACCTTATCACGCCTCAACCTTGCGGTCTCTTGATATTTTTACCCTGTTGTCCCAGCCGCAAATGCAGTATGATATCCCCTGATATGCGTTTCTACAAAAACGTCCTATTAGCGGCACTGATTCTACTGATGAGTCCCGCGATCGTCAAGGCGGCGGAGGCGGATTCGATTCTCCTTACGCTGGACAGCGGATTTTTGAATCGTCCCGTGGAGCTGGCCGTATTCAATGGAGACGTTGTGATCGCGTGGGATGACCGCGCGTTGTCCGCGCCGACGACGCTTGAAATCAAGCGCCTGTCCAACGGCATGGCGCAGTTCGCATTCGGAGATGCGGCGGCGATCAGCGGATCGGAAGTTACGATCGCGCTCCGTTCGGACGGGAATGCGTTTGAAGTAGCGCGCGACGGAACGGCTGACGGAGTAACAGCCGCAGCGCGGGCGGAAGGAATGCTGACGAGTTCGTTGATCGCTTCCGCCGAACTCGCAGTCGCACCGGTCACGAGCGCTGATGTCAAGGAAGCGATGATTGGAGGGGATGCGAGCGCGGATGAGATGATCGAAGCGCCCGTTCGCACGGACGAAACGATTTTTCTCATGCTCGATCTCGGATTCGTGGGCCGTCCGGTTTCCCTGGAGGTGTTCGACGGTGCGCTGACCGTGGCCTGGAACGAGGAGACGCTCGTTGCGCCGACATCGCTTCGGCTCACGCGAACCCGGGGAGGAGGTGGAGCGGATCAAACGGAAGCGGCCAAAGGCGTGGCTATCGAATTCGGAGATCCGAATGCCGTCTCCGGCGAAGGGATGTTTACAATCACGCATAAAGCGGATCGGCCGCCGGAGGCATCCGAACAGACGGAGGTAAACGTCTATAGCGTCGATTCCTCAACGGCTCAGGCGTCGTTTGCGGGAGATGCGATTTCGTACACGCATCCGGCGTGCGCAGGAGGCACATTCGCTCCGATGTTCCGAGACGGCATCATGCGCTCCGGCATGGCTTCCTGGTATGCGTATAAGGACTGCTTGTGCGCGGCATCGCCGGACGTACCGAAGGGCACGCGCATGAAAGTTTCCCGACAGGATGATCCGAGCGTCTTTACGGTTGTGACCATCAATGACTGGGGGCCGGAACGCGATGTGCATCCGGATCGCGTCATCGATCTTGATAAAGTCGCATTCTCACGCATCGGAAATCCGCGCGGAGGCGTTCTCGCCGTAAACGTGGACGTCCTGTCGGAAGATGATCCGCTCTATGCGATCGGGGACGAACTTCCGCCTCCGCCGTGGAAATGGTGAACGAGGTTGCAGGTTTCAGGTTGCAGTCCTTCCGGAGGGAGTCTGTAATTTAAGCAAAGGCTATCTCTAAAGAGACCTGCAACCTGAAACCTGCAACCTGAAACCTGTCATGATTAAGCTCAAAAATGTTTCAAAAACATACCCGCCGAACGTCCAGAGCCTCAAGGACGTGAATTTGGATATCGATCAGGGTGAGTTCGTTTCCATCGTGGGACAGAGCGGAGCGGGGAAGACGACGCTCGCGCGGCTCCTCATTGCGGAAGAGAAACCGACCAGGGGCGTGATTGAGATCGGCGGCTGGGACATCACGCGCATCAGGCGGCGGGAAATCCCAACGCTCCGGCGGCAGATCGGCATCGTGTTCCAGGATTTTAAGCTGTTGCAAAAGAAGACCGTGTACGAGAACGTTTCGTTCGCGCTTGAGGTTGCGGGAGAGACGCGCAAGCGCGTGCGGGAGATCGTCCCGCAGGTCTTAAAGATCGTCGGGCTCGATGAGAAGCTGCACCGGTATCCCCAGCAGCTTTCCGGAGGAGAACAGCAGCGCGTGGTCATCGCCCGCTCGCTCGTGCATCGCCCGAAGGTCCTGCTCGCGGATGAACCCACGGGAAATCTCGATACGCTCAATACGCGCGATATCATCGACCTCCTCCTGAAGATCAACGAATTCGGAACCACGGTTGTGCTCGTTACGCATAACAGGGAAGTCGTGAACGGATTGCGGAAGCGCGTGATCACGCTGGCGGACGGCATTGTTTCATCGGATAAGAAGCATGGGAAGTATCTCATTTCATGATGCGGAATATGGAAGACGGAAGACGGAATAGCCATAAACCCATTTTATCGTATTCCGTATTCCGAATTCCTTCTCTATGAAACTCTTGACCAAAACAACGCGCCTGCTCAAAGCCGCGCTCCAGAACATCGTTCGGAACGCCTGGTTGGGCATCGCCACAATCATCGTGCTCGTGATGGCGCTCACATCCGTCAACCTGCTCATTGGGGTGAACGCGCTCATACAGGACGCCGTGGCGCTTCTGGAAGAGAAGATCGACGTGACGGTTTTCTTCAAACAGGACGCGAACGAGGCGCTCGTGACACAGGCGAAGTTTTTCATCTCCGATCTCCCGCAGGTGAAGTCCGCGGAGCTCGTGCCTTCGAACGAGGCGCTTGAACGCTTTAAGGAACGGCACGCGAACGATCCGGAAATTCTCGAGGCGCTCGCGGAGCTGGACGGGAATCCGCTGGGCGCAACGCTGCGCATCAAAGCGCGGAGCACGAGCGACTACCCCTTCATCATGGAGACGCTCAAGAATCCGCAGTTCGCGGACGCGATCGAATCCAAGTCGTACGATGATCACTCCGAATCCATCAAGAACGTACAGAGCATCGGAGAGAATTCACGGCTCATCGGCATGGCGCTCATCGGCATCTTTGCGCTCATCGGCATCCTCATCGTCTTCAATACCATTCGCGTGGCCATCTACACCCAGCGCGAAGAGATCGGCATCATGCGGCTGGTGGGTGCGAGTTCGCTGTTCGTGCGCACGCCGTTCGTGATTCAGGGCATCCTTTTGGCCGCTGTGGCGCTCCTCATTTCCGCCGCGCTCGTGGCGCTCGGCGTGGCCTGGATCGAGCCTGTGCTCACGCCGCTGTATGACGGAACGGATCCGGGACTCAAACGGTACTTCATCGAGCACTGGCTTCGGCTCCTCGCAATCCAGGGCGGAGGCCTCGCCCTCCTCGTGGGCATTACGAGCTGGGTGGCGGCGGGGAAGTATTTGAAGCGTTAATATTGAATATTGAATATTGAAAATTCAGCATAGGAGGAATCATTGAATGTTCAATTTTCAATCTTCAATTTCGTATGCCTGAACGGAGACTCATTCGCATGGAGCTTCAGTCCGAGCCTGCGCCCGAGGCGGATTTGCGGTCTCCGGAAGGGGAGGAGGCGAAAGATCGGAAACAGGATGAACGGACGCGGAAGCGTTTTTTTGAATCACTCCTGAAGTCCAAGCTCAGCCCGGCGATCCTCGCACTTGCCGTGCTCTCGCCGCGCGCGCTCGAATCCCTCAAGGAGTCAAAGGCCGGAAAGCTGGCTTTGGACGATCTATCGCTCAAAGACGTGGCCGCATGGGAAGATCGTCCGACGCTGGAAGGGCTCCCGTCCTACGAGGCCATGCGCCGCGAACTCGCGGAGGCGATCGGCGAGGAAAAGCTCGAAAAAGAAATTCCGGTGCATACGGAGGACTATATCAATTCCATCCGCGAGATGCGGCGGGCGCAGGAACGATCAAAAGAACCCCTTGCGGTTCAGGGATTCGAAGAACAGCACGGCGTTCCGGATGAGGATATCCGGCGCATCGTTTCGGAAACCTATCCTTTGGGCTGGACCGGTGCCGGGACGGTTTCGTCGATCAATGCTTCGCCGGAGGTCGTGCGCACGCTCCTCAAGCAGTACGGGAAAACCACTAAAACCGTAAACGGCATCTGCAAGAACGGAGAGTGGAAAGACCCTACGGAACTTTTTTTAACGCAGGAGCAAGGACTTTCCTATGAAACCACGCAGCTCGTGGGGCACGAGCTTGCGCATACCAATGACTGGAACCGTTCGAACACGCTCTCCCCGGAAGATCGCCTGACGCTCCTGTACCTCGTGCATGCACGCATTTCTTCACCGAACCACCTGCGATTTCCCTACGTTGAATCCATCCGTAAAGGAAATAGGAAGGATGAGCACCTGCAGAGGTGTACGGAATACTTCGCGGAACTTATGGGGTTTGCGTTTGATATTCCGGCGCGAACCAAGGAAGGGTGGGAGCGTCGTTTTCGCGTGAAAGCCGTGGAGAACTGGGCAGAGCCCGAGGCGCACCCGTCGCCGGAGGCATTCGGCGTCGAAGATCTGAAGCTTGTGAACTGGTATCTCAACAAGGTCGACCCCGCGTTCAAGCCTTGGGAAGCGTCCGAAAAACGACAGGAGCTCATCCGCTCCACCATGCTTCGAGTATACGAACGCGAAACCGAGGCGTCTCTCGCACCCATCCCTTCCCCGGCGCTTCGCGCGTCGCTCTTCGCGCGACTGGGAGACGAGGATCGGCTGGAACGGAAAGTAGCGGATGTATTTGCCGGAACGAGCGAAGGCCGCGACGCGCCGGATGAGATCGTTACGTACATTGAACGCTACGAATCAGCGCTCTCCGACGAAGTACACGCGTTCGAGGAGGGCACGACGCCCAGATTGCGGACCGCGCAGGATGCGCTCCATCATCTGGTCTGGACCCTGGATCTCCTCTCAAAGCAGACCGGAGCGCTCGCCTCCGTGTCAGAATCCGGAGTTCTCGGACTCATGAAGCAGGCTGTAAAAAAAGCGGAAGCGGCGCTTCATGGGTGCACGCCCGAAGAAATGGACGGCCTCGCGCGCGACATTCGGAAGCGCGCGGATATTCTTCACGGCCGCATCGCGTTCAATGAACGGCCGCCCGCTTCGTTCGGGCCGTACGTGGAACGATTGAAAGACAAGGGATTCCTATGATCATGCTTCATCTCCTGTTTGATCAGCGTTATGCCTACCTCGGAGACGTATCGATGTCCAAGGGCATATTTTCAAATGCCGCGCTCACGAAGGCCGGAGAGGAGCGTTTGGGACAAAAAATCGCGTCCTGGCGAAGCGAGGGGATTCCGGTGCGTGCGGAGATTTTCGGGACAGCGGATCGTCCCAAGGACATCGTCTTCGGCAAGGAATTCGTTCAGACAGCGGACAAGCGGTTTGAAGAGGCGCTTCGAAAATGGGCGGATGATGAATGTCTCCTGGTCCTCTCCATGAACCGCGAAGCGGCTTCCTGCTGGGATCTGCTCATTCGGCTCCCGTTCGAAGGCGAGGAACGTTTCGCGCTCGCACTCTCGCTCTCAAAAGCCACGCGGCCGCAGCTTGAGAAATGGAGGGAGAATTTGGAAAAAGTAATTGAAGATTGAAAATTGAGAATTGAAAATTATTCTATAAGATAAAACCGTCGCATATCCTCAATTTTCAATTCTCAATTTTCAATCTTCAATCTTCAATTTTAAATCCAACCCTATGTTACTTCCCATCTTCCTCACCATCATCGGCCTTGCGCTTCTCGTAAAAGGCGCGGACTGGCTGGTTGAAGGCGCGAGCTCCATCGCGTCCAAGCTCGGCATCAGCGCCATCGTGATCGGTCTCACGGTCGTCTCTTTCGGCACGTCCATGCCGGAGCTCATCGTGAACCTCATCGCCTCCGGGCAGGGGAATGCGGGGCTCGCCATCGGCAACATCGTGGGGTCGAACATCGCGAACATCCTGCTCATCCTTGGCGTGACCGCGCTCATCGTGCCGCTCACGCTCAAGAAGAACACGGTGTGGAAGGAAATCCCGCTCGCGCTCCTCGCCGTGGTACTCGTGCTCATCATGGCATCGGACGGAGTCCTCGCCGGCCGGCTGGGTATGGAGGGACTCGATCGGATCGACGGCATGATCCTCATCTCGTTCTTCATCATCTTCATGTACTACACGTTCGGCATCAGCAAGGTTAAAAACCGCGAAAACGGAATCAAGCACCTCACCACGTCGCGGTCCATCCTCTTCCTGTCGCTGGGACTGGTCGGACTCTTCCTCGGAGGCAAGTGGACCGTGGACGGGGCCGTTGCCATTGCACAGCACTTCGGCATCAGCGACGCGGTCATCGGACTCACAGTGGTCGCTATCGGTACGTCGCTCCCGGAGCTCGTCACGTCCGTGGTCGCGGCGCTCAAGAAGCGCGCGGACATCGCCATCGGCAATGCCGTGGGCTCCAACATCTTTAACGTCTTTTGGGTGTTGGGATTAAGTGCCACGGTCCGTCCGCTTCCGTTTACCGGCGAAAATGCGCTGGACGTGGTCTTCGCCATCGCGGCCGCGCTCCTGCTCTTCCTCGTCATGTTCGTCGGCAAGAAGCAAACGCTCTATAAGTGGGAGGGGACGCTCTTCGTCGCGCTTTACGTCGGGTATACGGCGTTCCGGGTGATGACAGGGTGAGCTCTGATTGAAGATTGAGAATTGAAAATTGAAAATTACGAATACCCGATACATTCTTAATCTATGGCATTTAAACATTTCCTCCTCGGCTTCTTCGCCAAGACCGTCGCGAGTCTGGACGACACGGCAACGAAAATACCGGTGATGGCCGCCGTTGCCAAACGCCGGGTTGAAAAGGTCGCTTTTGCGGTCGGCAGTTTCCTCGCGCTCATCGTGACGCTCCTCGTCGCCGGGTCGCTCGCGTCTTTCATTGCCGGATTCACGTACGCGCGCTACGTACTCGGAATAATCATCGTACTCTTGGCCTTTGCCATGCGATACAACGTGCTCATGGTGCGAGAGAAAAAATTCAGCAGGCGGGAGCTCTTGCGCTTCCGCGCAAAACACCGCGTGAAGTTCATTCAGCTCGCGGGCATCGGGTTCCTCGTAACGCTCATCACACTCATCGATGATACGTTCGCATACCTCCCGCTCCTCGCTGATGTGTGGTCCGCGAGATGGTACGCGATCGGAGGGATCATCCTATCCGCATTGATCCAGCTCTACCTGCTCGTCTACTTCGCCGAAACCCTACAGAAATTCCGCTACGCAAAAGAGGTGTCGTTTTACGGACTGCTGATCTTCGCGGCGCTGGTTTTTGCCGGAGTGGTGTAGGAAGGAGCTTTTAGCTATCAGCTTTTAGCCTTTAGCTCTCTTTAATTAAGGTCATTTCAAATATAGTCTAATAGCTAATAGCTAAAGGCTAAAAGCTCATGGATTGTCAAAACGACAAAAATAGCGTACATTCCGGCAGAAAGAAGTCCATTCGGGCCCCTCGGCTTCGCTCGGGGTGACCGTTCACAATTCATTCGGGGATCGTCTAATGGTAGGACACCGGCCTTTGAAGCCGAGAATCATGGTTCGAACCCATGTCCCCGAGCCATAAAAACCGCGAGTATGACTCGCGGTTTTTTATATCGCAAAGGTCGATTGAACAACCTGGGCGAGAAGCCTGCCCCAAGCGTAGCGAAGCGAAGCCGATGGGAGTCCATGTCCCCGGCACGTCGCTCGCGCCTGTCCGCCTGCGGCGGGAGCGACGTGCCCCGAGCCATCCCCCTTCGCTCCGCAGACGGAGCTTCGGGGGATTCAGCATAAACGTCGAGGAAAATCGATGTTTTTGTTTCTTCGCATTCGGACGTTGTGGATAAAGCATTTGACAAAAAGTAATATATTTTATACATTATGTATGAAATATCTTACATCGATAAAATGCCAATCAGTATGAAGATTAAAACGTTTCTAAAATTGAAGGTTGTAACCGCCTTCTTCATCGCCGCCATTGTCGGCGTTTCCGTGAGCCTTAATAATTTATACCTCTCAATCGCCGGCGTTCTGATCGGAGTCCTCTTTTTGGTTCTCGTAAAGAGCCGGGTCAACGGCGTGCTCGTTGATGAGCGGGTCATCTCCGTGAGCGGACGGGCGTCGTACGCCGCGTATGCCGTCTCAACGGTCTTCTTTGCCTTCATGGGCCTGTTTCTTTTGATGTCTTCCAAGGGAACGGGGGACCTGGCCGTGGAGCTCATCGGCACCGTGCTCTGCTACGCGTCCATGCTGCTCATGGCCGTGTACGCGATTTCCTATCATTATCTGAACCGGAAATATGGCGGCCATTCATAATCGGATCAAGGTCCTGCGGGCGGAGTTCGGCATGACGCAGGAGGATCTTGCACAAAAAACCGGCGTGACGCGCCAGACCATCTTTGCCGTGGAGCACAACAAGTACGTTCCCTCGTTGGAGCTTGCCTTCAAGATCGCGAGCGTCTTTAAACAGCCCCTGGAAAACGTCTTCAACTACACGTAACGAGATTTATGAAAAACAATCCCATCAAAAAGGAAAACCTCCCGATCCTCATCACCCTCGCCGGGATCGGCATTATCCTGCTCGGCTTCATCTTCCTTCTCGGCACGAGCATCATCGGATTCGGGGTGAAGGAGCGGTGCCGCTTGGCGCAGGAGCGATATGACGGCGATTGCACCCGGGCTCTCATCCAATACCTGCAGGATGAGAACAACGGCTTTGAAGCGCGCAACTCCGCCATCTGGGCGCTTGGCCAACTGGGCGATGAACGCTCTCTGCCCGTACTCGAGTCATACTACACGGGCGTTGAGGGCGAACACCATGACCGCAGTCAATCCCTCTCCCAGCTCGAACTCCGGCGCGCAATCGGCTACATGCAGGGCAGTCCGAATATCACCACGTTTTTTTGGAGGTTTGGGGAGGGGGTAGGGAGGTAGGGTTTGTCCGGTTTGAACCCCACTCTCTCATGGGCGAGTGTTTGGGAATGGGTGAAGGGGAGGACGTTGGAATGAGCAGGTATCAGTTTAAGCGAGACTTGATTTTTAGTGGGCGGGGGATAGAATGGGGGTCTACCGTCTTGACGGCACTCTTATGAAAATAGATCCGGAGCAGTTTAAAAAGGTTAAGGAAGATGCGAAGAAATATTATTCAGGTGTTCACAAAGTGCACTGCCCTTATCTGAAAGAGGATATTCATTTTAATAATGAGGGTTTTGAGCACCTCTTAACAACTTCTTGGAACAGAGGTCGCTCAACTGCTGATCAGTATACTCGCTTACGATTATTGCCAAAAGCGGTCGAGGTCATTCAGTACAGTCATTTGCTTCAAGAATATAATAAGACGGGTTTATTCGTACGACAAAAAATTAATTCTCGCTGGGAAAAACGTTTAAAAGACGTACAATATTATGTCTTCATCGCTGTTTTCATAAAAAGCGGCCTGAGATTAAAAGTTGTCGTGAAAAGAATTGAGGGCGCGAGTCCTTACTTTTGGACAGTCTATCCTTCTTGGCGCGTAACGACAGGGTTTGATGGTAGTAAGCGAAAGGCTTTTTATTCCGGAAATTTGGAAGAAGATTAGAAAATTAAAATGCGCTCGTCTGCGGCTTATGTATTGGCCGCTAGGGGGCCAAAGCCCCCACAAGCGCAAAGGAAAGGTATCATGTGCCAATCTTAATGTCAAAAATTATACACAATATCATTATGTCTCACGATATCATTGAATCCGCCTCTCAAAAATTCACTGCCCTGCTCCAAGACCAGCTCGCGCGCGTTGAGCGGATGAAGCAGACCGGGGAGCCGGTTGATTATGCGTCGCTGGATAAGATCATCATCGGCATCTGTCCGGGGGACGGGATCGGGCCGGAGATTTGCAGGCATGCGAGGGCGGTTTTGGAGCATGTGCTGAAAGAGGAGGTTGCGAACGGGAAGGTTGTGTTTAAGGATATTGAGGGGCTGACGATTGAGAATCGTTTGGCGCAGGGCAAGGCCATTCCGGATGAGGTGCTGGAGGAATTGAAGTCTTGCCATGTGATCCTCAAAGGACCGACGACCACGCCGCAGGCAGGGGATGGGAGGGCGAATATTGAGAGCGCGAACGTGGCCATGCGGCGCGAGCTGGATCTCTTTGCGAACGTGCGGCCTGTGCGCATTCCGGAGCAGGGGATTGACTGGACGTTCTTCCGTGAAAACACCGAGGGCGCGTACGTGCTGGGATCAAAGGGATTCGATGTGGGTCCGGATGTGAGCGTTGATTTCAAGATCATCACGGAGCAGGGCGCGGAGCGGATTGCGCGCATGGCGTTTGAATATGCAAAGAAGAACGGGAAGGACCGCGTGACGGTGGTCACGAAGTCCAATGTCGTAAAGACAACGGACGGGAGGTTCTCACGGGTCGCGTTTCGGGTCGCCAAAGAATATCCGGAGGTGAAGACGGATGAGTGGTACATCGACATCATGACGGCCAAGCTCCTGGACCCGGCGCGGCGGGCGGATTTCAAAGTCATCCTGCTCCCGAACCTGTACGGCGACATCCTCACGGATGAGGCCGCGCAATTGCAGGGCGGGGTGGGCACGGCCGGGAGCGCGAACATCGGCACGCGATGGGCCATGTTCGAGGCCATTCACGGGAGCGCGCCGCGCATGGTCGCGGAGGGACGGGAGCGGTACGCGGACCCGAGTTCCATGATCCGGGCCGCGAGCATGCTCCTGCGGCATATCGGCCGCGTTGAGGAAGCTGACAAGGTTGCCGCGGCGCTCGACGCGTACGCGCGGGATCAAAAAACGCCGGTCACGGGCAGGGAAGACGGAGCAACGGCACAGGCGTTTACCGAAGCGGTGCTTGCGGGGTTGGGAACGTGAGCAGAAGACTTTCTCAACACGCTCCAAACTATTTTAATCGATCCATTTCTTTTTTAAGATACCCCTCCATCTTTTTGATTGTTTCCTTCAGTTTCTTTATGGTGAATTCCTCCTTCGGTTTGTTGGGAATATCTATGGCCATCTGCAATCTCTTGATGTCATTCAGAATCAGTTGAAAGACCTTGGCCATGTCGGTTTTCACAATCATGAGCCGCAACGCCCGCTTGTTCTGCCGCTTCGTATTAAACCAAATGCCTCCGCCAAATCCTCCGGCAATGACCAGGAGCAGAACGATCAATGCGCCCACCTTCCCGAGGTGAAGAGCTCCGATATGAATAATCGGTTTAGCTTTAACCAGAACCACCGGAGATTCCACAATCAGACTCAATGCCCCTCGCGCATCCCGGCTTTGGGCGCTCACGATGTATTGTCCGTTTCGAAAAGGCTGGTTAAACGTAAATTCCCAGTTGCCCATTTCATTCGAGCGGGCGGTGTTTTTTGCGACAACCTCTCCTCTTCCTTCTCTCAACACGTTCTGCACCTCGAGCAATACATCCGTGTCCGGCAATGCTGTCCCTTGCACTGTTAATCCTTGCTTTTCATCGGAAAAGAGCTCTTCGGTCACGAAGGTGATGGTTGGAGGGTCAATGGGTAGAATTTCGATGTCCACGTGATTTTCAATGCTATTTTCCGCCAGATCAACGGCCTTTACGGATATCCTTTTTTCCCCGGGGGTCTGAAGCGGCAAGGTAAAACTGCCGGAAAAGTCCGCGACGGGAATCCGGATAAAATCTCCATCGTTAATTTGTATCTGATATTCTTTCAGGCCGGAGAGCGCATCGGACGTTGTAAACTGCAGCGTGGGAGCGGGATGATCGGTCAGCTCTCCCTCAAGCACCTGCACATCGAACCCAAGCGGCGGCTGGGTATCGATCGCGATTGTACGATGCGTTGTCGTCGTTCCCCATCCGATGTCGTTTTTGAAGCGAACGTGAAGATACCACTTCCCGTCCTCTAGTGCGCCGAACGTTTTGGCATCAAAAAGACCCTCAGATCGTTCGGGCGGAACGGCGTTCGGGTTGTTGTTGAGTGCGGTACTTACGCCGGAAATATCAAGCGGCAAATCCCAATTTGTCGTAAACAGCGACACCGAATTGTACCAGAGATTCTCTTCGGGATAGAGCGGGATGTTCAACACGGGCGCTCCGGGCAACTGCTCCGAAGGCACGGGCTTTCGGATGATCTGTTCGGGTTCCGGAACTTTTTGCTGGGGATTTGGAACATTCGGAATGACCCGTTGAGGGACAACCGTAATCACCGCATCCTGCATCTTTGACAGCCCTGCGCGGCAAGCCCCAATGCTCGGCATTGGGGAAGGATAGCGCGTGCGAGATTGCGGAACAGACGCTGACTCAAGTAAGGTGGACGTCACTATGGCTATTCGTCATTCAAGCCACGCCCGTCATGACCTTTGGTACCATTTCGCATGGAGTACCAAATATCGAAAGAAAATATGGAACGATGATGGAAAAAGAGAAAATGTGAAGCGCCTGTTCCGTAAGATCGCATTTCATTACGACATGGAGATCGGAGCCATTGAACTTTGTTCAGACCACATCCACTTTACATTGACCGCCCCGCCGAGGATCGCTCCGTCTCGAGCTGTGCAGATATTGAAGAGCGTGAGCACGAAAGCATTGCTTAACTACTATCCTGAATTGAAACGCGACTATTGGGGAGGCGAGATATGGGTACAGGGCTATTTCGTGCGAACGACAGGCCCGGGCTTAACGAAAGAACAAATCGAAGTCTACATCGAGGAGCAATCCGAGGAAATCTAATCAACGATCGGCGGGTCAAGCTCCGATGCTTGGCATCGGAGTCCGCCGATCGATCCGTCGGGGCGGCTTGACAGGATATTGGTGCCGCTTCCGTCCGCCGCGGCGATTGCGGCTTCCGTGAGTGAAAGCGTTCCGCTTCCGGTGCCCTTTGCCCGGAATGCTATTCTCAGAATTTCGACGGCACCCCCCGAAACACCGTACGGTGTGCCGCCGGTTAGCGTGATAACGCCTTCGGTGTTGGAGAATCGAGGTTCTTCAAGCCAGAAGTTGAATGCGGATCCCTCTTTATCCAATGCGATCACTTCGAGCGTATCTTTGGGGAATCGAATAACGATCTGCGCCGCATTAAAGCTTATGCCCTCACTGTCAATTCGAAGATCAATCGTCATATTTTCTCCGACTCCGATTTCGGAACTGACGGGCGTCAAAGAAAACGTTGCGGCCTGCGCCGGAGAAAGCCAGCCGAACGCTATAAGCGCGGCAAAGGAACCGATGACTACTTTAAGTTTATAGGACATATTTTTTGATAGTTAAGGAGCGGATGTGTTTGACGTTCCGTTATTATTTTCTTATTGCACGAATAAATATACTGAAATCTGAAATATTAATTTTCCCGTCGCCGTTAAAATCAATGGTCTGTTTTTGGCGTTCGTCCGCGGATGTCCAATGTGAAAGAAACATACTCCAGTCCGTGATGGTAACCGCTCCGTCACCGCTTAAGTCGGCTTTCGGAAGGGTCAGACGAGACACGACGAGCGCATTGATCAATGAATACGCACTCTCTTGTTTTCGCCTGACATCAACTTGTTTTACCCGTACGCGATGAGCGCCGAATTCCAATGGGGTCGTATCCGCCGCCAGCGTATACGACCCGTCTCTTCCAGCGGTCGTTTCTTTTCGGAGTACGTCATCTATCTCAAGAATGACGACATTGTTCGGAGTAGCATTGCCGACAACGACAACAGGCTGACCTCTGCC
>Ga0315546_1001683_pt1 | contig 13681 bp, 14 predicted proteins | sample SalMarSW160170MG_FD_203833 | JGI IMG/M metagenome (GOLD analysis project Ga0315546, IMG submission 203833) | Salt marsh sediment microbial communities from the Plum Island Ecosystem LTER, Massachusetts, United States - Salt Marsh Sediment SW1601-170 ... | reverse complement strand
AATCCATGTATCTTCTAAACGAGAGTCATCCTCATCATAGGTGTCAATAAACTGAGGTGTAGCACAAACACCTCCCCACGGATTAGACTGCATATTAAATACTGATCTCATTTCAGCGGACAGGCTTTTCATATGGATTCTAAATCCTGTTGCAAAATTTTCATCACATGGAATGGCAAAGATATGTTCTTTTGAATTTTCGTTATCAGTCTTAAATATATCCCTGTAATTTGCTTCAAGCTCAAATGATCCATTTGTATTTGCTTCGTTGATGATATCGTTGCATTCCTGTATACATTTAGCCCATTGAGGTGTACCTGTGTAAATCTCTGCGTTAAGATAAATTTTTGCGAGCAATGCTTTTGCTGCCCATTTATTAAACCTTCCGTAAGTCGACACATTAACTTCATCACTTAATAATGGAAGATTTTCATTTACCTCATTTATTATGAAATCATAAACCTCCTGCCTTGTACTCTGCACAGGTAATTCGACATCGGAGAAATCAGTAACAATGGGCACATTTCCAAAGATATCCATCAAATTCCAATAATAAAATGCACGTACGGTCTTTAATTCTGCTATTACATTATCCTGGCCTACCTCAATCTTAATTTCTCCCGATTCTATCTGACCAAGAATGCGGTTAACCGTATTGATGCCATTATAACAACCATTCCATACATTGGGACCAAATTCAAATGTAGAGATCCATTCATGCAAGTGTAACCATTTGATACCTCCCCATCCTGTAGTTCTTATTGGTGTTACGCAACCATCAGCACTTTCCTCATTTATTTCAATAAGGTTTTTATAACCACACATCAAGTTTCTCATAGGTGTATATATAGGGATCAATAACGCAGGTGTATCTTCTTTCGAAAAAACAAAGTTCTCTGCAATAATCTCTGAGAACACTTCCTCATCCAGTTTTGTACAGGAATTAAATCCCATACCTAAAATTAATATAAAAGCGATTATAAATTTAATTGTCTTTTTCATCTTTACTATCTTTTAATTTTCATGTGTTTTGATTCTGCTTTTCATCTTAAAAGGTAAGATTTACTCCCAGTGTGAAAGTTCTGGTAGTAGGAAATCTATAACGGTCATCCACACCTGGTGTAAGTCCAGTTGAGCTCACTTCCGGGTCTATACCTGTATAACCGGTAATAGTGAATAGATTAAGCCCTGATACATAACAACGCGCATTACTTATTACACTGTTATTAACCTTGAAATCGTATGCCAGTGTAACATTATCCACTTTCCAGTAATCTCCTTTTTCTATATAATAGCTAACATACTGCAAATCACTGGTTAACCTTGTTTTTCCATATACATCATCAAAAGCTGATTTCAGCACGTTGTAAGTTGTGATGGTTGGATTTCCTAAAATCATTGCCGGAATATTTACTATCTCGAATCCAAAAGCACCTCTCATTGTAACATTCAGTTCCCATTGTTTGTAGCGGATGTTATTGTTAAATCCAGCATAATATTTAGGAAGGCCGTTACCTACATAGTGTTTGTCATCCTCAGAAGTATTCTGGAAAGATTGAGGTTCGCCATTCGCTCCTTCAACGATCCAGACACCATCAGCACCTATATCGATAGTTTTCCAGGTATAAAAATTGCCGATAGGGTAACCTATTTGTACACGATGGGTTGGCTCATTTATAGGACCACCGGTACTGCCTCTCATGAACCAATCATTGGTGGTTTCGTAAAGATCATTGTTTAGAGATACCAGTTCATTCACGTTTGTTGAAAAACTGACACTTGTATTCCAATTGAGCTCAGGTCTTCTTATGAGATTGAAATTAATTAATGCCTCAACTCCTTTATTCATCATAGTCCCAACATTGGCTGTAATACTTGTATACAGATAAGGAGGAACAGGTACCTGGTAATCCCAGAGCATATCTTCTGTAAGACGATAATACAGATCAATATTACCACTGATGCGATTACTAAATATAGAAAAATCTACACCCAGATTGTACTCTTTTTTACGCTCCCATCTTAAGTCTGGATTGGCATTACGAACAGGAGTCAGTCCCTGTATCCATTCTCCATTCCACAAACCACGGCTCCCATAGTTAAGACTGGTAAGTGACATATATGGTGAGGAAGGTGCTACACCTGTTACCCCAAAGCCAGCACGTAACTTTAGATCATTAACGGCGTCAACATTCTCCATGAACTTTTCTTTGTTAATTCTCCAGCCAATTGATAAAGAAGGGAAAAAACCCCATTTATGATTTTCCCCAAATTTTGAACTACCTTCTTCTCTAATACTTGCCATCACCAGGTATTTATCATCCCAGTTATAGGAAATTCTTCCAAAGAATCCTATTAGCTTATCTGACTCTGCATAACTGCTCATAGCTGCTTCACCTCTGCCAAGTGCATACCCTGATTCCATTTTATTATAAGAATATTGATCCGTTGGGAAATCCCAGTTATCCATAAAATGCCTAGAAGACTTCGAATCCTGATAGCTGTATCCACCTAACATTACAAACCTATGCAATCCAAATTGCATAAAATAAGTACCAGTTAACTCCAGTAAGTTTTCAGTGTATGAACGATTACTGATCGATGCATAACCATTTCTTCCAGCCTTAACCGTTGATGTATGTTGCTTAGTCTCTGAATAACCCGTTTCAGTATCCCTCTGAACATTTGCGAGAAGTAGCTTTATCTCCAGATTATTAATAGGTGTTAGCACAACGTTTCCGCTATATCGCTCTTCAGATTCAGTGGTAAGACCGTTTGTTTCCATGATTAATGCTACCGGATTCTCATAACGTAATTCATTACGCATAATCCAATCTCCGTTTTCATCTTTTACATCGTCTGTAGGATTACGACCCAGTGCATATCCATAAGCATCTATACTGCCACTTCCGGATAATCCAGCCCAATATTCCCTTTTCCGGGCATTGGCGTTTAGATTAAATCTTAATTTCCCGTCCCACATAGAGTGATTTATGTCCAACCTTCCTGACAACTGATCGGTGTTAGTGCGTAGGAACAATCCCTGCCATTCACGATAATTGATAGAAGCTGTATAATTGGTCCTTAAATTACCGCCTGTTAAAGTCAGGTTTTGTGTATGGCTGAACGGTAAGGGCCGCATAATCTCTTCAAGCCAATCAGTACCCTCTCCTCCATAATCAGTAAATGTAACACCTTCACTTATATATTTCCTGAACTCATCTGCTGTCAGAAAATCAAGTTTCTTTTTCAGAGTCTGAACAGACATATAAGAGTTGTATTGTAAGGAAACGCGATCACCGGAAACTGCCTCTATTTTTCGAGTTGTTATCAGTATTACACCATTAGTTCCACGAGTACCATAAATAGCTGCTGCTGAACCATCTTTCAATATATCGATAGATTCAATATCTTCAGGTGCAACAGATTGTAATGTTCCGGGTACACCATCGATGAGTATCAGAGGTTGAGTTGATGATTTTAGTGTGGATACACCTCTTAATAATATCTCTGTTGAAGCAGTTGGGTCACCTGAGGGCGCTGATACTGTCAGACCTGCTACTTTACCCTGAACCAACTGTGCGGCATCCCTTACATAGCCTTTCGTAAAACTTTCACTTTCGACATGTGAAACGGCACTTGTAACATCGCCCTTTCTTTGCGTACCGTAACCTATAACAACAATTTCATCCAATCCTGTTACACTGGGTTCTAATGAAATATCGATAACCGTTTTCCCAGCAGCGGATACTTCCTGGGAAACATATCCTACATAACTGAAAATAAGTACGTCATCATCGTTTTGAAGCACAATAGAATATTCTCCATTAGCATCAGCCATCGTGCCAGTTGTTGTTCCTTTAATTTGAACACTAGCTCCAGGTAAAGAGGCTCCGGTTTCATCAGTAATTTTACCAGTAATTTGTTTTTGCTGATTTTTTAATCCTGATTTCATTTCTTGCTCAGTAGTTATATTTTCAGTGTCAATAGTTACATCTGAAAACTGAGAATAAACATTCACAACAAATACATTTGTTGCAACAAATAAAATAATCAAGAATACAATTTTTAGTTTCATATTTATGTTATTTTGATTAATTAGACTTTAGGCATTGATTATCTATTTTAAAAATTAAGAACATTATTATTTATTAGATCATTAATAAGGACTTTTTACTTAGAATAGCCAGATAGTTACAGAAGGAGAAATATTACCTTCATTTACCGGATTTCATTTTTAGGGGATTTTTTTTCATAAGCAAGTATTATTAGATTATAAAACAGTTATTAAACATTGTTTCATTATATGAATTACTATTAATTTCGTGCAATATATATAATTTTGTTTAAAAAGGTATACAAATTACTATTAAAATTTATTAAAATAATAATTGTCTACTTAATAAATTGATATTAAATATATTATTATATTATTTGAAAATAATCTTGGATTCTTAATCTAAAATAAATATCAATTGAACTATGGTAAATATAATTTCATATAATAGAGTGACATTGTTGTTCTCTAAGTACAAATCCAACCTGATAGATCATATTTCTACGTTTTGTTAAGCAGTGATCTTTTGAATAAATGTGTGGTAAATTTTAAAGTTTTTAAAGAATTTCAAGAATCTATCGTAATTAATTTAATTTTTATAACATATCTAATTATCAATTCCATTTTTTATAGAGGTTGTTTCCTTGAATATCTCGTTGATTACTAAAATGAGCTCTAATCTTTGCGCATACTGTACTAGATTGTCGGGAACAAAATCTTTAAAAAACTATTGTCAGATTTCTCATGGATAATTTTGGCGCTAACAAGAGCGTCACCTTTTACGATACCCAAAAGTGGTAGTATTCCAACTTGTGTGTCTGGTGGGTGTCTTTCTCAATTTATTTTCTTTAAAGTAAAGGGCTCTATTGGCATAGAGCCCTTATTCCCAAGAATAAGTGTAAACCTAATCTAAAACCTAAAAGGGAATACCTATAACAAAAAGAGTAATATTTACATATAATTATCTGACCTTAATAATTGTTTAAAAGAATCTGACTTTATTAATTAAATAACACATTGCTCTTAAAATTAGAATGATTATTAATAACTAATAAAAGAACTAGTTACCATCTTTAATTAATATACTAGGTGAAACTGAGTAAATCATTTAATAAACAATGTTGACCTATATTAACCTTTAATTAATTAATAATGCTAAGATAAATTAATATTTTAATAAATCAAAAAAATAGTAAAAAACTATGTTTATAAATTATTTTAGAAATATAAATTTAGTGTACAGAAAATTAATGCTTTAAATATTAATATGCTTCATTGAAAATTATACTGAATTTATTAGAAACATTTTTAATAATTAGTAAACACTAATTCATTAAACAAGGCAATGCAGTCGTAATGAAAGGAATATAGGTTATCATCAGTTGGACAACAACAATAACCAGAAGGAATCGTAAGACATACGGCACCATAGATGAAATTGTCACCCTGCCAACAGCACTGGCTACAAAAAGTGTTGTTCCCACTGGTGGAGTAATCAATCCAATTATCAAGTTTGAAACAACCATCACACCAAAATGAACAGCGGAAAGGCCTGTATCCATTTCGATTGCAGCGCTAATGGGAAGAAGCACCGTTACAACAATCAATAAACCAGGAGCGACATCAATAAACATTCCAAAAATTAACAAGAAAATATTGAGAAGCACCACCCATTATTCCACCAAAAATAATTATCGCAAGTAAAAGTGCAGGTAATGATCTGCTAATACTGCTTATTTTTTCTTTAAGAGTTGATTTATCTTCTACATTTACTAAAAATTTTCTTCCAAGATATTTGCTCATACCCATTAAGCCAATACCAATAAGGAGACCAGGGCCCACTCCGGCCATAAAAAGCTTTTCTATTGAAACATTAGCTGTGGTTCCGTATATAAGCAAAGGTATGCTTGGAGGTAAGAGCACCTGTAGTTCCTGAACAGGCAGCTGGTGCTGTAGAATACGGACGGGAGTATCCATTTTTTTCCAGGGCGGGAATCATCATGCCTCCAATAGCAGCACATGTTGCTGCTGAAGCACCAGATACAGCCTCAAACATTTGGGATGACGCAACGGTTACTATTGGTAAACCTGAACGTCTGTGACCCCAAAAAGATTTCACAAAATTTATCAGTCTCCGGGATAATCCGCCCTAGCTCATGATCTCACCGGCCAGGATGTAAATATTTCGCCAATAGCCACAGCATCAACCATATTCTTTCCGAGGTAACCAATAAAAGCAGGTTTATGGCCTGAACCTCCTCCTGTGACTATGCCTATTTCCCCTTCTACAGGGGCTTCACGGGATTTCAGGACCCTGGGGTTTATTGTTCCTGCCACCAGGTTTTTATTAGCTGCTTTAAATCCGGCAACCATTTCGTCAACAATATTATCTGGATCATTAATAATTCTATGCATGATATGAAAGTTCAAAATTTACCTTCTGGAAACTCTATGTCTTCAAAATATCTGTAATCATCCATGGTAGCTGGTGGAATAAAAACACATATTAGCTTAATATCTTTCTTTCCATCATTGCGTACCATATGTATTGATCCTGGTTCAAAAAGCACTGCTGTACCTTTTCTTATCTCCCTGACATTACCATCTATATAGACTTTACCGTTACCACTAGTTACATAAATCAACTCTTCCATTTCAGGATGGGCATGAGCTGGTTTCACAGTATTTCCTGGTTTAATAACTACCGTATTAAGTGAAAATTTTAAGCTGACATTCATATCAGGGGTTATCAACCATTTAAGGGATCTCCCAGGGAGTTCCTCTTTCTTAATCCTTTCTTCATATATAATATTTTTCATACCTGAATATTAAGTGATAAAGGGCTACCTCCCCTTTAACTTTATTTGAGCTTAGAATATAATCCTTTGCCTTGTATATGAAGATTTTTATCTGAGTAGGCCCCACGCCCTCCTCCACAATCTTATTATTGATTGTGCCTCCATGTGCTTCTTCATAGACATACAAATTAAGAGCTTTGTTACCCCTTCTATTACCTACAGCAACAGAAGGTTTTCCTTTGAAAGTACCGGCGCTAAATCCATGACCGAATGCCAAATCCGATTGGTAGCTCCTTGTCCATCTATCAGAGCAGTTACTATATATATTTAAGGTATTACCATGGCAAGGCTCAATAGTTATAAATTCTTTTACAGAATCATTATTAATATCAAAAAAAGTAAATTCACTCACCTCTTCTTTGAACAATAAATCGACCTGTCAACCTGATTTAAGGTCCGGGGCTATTTCATAAATCCCTTCCCTGCCGGATATGTATATTGCTTCCCGACCATTGAGGTTTGCTTTAATCATACCATGATTATGTGTAATATTATTGATGTAAAGTTCAGGATTCTCCTGGAGATTTCCTTCTTTGTCAAGAGGTATTATGTATAACTCTCCGTGTCGACTCCAGTCTTCAGGATCTTTTTTAAAAATACTTACGGAAGCTGCAAACAACCAATTGATATTCTCTACAGTAAGGATTTCGCAGCGATGAGCAAAAGGAAGATCGATTAGTTTCTTTGTATTCCATTTCCCCCTTTTTTCCTCATGTAGATATATAGCTGCCTTTTCACTTATAAAAGGGTGGGAAAAGGCCCATTATTGACACAAGTCTTTTCCTTGCCCCAGGTAAAATAACCATGCACATAACTCCTCCTGGTCCGTCTGATACTTTTACCATTTTTCTTTCTTCAAGCCCTATAAGGTAAAGTGGATATTCCCCCTCTGAACCTATACCAAAATAAGACTGCCCGTTAAAATCGAGCAAATCAGCTGCGTATACCTGAGGCAAACTAGCTATTATAGTTTTTTTCACTCTTTATTTTTCAGATCCTGTATATTCTTTTTCTATGGCATAAATTCTGTAAATCTTTGGCTGGGATCTTCCTCCTGGAATATATTGAACTGACATCCATACTGTAACTAAGCTTTTTGCTATTTCATCATTGACAACTTTAGCTCCCATGGTCAGGATATTTGCATTATTACTTAGTATAGATCTTTCAGTTGAATACTCATCCGTGCAGGTAACTGCATAAGCTCCAGGCACCTTATTGGCAGCAATACACATACCGAGTCCTGTACCGCATAATAGTACAGCCCTGTCGTGCTTTCCTCCTGCAACTGCTTTTGCAACTTTATGTGCAGTATTGGCATAAATTATATCATCGCTCCCATAATCATCGACCTCATATCCCAGTGAAGAAAGAAACACCATTAAAACTTCTTTAAGAGCAGAAGCATTAGGATCACTACCTATTGCTATCGGTTTGGTCATAATTCAGACAATATTTCCCTAACTTTGTTATAAGCTGTTCTCCCACTATTATAAACGGGCACTTTAATATCCCTTAAAAAAGGTTCCAGAGCACTCATCGACACCTGTGCCATTGTGATTACATCAAGCTTATTTGGAAGCTTTTCAACCTCATCTAAGAGAATCTCATTGTGTTTATCCACATTACCCTTTTGGATCTCTTTGAATGCATTGCTGGAAAGTACTGTGGTAATTTCAATTCTTTTACCAGCCTCTTCTGCGGCCTTTTTTAATAATCTCTCTTATGGAATAATGGTAAATGGCAATGTTGCTAACAATCCTATCCGTGAACCTTCAGCAACAGCGATATCCATCATCGGTCGGTCAATCTGCAGCATAGGTATATCTATCATTGGTCGTGCAAATTCAACCGCCCTGTTGAAAGTTGAGCAAGCCAGCAAAATAAGATCTACCCCAGCCTCCTGAAGGAAATGAGCATATGTGGCAAATTTAAAATAGATTAACTTTGGGGATTACCCCTGGTTCCTGAAGAAAATTCAAGTTCTGCACTGTATCATCAACATGATGAACAACCTTTACTTCAGGAATAATCTCCTGAATGAAAGGCTCAACGCTTCTTGATGAAATTAACGCGGCATGTATAATGCCCAATGTTTTATTACTTAGATCTTTCAAAATAATAATATTATCATTATCATTATACAAATATGTTAATATACTTTGCTGTATCACTAACTGGAATTACCTGATGACGTTCAAGTGCGTTGAAATATAAAGCATCTCCTTTATTCATATAATATTCGACATCTCCTACCTGAAATTTCATTAAACCATCTAATATATAAATAAATTCTTCACCAGTATGAGCTAAATGATGCTCCTTTACCTCCCCTTTCCTCACAACAAAAAGGAATGGTTGCATTTTCTTATTATGATATTCAGAAGCAAAGGGGAATATGTTGTACCCACGCTCAGTAAGCACAGTCTGGTTTTCAGAAGTACTGGAACTAATATGGATTGATCCATAATGATCATTTTTTTCTAATAAGGCAGAAACTTTTGTGCCTAGTGCATCTGCAAGTTTAATAAGAGTAGCAACAGATGGAAATACTTTGTTGGTTTCAATTTTTGATATCATACTCTTAGATAGGTTACATCTTTCAGATATCTGCTGGATTGTACGATTTTGTTGAATTCTTAAATTTCTTATAAGAGTACCTAATTTTATTTCATTCATACAATTTTATTTATTAAAGATTGTTAATTATATGTAAACAATGTTTCACCTTTTTTTATACCTAAACTTAATAAAAAAATATTTTTCACCTATGTCTTTTATTGATTTTTTGCATTCAGGATATATATTTCATCAAATGCAATATAACTCTGTGAGATGTTAGTTCATCTCCAGCATCTTAGAAAAACAAGAGCTTTGGTTATTTTCTTTTAAATATAATTATTTTATTTTCGTTTTTAAGATTCAGTGAGTTTTTAAAGTAAAATATGTTGAGAAAATTCCAGTTCAGCAATTCAATATACTCTCTTGAATTAAATAGTTAATAACTAATCCTCTGGGGAAAATATATTATTTTATTCTTGGTATATCCTGGTTCTCTATTAATATTAATATAGGAAGCCTGTATTAATAAGCATGTTGTGAATAACTTTTAATCTTAATAAATACATCAATAAATGAGATATTTGATTGTCCTAATAATTAATTTATTTAGGGCAAGAGGGTTTGTCATTTTCTGTTCACAATTAGTTTTTCTGAAAATTATTGTACGATCAATTTTGACTAATAACTATTCTCAGAATTAAATAAATTGTTAGTTAAATGCTGTTAAAGTGTCTTTTACCTTTATATTTTACTTAATAAAATTTTTCAAATACTGTGGGGGAGATCACCTATCTCTTCCCACACCTCATCAAATACTTGTCTGTAATGTTATGAAAAGGCTCTTATAACTCTCGTCCCATCAACCGTTAGATGATATCGCTGTAATCCGGAATATCTGTTCTTTTCTATCCTTATATAGCCTTTTTGTGATAATTTTTTTAGGTGGCGATATACCCTGGTGTGCTGCCACGATAAGAGTATATCAGAAAGTTCCCTGGCTTTAAGACCGTTCATGCCTTTTTGCCTGAACAGGTAGGCTCTTAAAAAATGGAGGTATGGTATGCCAGATCGGTTACCGCAACGATATGGGCAATGAAATGATAACCATTTCATAAGGAGCGGAGCTGGATGGTAATACTCCCCGCAAGTGTTGAACCCCTATGATCTGTTGGGACGAGGGTTCGACACCCAACACTAGGAATCCTTTGGGTTCGAAAATACCCGGGTATCGAAGTTGACCAGAAAACAGGGCAATGCAATTGATTTACCGCAATATAACCACACATTGGGGTAGTGAATGGAACTTTATCTATATTGATGGTACGAAATTAATAGCCAGAGCAACAAACAATCCGTTGTTAATCAATATGTAACAAAGATTTATTATCTTCGCTTAAAGAAGCATGTTCTTTGGGAAAATGGCGAAATAAAGTGGCACTTCTTGTACCATTGAAAATGGGGATCGAGATAAAGCACTGTAAAATAACCCTTTAATGGGGTGAATATGTGGTCTGATACGCTCCACGATGGACCACTTACACCACACCCTAAGGAGGGTGGTTTTTTTATGATTATCACCGCAAGTATTACGATCACATTGATTTAACGAATCGCCCCCTGCATTCATAATTTTATAAGCGGGGGCAGAAGATGGCTAAAAAAAGTGGCGGTTATTGAAATTCCTTCTTGCTAAACAAAAGCAAACAATAAATTGAATAGTCAAGATTATATAAACAAAATAATAAAATACTCTGCAAGGTTTGTAGAAGAAGTAACTTCTTATAACGCACTTGAATTGTACGATATTAATATACATTCCGAAAACTTCTTCATACCTATTTTTAATCAAATATTTGATCTAAAACTTGAAAACCTTAATAAGACGATAAAAAAGAATTATCCTTCTATTGATCTTGCCGATTTTAAAAAACGTGTTTCTTTTCAAATAACTGCCACTTCCACAACTAAAAAGATTAAAGAAACTATTGAAAAATTTATCAGGTACAATCTTGATAAAGAATTTGATACACTATACATATATATAATTACAGAGAAGAAGAACAATTATTCTGATGCTCAGATAAGTAACTTACTTCCTAAAAATTTTCATTTCACTGTAAAGGAGCACATATTAGATAATAATGATCTTCTTAATATGGTTAATGGACTTGCCATAGAGAAGCTATCTTACTTGGCTAAAATCTACGAGCAGGAGTTCTCGGATATTCAAATAGAACAAAGACATAAAAAATATCGCTATGGCTATCTGTCAAGTGATGAGGATAAGTTAATTCTAAATTCCTTACAGGTTAAAGTCCCACCAGAACTTTATATCGCTGAATTAGATATAGATGAGAAATTAATTCAAGATAGAATTAATGAGTGGTGTTCAAGCATGGGATATCGAGTAAAAAAGAGGAGGATGCCAAAGCAAAAATTGATAATTAATGAATTGGCGCATAATAAAGTAATGTGTCAGGATTGGTTGTTTTGGGAGGGTAAGCTTTTTACGTTTAGAGATTTAAGTAAGAGTGGCGAACCATTAGCTGGAATAGTGGATAAAGGCACAATTACAGAAATTAATAGTGAAGACTATTATAATCAAAATGAAAATGCACTTAGGGTTTTTAAAAACCTGCTCCGAAATGCTTTAAGAGAAGATTGTCACTCAAAAGGATTAGAATGGGTAAATAAGAAGGAATTATTGCGATTTAAAAAAGATAAGGATCAATCGGGTTCAAAAATGATAAGTTGGAAAGGAAAACATAAAGCCAAAAAAACTGTCGTTACGGAATTAATTAATAAGAAGAAAGGGCATGTTATTTGCAACCGGCATTTAGCATTCCATCCTGCATTTGAACTAATTGATAATACATGGTTTTTAATTATTAACTCAACATGGAGTTTTACCAACCCCGATGGAAGACGAACAAGTAGGTTCGAGAAAGATTATTTGTCGGGTATAAAGAGATTGGAAAACAATAAATCCATATATAATTTTTTTAGATTTTGGTCATATTTCCTGAGATATAAAGATTTGTTTTCAAGGAAGAATCAAATTTTAAAATTTGAGGAAATATTTCCATTTATGGTACAACCAAAATTAGAAGATGACAAATGGCTACCTGCGAGAGAAGAATTGTCTCAAATTGAACATAAGGACGCAATTATTATGAATGATGATGAACTAACATTAAACCTATTCGATTGAAAAGAGTTAGGTACATAGAAGAACCCTCTCTGCAGTTTGGTACTGACCAGCATATTTGCCCCAAGGCTGGAATCTATTCATATTCTCCATATGATATTGATTATGTGCGACCTGAAAAAGTTACGATTGGGATCATTGGGAGATCAGATAGTATTGACCAAACTCTTAAATGGATAGATGATTGCAAATCACATATTGACGGGAAACAAAGTAAAAATCCACTGCCAAATTTATTTTTAAATTTTTGTGGCTTTAATCGAAATGTTGGGTTTAAATCTGAGATTGCTTATGATGAAAGCTATATTCGAAAAATAAATAATTCAGAGTTCGATAGAATAATAAAGGATACAAATGATCTTGGGAAGAGAATAAAAGAAATCGCAGAATTGTATTTAACCGAAATAAAATTTCTATCTAAAAACAAAAAGCCTGATGTAATATTATGTGTATTAAGTGAAAATTTTATAACCTATATTCAGGAATCTCAAGAGGAACATGAAGATGACGATATATCTCCATCGCAGTTTGAAAATGGCTCTTACAATAAAGAGATAATTGACAAGGAGCAAAACTTCAGAAGATATCTAAAAGCAAAAGCAATGCAATATAACGTTCCATTACAATTGCTCAGAGATCGTATATCTTCACCTACTTCTGACATGCAGGACCCTGCAACAATCGCTTGGAATTTCTTCACGGCATTGTACTACAAAGCATCTGGAACTCCATGGGCATTAATCAGACGGGATTATTCTGAAACTACATGTTTTGCCGGTGTTAGCTTTTTTAAAAGTCGAGATCGCAAATCAACGCAGACCAGCATTGCTCAAATTTTTAATGAACTCGGTAATGGAGTAATACTACGTGGGGAAGAAATTCAAATGCAAAAGAATGATTTAGTCCCGCATATGGATGAAAAACAGGCGTTTGATCTTATTTCAATGTCACTTCGTGAATATTTGCATATTCTTGCCCAATCCGGACAGTGATTCC
>Ga0315546_1001674_pt1 | contig 13723 bp, 13 predicted proteins | sample SalMarSW160170MG_FD_203833 | JGI IMG/M metagenome (GOLD analysis project Ga0315546, IMG submission 203833) | Salt marsh sediment microbial communities from the Plum Island Ecosystem LTER, Massachusetts, United States - Salt Marsh Sediment SW1601-170 ... | reverse complement strand
TAACCCGGAAATATCTTGTGGTAGTATATAAAAAGATCAGCGCTGATGATGGTTTTATTCTGACCTCTTATTTGGCTGCTCGGCCTTCTTCAAGGAGGATAACAATATGGAAGTCTTAAAGATATTGCAAAGACCTCAGGAAATAGACTGGGATTACGACGAAGAGGCTGATGTGCTCTACCTCTCAGTTGGAAAACCCCAACCGGCTCTAGGCATAGATATAGGTGAAGGGGTTGTTGTACGCTATGACGAAGCTCACAAGGAGGTAGTTGGGATTACGCTCATAGGGTTGCGGGATCGAGTATTAAAGGGGATTTCCGAGAGAGAAATGAGAGATCATTAGATGCTCGGCATAACTTCGGTGTTGAGAGTCACCCGTATAACCTGTGCGCCTTCTTCACATGGCTTTGCCGATATTTCGCACCAAGCATTATTTAGTAGAATTTAGCTATATCTTTGTGAGTTACATCAATCACATGGAAAACACCAGCTCCCCGCCCTTGTAGACCTCCTGCACGGGGGAGACTCCTGCATGGTAGGCGAGGACGGCAGGGCTCTCACCGTCGAGGAGAAGGAAGTCGGCCTTTTTCCCCTTGTTCAGGCTCCCTACCTCCTTTTCCATGCCGACTGCGTAGGCAGCATTCAAGGTTGAGGCAACCAGGGCCTCGTTTACTGAAAGGTTCATGGCGAGCACGGCAAGGCCGAACACAAAGGGCATGGATTCCGTATAGCTTGAGCCGGGGTTGCAATCGGTTGCAAGGGCGACCGGAAGGCCCAGCCCCACCATCTTCCGGGCAGGCGCGTAGTTCTTACGAAGGCTGTAGGCGGTTGCCGGAAGGAGCACCCCTATGACCTCCTTCTCCGCCATGGCACGGAGATTCTCCTCGTTTGCAGCCAGAAGATGCTCTGCCGATGCAACGCCCAGTTTCGCAGCAAGGCCTGCTCCCCCGAGATCATGCACCTCATCGGCGTGGATCTTGAGCCCCATCCCCGCCTCCCTTGCGCAGCTCAAGATTCGGCGGCTCTGCTCCACGCTGAAAGCGCCTTTCTCACAGAACACATCGCAGAACCGGGCTATGCCCTGCTGTGAGACGGCCGGTATCATCTTTTCAATGAGGATATCTACATAGGTATCAGGGGCCTTTGCATATTCCCCGGGTATGGCGTGGGCTCCCAGAAAGGTGGGTATTACATCCAGCGGCGTTTCGCGTCCGATACGTTCGATGACACGGAGCATCTTGAGCTCGGTCTCGGTCTCCAGCCCGTAACCGCTCTTTATCTCGAGGGTTGTTGTGCCGAATTTCAGGGCAGAAAGGGCATTTTGCCGGGTTGTCGAGAAGAGTTCTTCTTCAGAGGCTGCCCGTGCCGCCCGAACCGATGACAGGATTCCCCCTCCTCGGCGCAGTATCTCGAGGTACTCCATTCCCTCAAGGCGTTGGGAAAATTCCTCCTCCCTTTTCGCAGCAAAGCACATGTGGGTGTGGGGGTCCACAAATCCGGGAATAAGGCAGCGCCCGCCACAGTCAACCTCCACATCCAGGTCATGGCCGGGATTATGGGCGGCAACCTCTTTCCCATCACCAATCGCCTCGATAATCCCATCATGGCAAAGGAGGGCTCCTCTTTCGATCCGGGTTACCTTCCCCTGGTCCTCCCCTGCCAGGGGTCTCCCGGGATCAAGCGGGGTAACGATGCGAGCATTTTTGAAGAGTTTCCGTATCATGCCGGGTTATCCCGCAGGATATCGAGGAGGCGAAGTTCTATCACCTGCTGGGGATCGAATTCCGCGATCTGCATATAGTAGGATGAGCTCTCTAGGAGCGCCTCTGCAGGGATCATCCCATAGATTTCAGTTTCTTTCACCTGAACGCCCCACCTTTCTGCCTCCATACGGATGAGCTCCAGGATACGGTAGAGGGCATTTTTCTTATAATCAGTGACGTTCACGCTTACCTGGACGAGCCCTCGTTCCTTGAGCGCAAGGCCGATACACTTCACATGGCCCAGCCCGCCGCCGGAAGAGCGAACCGCCTTGGCGATCTCTCTGGCAACACGGACATCATCTGTCCCCAGGTTCACGTTAAAGGCGATAAGAAATCCACGGGCTCCGATAACCGTTGCCCCGGCAGATGGATGCAATCGGGGTTCCCCGATATCAGGATGCCGGTCCGGGTTCTTTATCTCTTTTTTCAGGGCCTCGTACTGCCCCTTTCGGATGGCTTCAAGATTCTTTCTCTCCGGCCTTATCGCGGCCTCTTCATAGAAGTAAACGGGAACCCCTGTCTCCCGGTGAAATCTTGCGCCGAATGCATGGGCAAGCTCCACGCAGGCCTCCATGGTGATATCCTGGAGCGGCACAAAGGGGACGACATCCACCGCCCCGATCCTGGGATGGCTGCCCTGATGGTGCTCCAGGTCGATACGGGAGATCGCTGCCTTAGCCGCCTCAAGGAGCGCCTCCTGAACGGCCTCTGGTCCGCCCGCAAGGCTCACCACCAGCCGGTTGTGGTCTTTGTCCGCACGGTACTCCAGGAGGACGCAATCCTTTCTGTCACGGAAAGGGGATACGATTTCCTCGATAACATCCTCTCTTCGCCCCTCGCTGAAGTTGGGGACGCACTCAATGAGTTGTCTTGTCATAGCATTGTTGATATAGTTAAATTCTTCAGGTTAATAGGCTGAAGGCTGAAGAAGTTTAATTTCACTCACTGCCCTGAGCTTATCGAAGGGCCTTGTCCCTTCAGTCTATCTATCTGAGCAATTACGATCTATTCAGCAATTATTTTCCATTGGGTTCAAAGCAAATCCTTCCATCAAAATGGGAACCGGCACAAGAGCAGAAGGGATTTCTCGGTGGGGCTTCCCAGGGAGATGTCCACCCTCGTTTTTTCCCTGATCTCATCCAGGAACCTCCCTTTCGCATCCCGGTTATACTTATGGGCGCTGCTTACGGCGCTATAGATATTGCCCCCGTAGAAGCCTAGCTCAAAGATGGTGATAATCGCGCCGATCGCGACGAGATCGTTATCAAATGCCTCATACGCGGCATATATCATGGCGCCGTTCAGAAAAAATGATATCAACGCATCCCTCTTCCTTCCGCAGTACAGATGTCCTGTGCCCGGCACCACGGCAAGCAGGCCGGCAATGGTGGGGTTCTTCGTCCTGACCGGCACCCCTTCCGTTAGCTCCGCCAGGGTCTCCTTGATCTTGTATTCATCCCTGCTTTGGGAAGAGACCTTCCCGAAGCTCTCTATTGCCTTGCTCCACAACCCCATTTCCAGATAGACCCAGGCCCTGTGATAAAGGGCTTCGTCCCTGAGGGCTTGATCGGTGGCTAGGGTAATGAGGTTGTTTAAGGCGGTGAGGGCCATGGCATACCGATTGAGCCCGAGGTACGCCTTGCTGATTTCCAGATAAGATCTGAGTGCATACTTGGTGCCTTGATACTCCTCAATGAGGGCGTAAAAGGCTTGAATGGCCCGTTCGTACTGCTCTCCATTCAAATATGAAAGGCCGATCCGGTATCTGGCAAGCTCAACCTTATCGGCGTGGGGGAAGAGGTAAATGAACCGCTCATATTCTCCGATTGCCCGGTAGTACTCACCCCTTTGAAAGTACTGCTCCGCGAATTGAAATTGCCCTTCCGGATCGAGCACTACCCCGGAGGCGGCACAGCAGTTGAGAGGGAGAAGGAAGGTCAACAAGAAGCATCCTATGATCGCTCCTGAAAAGCGTGCCGGCCAGCTGCTCAATTCACTGTTTATTCCACCACCAGAAGTCATTATTCTCCAACGGATCGTAGCATAACAGCTCGTCGTTCACCACTATCTCCGGCGACAATCGCAGCTCATCCCTGCCGCACCTCAACAGACGATCAAAGGTCATCACCCAGCCGATGAAGAGCCCGTGCTTTTCAAGGCACTGGAGGCTGTAGCTCGAGCAGGAGGGATACATGGGACAATTCTTGCCGTCGATCGGCGAGATATACTTCCTGTGCAGCTCAACCATGGATCGCAGGGGGTCAGAGCTTTGACCAGCCTGTGCTTGGAATGCCTGCCGGGGCGTATTCCAGTCCCATGGACCGTTCAGGGAAGAGGCATGCCCCACGGTGGCAAAGCATCCAAAGATTATCAAGAAGATGATTGAAACCTTGATTTGAAGGGACGGAGAAACGGAGAAACGGAGAAGCGGGGAGCCGGTGAATCGGAGAGAAAGCGAATCGGAGAAGCGGGGAGCCGGTGAAGCGGAGATTATTTGATAAGCCATTTGTCTGCCTCGTTGATCATCGTTACTATCTGCCCAATGATGTGATCATACGCCGCATCAAGCTCATCACACAGAGCATCCTCTATATATTCGCATCTGCCGGCAAACTCAATCCATACCTGTGTTTCGCATGCCTCGCTTTCTGCATCACTCAACTTGGCGATAAACATTGCCTTGTATCGTCGTTTTCGCCATGCCTCTGCAATATTTGCACAAACAGAACGAGATGAACGACGTATCTGATCAACCATGGAATACCTCTCTTCGGGCGGAAAATCTTTCATTATATAAAAATCTTCATAGCCGAATCCATGGCATTCTGAAAAACCCTCAGCTCCTTATATCCTGTAATCCTCTCTCCCATTCCCCGTTTCCCCGGCTCTCCGTTTCTCCGCTTCCCCCATTCCCCGATTCACCGCTCACTCACGCTACCTCTGCGTGACCCTCAGAACCTCCTCCGCGGTTGTAGTCCCATTAAGCACCTTCATCACCCCATCCTGGCGAAGGGTTACCATCCCCTGGTTCACGGCCTCGCGTTTAATGGTGTTGGAGTCGGAGGTCTTTAGTATGAGATTCCTGATCGTATCATCCATGATCATGAGCTCGAATATCCCCGTTCTTCCCTGGTAACCGGTATTGAGGCAGGCCTCACATCCCGTACCCCGGTAAATCTCTCTGCCGCTCCTCATTTCAGCGGTTATGCCGATATTGTTCAAGGACTCCTCGTCGGGCGCATAGGATTCCCTGCATTCATCGCACACCTGTCTTACGAGCCTCTGAGCCAATATTCCGATCACCGACGAGGTGACCAGAAAGGGTTCTATCCCCATATCTATGAGCCGCGTTACCGCACTGGCTGAATCGTTTGTGTGGAGGGTCGAGAATACCAGATGGCCCGTCAATGCCGACTGGATGGCAATCTCCGCGGTTTCCAAATCCCTGATCTCACCCACGAGGATCACATCGGGATCCTGACGCACGATGGACCGCAGGCCGTTTGCAAAGGTGAGGTTTATCTTTGGATTCACCTGGATCTGGCCGATCCCATCGATCTGGTACTCGATGGGATCTTCTATGGTGATGATATTGATGTCCGGGTTGTTGATGGTGCTCAAAGCGCTATAGAGGGTGGTCGTTTTACCGCTCCCCGTGGGACCCGTGACAAGGATAATGCCGTGGGAAGACTTGATGAGCTCATGAAAATGCCTCAGGCCATCCTCGGGCATCCCAATGTCTGAGAGCCCTAACAACACATTTCTCTTGTCCAGGAGCCTGAGGACCACTCTCTCTCCAAAGGCGATAGGGATGGTGGACGCCCTGATATCAACATCCCTATCTCCTATCTTGATCTCAATCCTCCCATCCTGGGGAAGCCTCTTCTCCGCGATGTTCATCCCTGCCATGATCTTGATCCTGGAGATCAGGGTAGATTGAATATGTTTTGGAGGAGTGAGCATATCGTAGAGTATGCCGTCCAGCCGATACCTGATCTTCAGACGGTTCTGGTAGGGCTCAATATGTATATCGCTGGCCCTTGCCTTCACCGCCTGAGAGAGGATCAGGTTCACCAGTTTTATGATGGGGGCATCACTGGTATCGTCCAACAGATCGCCCGTTTGTTCAACCGCGGAGAGAATCAGATCCTTGTCCTCATCGCGCATATCCTGGATAACCTGCTCTGCCGAATCCCTGCTCATGTCATAGGCATAGTTAATGGCAGAGAGGATGGCCGAATGCGGGGCAAGCACGGTCTGGACCCCGTTCCACCCCTGGATCAGGCGCAGATCGTCAAGGGGCTGAAACAGGGTGGGATCGTTTACGGCTATATAGGCCTTGCCGTCGGTAGTCACGGGCACCATCCTGTACTTCTTCAGGAACTGGATGGGAATATGCTCCGTAAAACCGAGATCCATGCCCTCAGTGGGGATGGCGGACCATAACGGTAATCCGAACTGGATGCCGAAGGCCTTTAATAGATCTGCCTCTGTGATCGCACCTTTCTGGATCAAGATTTCTCCGATGCGTCCGCCCTTGTCCTCCTGAATCATGAAGGCTTGGTCGAGCGCATCCTCTGAAAGGGAGCAAACCTCTTTCAATATCTCTCCGATGAGCCTTTCCATCACGGCCGATAATCCTTATTCATCATTCCGGTCCTGATCACTGCGTTCCGGCTTTTTGTACATCTTCACAGCGCCCCTTTGCACCCCCTCCATGTTCTCTTTTTTCTTATCATAGATCTCCTTTGCCTCTGTGGGGTTCTCTATCACATAGGGCGTGATAAAAACGAACAGGTTTGTCTTGTTTTGGGATCTGGACAGCGCGCTGAAGAGCCAGCGCAAGACGGGGATATCTCCGAGGCATGGTGTTTTATACGTGGCCTTCTCTGCGCTCTCTCCGATAATTCCGCCGATAACCACGGTATTCGTATCCTTTACGATAACTGTGGTCTCCGCAGATCGCTTGAGGGTAGTGGGCCGATATATCTCTGTCCCCTTCTTTAATGATATGTTCTCTTGGAAGATCTTGAGCCTTACAAACCGCTCCTGGTTGATTTGGGGCGTTATCTTGAGCGTCACGCCGACATCCCGGTACTCGTATGTCTGATAGGTCTGATCGCCCGTGGCCTCCTTGGTAAGATACGGGACATTTTCTCCCACGTATATCTCGGCCTCTTCGTTGTCGGTGGTTAAGATCTGAGGCGTTGAGATGATATTCACATCGGAGTCCTTCTGATATGCCTGGAAGATTGCGCCCAGATTTGGAAACACCAGATCACCGATGTGAATGGCCTCACCGAATACACCGAGGGAAAAGCCGGAGGGCAGAGTTGGGGGAATCCCCGAGAGCCCCTTAATGTTTCCGTAATCACCGATTCCACCAGAGCCCGCAAAAAAGCCGCCGGTTTTATCGTTATAGCTAAAATCCTCCATCCCCATCCATTCCACCCCAAGCCGAAACTCCTTATCCACATTTACCTCCATGATAAGGGCCTCGAGGTAGACCATGCTTCTGGCTATATCGAGCTTCTTGATGATATCCTCGAGCACGATATAATCTTGCTTTTTCGCGGTAATTACCAGGCTGTTGGTGGCCTTATCCGCCACGATCTGGACGTCTTTGGAGACCGCAGGGGCCTTGCCTTTTTCCTGCTCCTTGGTTTCCTTGGAAGGAATAGCCATGAGGACCTTCTGGAGATCTTCCGCATTGGCATTCTGAAGGTAGTAGACGTGGATATCACCTTCACCGCGAGGGACCGGTTTATCCAGCAATGCCACGAGACTCTGTATCTTTTGCGTATCATCCTCCGTAGCGAGGGTTATAAGGGAGTTGGTCCGCTCATCAGCCACAATTCTTGTGACGGCTTGCGCGGCAGCCCCTCTTGGCGGTCTTTTGCTGACCTGGGCCTGAAAGATGTCGCTCAATGACTTTGCAAGCGTTGCTGCCGTTGCATGTTCAATCGGTATCACGGAGACCTCTTCCCCGATCCCCGCTACATCAATCGCCTTTACTATCGAGAGTAACCGCTTGATGTTGGATTGAACATCGGTAACGATCAGCATGCGGGTAGGCTCGTAGGAGACTATGACGCTGTTTTTGGATATCAGGGGCCGGAACAGTTTGCTCAGCTCATCCGGGTTGGCGTAATCCAAAGGAATCAGCTGTGTCACAATCCTATCCTCGGGTGCGGCAGTCTCTTCCCGCAGCCTCGTTTCAATGCTCTTTGACCTGGCATCTACTGCCGGTACAATCTTGATGACGGCTCCGGACGGAACCGTGCTGAATCCATGGACCTCCAATACCGACTCGAATACCTTGTACGCCTCATCTATGGATATTTTGGTGGGCGAGATAACGGTGACCTTTCCCTTCACCGCATTGTCGATAATGAAATTCTTGCCTGTGAGCTCGCTGATGAATTTAATAAACAGGGTAATATCCACGTTGTCGAAATCTATGGTCACATAACGGGATCCCGATTCTTTTTCTTGCGTGACTTCTTCTTGTTTCGCAACTGTCTTCTCAGGAACCATCATCTTCTGGACCTGAGGGCTTCTCTTTTCTTCGACGGGCTCAACAGGAGCAGCCTTCTTCACCTGCTGAGCTCTTGGAACCGGAGGATGCCTTTTGATAACCGGCGCTTCCGGTGGAGCCACCTTTTTTGTCGGTTCTTGGGGCTCGGGAGCAACTGAGGTTGTGCCTTCCTCACCCGCTATCCTCGCACCCTGCGCCGTGGAGCTCTGTATTGCCAGGATAAGGACCAGCCAAACGAGGCACAAAACAGGTATTAATGCTATCCTAAACCTCACGTTATTAATCTCCGGCATGGCATTTTTCTTCGCACAGGACTGGTTGAGTATTGAAGTCTTGCGAATCCCTTTCTGCTCCATCGCTCCAATACTCCATTTCTTCAGTACTCCAATACTCCAATATCCCTTACCTCTTTCCTATTGCCTCCTCAAACTCGGGCAATCCTCTCAGTGCCTTCAGGTCGGCATCAGCGAGAGCCCATTCCCGTACCGATCCATCCAATGAGACAGCCCTCTTCAAATAGTCCAGGCCCCTTTTCGTATCCCCCTGTATGACATAGAGGCAGGCCATATTGTAATATGGATCAACGTAATCCGGCTGCAATCGCACTGCATCTTCAAAGCTTTTTCGGGCCTCGGTGAAGTTCCTTTCTTGAAGAAAGGCAACCCCTATATTGTTCACTGCGTGGACGTTCTGTGGATCAAGGGCAAGTGCTTTCCGATAAAGCTCCCTCGCCTCCCTGGAGCGCCCGCTCTTTTGAAACCGCCGCGCCCTATCATAGAGGTCCTTCGCATCTACCGCGGCTTCTTGTTTTGAGTCACCCTGCGGGATGGCATTCTTTGAAGCGGATGTCCTCTCCGGGCCTCTTGAATCCAACCATGAATAGAGCCCAAAAGCAAGCAAAATGAGGATAACGACAAGGGAGGTCCACCAGAGCTTCCTGCCCCGTGAAGCCTTCCTTTTTTCTCTCCGTGCTGCGAGAAAACTGCTGTATCTTGCGGCAAGGGCATCTTTTTCCCTTTGGGCCTTCTTCAGGGCTTCATTGATATAACTCATAGGGTTTGGCAGTTTTTTGGGTTTGTTGAGTTTTTTGGGTTTGTTGAGATTGTTTTTTAAATCTTAAGGCTTTGAACATCTGTAACGCAATAAACTCAATGAACATTATGAACACAACAAACGATGTTAATCCGTCATCTGGTATATGAGAGCCTTTGTCCTGCGGCCCACGATCCCATCGCTCATCAAACTATAACGTCGTTGGAAGCGAATCACCTCCAGAAAGGTTGCTTCATCGAAGATCCCCGTGGGTTCCACCTGATAGCCGATCTCTTTGAGCATCCGCTGAACCTCTGACACATCCGGGCCGCTCATGCCTCTCATTAATGCGGGGCAGCTATTTTCAAAGGGGTATACCCAGGAAACCCTTTGTCCCCAGTGATCGAAGAGAAACTCCCTGCTCACCGACCGATCCTTTCCTCTCGTATCAACCGCGATAGCGCCCGCCTCAGTTATCTCCCGAATGAGAAGATAGTGCGGTGAGGCGGAGGATGGAGCCGGAGAAAGGGATACCGGTACCCGAAAGGGTTTCTTAAAGATAGTGCAGTCGTCCGGCTCCATCATAAAAAAGATCAAGGATAGATGCTCTCCACCGACTAAATCGGTCCCTTCTTCTACGTTCGCGTAGTATAGATCGAAGAGGCCTGCGAGACTGCTCTTCTCATCGAGAAAAAGGGGCGCTGCTGCCTCTTTTTCGGGTTTGGGTTGCTGTAAGGGGACATCTCTCGGGCCGGCAGGGATGGTTTTCAAACTAGGTGAGAAAAGGTCCAAGAAATCATATCTGAAGTTCCATCCGGCAAAGCCCGCCACCATGATGAGTAACAACACCAATACGGTTGAGGATATCGCCCTCCTCAAAGACCAACCCCTTGCCCGGCCTTTCAGGGTACGATCCCCCCGGATATCATCGATGGCCTTTGCAACTATTGCCCTGGAGATGGTGCGCTTTTCGTTTACGTAGGCGATGAGCAGCGCCCGGTCGCATACGGCATTGATCCTCCTTGGAATCCCCTGCGAGTATTTATAAATCGAGCTAAATGCCGAGTTTGCAAACCGAAGGTCTCCTCTTCCTCCTCCCACCACCAACCGGTGCTCCACATAGCCCTGGATGTCCTTATGATCAAGTGGCCTCAACTCGAAGCGGACTACTATTCTTTCGTTGAGCTGTTGCATCGAGGAGGAGGTGAGCAGATCCTTTAGTTCCGGTTGCCCGACAAGGACGATCTGGATCAACTTCTCCCTCTCCGTTTCCAGGTTTGAGAGCATCCTGATCTGCTCAAGAACGGTGGGAGAGAGGTTTTGAGCCTCATCTAAGATGAGAACAGCGTTGCCCCCTTGGCTGAAGGTATGAAGCAGAAACTCGTTGATCTGGTCGATGCGCTCCTTCCTTGTGCCTGCCCCTGCACTCGCATCCATGCCGAACTCCTCAATGATTGTCTCCAGAAGTTCCTGCTCTGTAATAAAGGAGTTGAAGATCAGCGCACTCTTTATCGAACTCTCCAATTGGCTCAAGAATGCCCGGCAGAGGGTAGTCTTTCCGGTACCGATGCCGCCGCTAATGACGATGAAACCCTTTCTCTCGTTCACCCCGTAGAGCATGTGATCAAGGGCCTCTCTGTGGTGAGGGCTCAAAAAAAGGTATCGCGGATCCGGGGTCAGATTGAAGGGATTCTCTTTAAATCCGAAATAGGATGTGTACATTATCCTTATCTAAAGATGAAGTTTAGTGTTTGCTTCTCTCCTGCCCGCTCTATCTCTATGGCAACCTCAGAGCCCAGGGTCAGCTTTTTATACATCTGGAGCACGTCATCCGGGCTCTTGATATCATTACCGTCCAATCCCTTGACAATATCACCGTTCTTCAATCCTAGTTTCTCAAAGATGGAGCCGCTCTTGATTTGGGCAATGGCCAACCCGTCAGGCTTTCCCCCACTAAAGTGAGGCCTTACCCTCGCCTGGGATAGAAGTTGGTGAACATTCTTAAGGGACTCTTCTATCTCCGAGCGATTTACCGCGATGCTTTCGCCCTGCCTGATAGGCTCTGCCGGTCTGGTCACCCCGCTCGTTCGCCTCGAGGCCGCCTCCTCTTCGATGGTCAAGATCTTATCCTGGCCCTGAACGGTGAGGATTATCTTGCCCCTTAAAATCCCCTTGACAACGGCGCTCTGAATGCTATCTCCCACCTTATAGAGGGCCTGCTTCTTTCCCTCCTTTTCCTCGATAATCGCAAAGGAGTCCTCCTCGCTTCCGACAACCGTCCCCAACAGGGTTAACTTCAAGGAGGTGGGTTCCAGGTTCTCAATCCCCTCCTCCTTAATCTCCTGGGTAATCTCCTCATGCTCACTGGATGCGAAGAGATTCCTCTCAACAAGCGGGCTGAAGTAGTCTATCGGCGGCTTTCCTTGCTTCATTACGGCCGGCGGGCGAGGAACACCGATGTCTGGAGTATGTTTCCCGCTGAGCTGCACCCCGATGATCGTGTAAAAAAGATCAACGGCGAGAAAACTGATCACCGCCATGGCTATGAGGTTAACTATGGTCTGAAGCCGTGTTGTCATCATGCATATATGATCAGGTAAACCGAATTTTGGGCTCACGGAGCGTTCCGCGGATAATAAAGCTGAGAGTTCCTCTTTTGAGCCTCTTCTTCAGGATATTCATGGCGCCGGAGCTGCCTTCAGCGCCGGTAAAAAACGCTGCAAACGGCTCCAGTTCCCCTCTCAGGTCGAGGGAGCTTTTTTCAAACTGGTCCCTCACGCTTATATCTCCAGAGAGGTTTCCCTTTAGCTGGGGCCCACTGAGCTCACAGCGAGCGACAGTGATCATCTTTTTCTTGAGCACCGCATCGATCACAATCTGATTAAATGCAATGGAATCCAGCTCCAAAAGGGGTAATAAGAGCTCAATGGCTCCGTCAACCAGTCTAAGATTAGCTCCCCCATCGCCGCTTACCAGGTTATCGGTCTTACCGCTGTAATATAGGTTGCCTGTGAGCCTTCCCTGGATCCTCCTGCCGGCCAGTTCCTCTAAATAGGCATGGCCTCCAATCTGGACATCCTGTAGTTCCATCTCCGCATGAAAAGGTGGCGTCATGTCCCTTTTGAGAAATTGCACATACCCCTTTGCGTGGCCCCCGTATGCCCGACACGTGAAGGAATACTTTTGGTCGCCCTTTATGAATGACCATATCTCAGGCCGCACGATAAGGCTATCCGCCTTAAAGAGCGTGTGGGCAGGGGTACCGTTGAGGGAAACCTCCGCATCTTCCACCTTCAGGCCGAGCGTGGGCCATGGCGTTACCCGGTTCATGGAGAGCACTACCGGGATGTTCGGCCTATTTGCCGTGCTCATCACGTAGTCCTTGATGACATCTGAGGGAAAACGAAGGTACAGGAAACCGGCTGTCACTATAAGAAAGTAAAATATATAGCCGAACCATTTCTTTTTTTTGGACATACCGTATCTCCTGTTTACTGAAATGTCATTACCTGAAGGATAGTATCCAGGTAGCCTGATTTCCCCTTAGTTTCTTTAATTGAAATTCGTTTGACCATCACTAAGTTCTCAGATGCCTCTATCTTGTGCAGGTAATCTACAAGCTGTGAGAGGGAGATTGCCTCAAGTTTCATCTCCACCAATGATTCTTTATATGATCCCGGCCCTGAAGAGGTTGAGGGTTTCATATATTTGATATACGTCTTGACGCCGGCATCACCAGCCGCCGTTTCGAGAAATGAAAAGAGGGTAAACCCGCCTTTTCGACTGGCAAGGGCCTGGCTTACATCCTGAGAGCCTCTCCGGTATCCTTGATACTCAGAACTGAGCCTTTTGATCTCCTTGAGGGCATCCTCTTTGGCCTCGACACCCCTCTGGACCCTCTTCATCCTCTCGAAGAAGGGAAATACCAGCAATTGCAAGAGCAGAAAAGCCCCGATAAAAACCGCCACAACTGACACAAAATATTTCTCACGCCTCGCGAGCTTCATGGTCATATCTCAAAGAGTGTTGGAGTACTTGATGTTGGAGTAATGGAGTACTGGAGTGTTGGAGAATTGCGTTTTCGGTTTGTATCTCTCCATTCTCCTTTCTCACTTTCACCGTTTCGCCCTCTCCCCATTTCTCCGTTTCTCTCTTTCTCCCTTCTCCCTGTCTTTTGCTCCCCGATCCCTGGTCCCTGATCTCTTTCCCCCTTCACCGTTTCTCCGTTTCTCCGTTTCCTTCCCTTCCCCGTTTCAACTTTACCTCAAACTGAACTCGTTTACCGGATCTGTCAAGGTTTGCAGAGCTAATGGTCACTTCATTAAAATACGGTGAGGGCTCAAGTCCTTTCTTGATGCTATCCACCGTGTTAAATGTATCGGTCTCGCCC
>Ga0315546_1001669_pt1 | contig 13741 bp, 6 predicted proteins | sample SalMarSW160170MG_FD_203833 | JGI IMG/M metagenome (GOLD analysis project Ga0315546, IMG submission 203833) | Salt marsh sediment microbial communities from the Plum Island Ecosystem LTER, Massachusetts, United States - Salt Marsh Sediment SW1601-170 ... | reverse complement strand
ATTTGATTACGGGACGCTGTGAGGGGCTTAAATCAAGGGAAATAATGCTTGAAATGATGTGAGATATCAATAAAATCATCCAAACTGGAGTTGCAATCGTCTCCAGATGGAAATCTAAGTTTGTTTTTTTCTGAAAGAGTTTTGCATTAATGGTTAATTTTGGAAAGGTAGCAAAATGGGTTTGGAAGCGATAGATTGGATAGTGATTGGCCTGTATTTTGCGATAATTATGGGCCTTGCCTGGTGGGTTATACTCAGAGGCAGAGACACAGCCGATGACTATTTCCTGGCAGGGAGAAACTTGGGATGGTTTATCGTCGGGGCGTCCATATTTGCCTCCAACATCGGCTCAGAGCACCTGGTTGGTCTGGCCGGCTCCGGCTGCACCGACGGCGTTGCAATGGCCCACTACGAACTTCACGCCTGGTGTCTTCTCATACTTGGATGGGTGATGGTTCCGTTCTATATGCGCTCCAGAGTCTTTACTATGCCGGAATTTCTGGAGAGGCGTTTTTCCCCAACAGCACGCTGGATTCTCTCGCTCATCTCACTTGTTGCATACGTCTTAACCAAAATTGCTGTGGGGATTTTTGCCGGCGGAATAGTCTTTAGTGTGCTGTTGCCCGATATTAACTTTATGGGCCTTGACAGCTTCTGGGTCGGCTCATTTCTCGTAGTCGTCCTGACGGGGATTTACACGGTCCTCGGAGGATTGCGTGCTGTGGCTTATACTGAGGCACTGCAGACGGTCATCCTAATTCTTGGCTCGGCTTTAGTGGCCATCTTTGGCTTGCATGCATTGGGCGGCTGGGACGAATTACGGCATATTTGCGGTTCGGAGATGTTCAACTTGTGGAAGCCGTTGGTGCCCGAGAACATTGTCGGAACATGGGCACCGGTGCGTGAGTCGGGTCGCATGGCCTGGTACTTCAATGACAACTACCCCTGGCTGGGCATGCTTTTCTGTGCCCCTGTCATCGGGTTGTGGTACTGGTGCACCGACCAGTATATTGTCCAGCGTGCCCTGGGTGCTCCGAATGAGCGTATTGCTCGACGCGGGTCGATATTTGCCTCTTTCCTTAAACTGCTGCCGGTATTTATCTTTATCATTCCCGGAATGATTTGTTTTGCCCTTGCTAAAAGCGGCAAAGTAGCGGCGATTCAACAGGTATTATTCGACCAGCAGGGTAACATAATTCGTGATGAAAGCCAAAAGGCCTTCCCTCTGCTCGTTACAACAATTATGCCTGTTGGCTTGCGAGGGATAGTGGTAGCAGGTTTGCTGGCGGCTCTGATGAGTTCCCTCGCGGGGGTCTTTAATGCCTCTTCTACTCTGTTTACTATGGACTTTTACAGCAAGTTTAGGCCGAAGGCCTCTCAACACAATCTGGTTTGGGTCGGACGCATCGCCACAACCATTATGGTGCTAATCGGCCTGTTGTGGATACCGGTGATTCGGGGAGGCAAGGGATTGTATGATTACCTTCAGGGGGTGCAGGCATACCTTGCGCCGCCGATTTTTGTCGTCTTTTTCTTAGGTGTGTTCTACAAACGCCTGAACAGCAAAGGATGCCTGGCGGCACTAATCATCGGCTTTCTCATGGGCCTGCTGCGGCTGGCGATTGACACACCGGTCAAACTGCTAAAGGATTTTTCCTACACCGAAGGGTCGTTCTTCTGGATAATGAACAATACCTTCTTCCAGTACTACAGCATACTCATTCTCGTGGTGTGTGCGGTAGTAATGATAGTGGTCAGTCACTTAACTAAGGCGCCTTCTTACGAGAAAATCAAGGGCCTGACCTATGGAACCCTAAGCACCGAAGACAGGGTAAAATCAAGGGCCAGCTGGTCCTCCAGGGAAGTGATTGCATCAGTAATTGTTTGTGTAATTATTGTGGTGGTTTACCTGTACTTTAGAGGATAATACCTTAAAAAATTAAACGTAGATAAAACTTAATAGCGACAATAATTATTTGGAGATGCTGGTCAAATGAAATGTGCGATCGGTCTGGATTACGGGACAAACTCCGTAAGGTGTTTGATTGTTGATATTGCCAATGGTAATGAGCTGGGAACTGCGGTTTACGAATATGAAACCGGCGAGGCGGGTATTATTCTTGACCCTACCGACCATAATCTTGCAAGGCAAAACCCGGCTGATTACGTTAAAGGCATCGAAGGGACAATAACTCAAGCTATTGCCCAGGCCAGGAAGTCCAATAAGGATTTTGGCCCTGAAGATATCATCGGCATAGGAATCGATACCACCGGCTCAACTCCGCTTCCTGTTGATAAAGACGGCACACCTTTGGCACTGCTTGATAAATTCAGGGATAATCCGAATGCCCATGCCTGGCTGTGGAAGGACCACACCGGTTATGCAGAAGCTGCTGAGATAACCAAATTGGCCGAGAAAGAGCATCCCGAATATCTGGCCAAGTGCGGCGGGACCTATTCATCGGAATGGTTTTTCAGCAAGATTCTGCACTGCCTTCGAGTTGACCCGAAGGTTTATGATGCGGCGTATACGTGGGTCGAACATGCGGACTATATGACCGCGCTTTTGACAGGGACTACAAAACCGCAGAAGCTAAAACGCTGTCGTTGTGCAGCGGGTCATAAGGCGATGTTTAACGACGGCTGGGGAGGATATCCCGATGCTAAATTTTTGTCAAAGCTTGACCCGAAACTTGGAAAGCTGCGAGAGACGCTCAGTGAAGAGACGTTTACCGTAGATGTCTCAGCGGGCGAGCTGACCGAAGAATGGGCTGAAAAATTGGGCCTGCCGGCGGGCATTGCTGTTGCGATAGGCGCATTTGATGCGCATCTTGGCGCTGTGGGTTCGGGGATAAAAGAGGAAACTCTTGTAAAGATAATCGGCACCAGCACCTGTGATATGGTGGTTGCTCCTAATGATGCTAATGTGGCTGATGTTCCTGGTATCTGCGGTATAGTTGACGGCTCTATTCTGCCGGGTTATTTCGGGCTTGAGGCGGGTCAATCCGCCGTCGGTGATATATTCAACTGGTTTGTGAATTACATCCAGCCGGGCGGAGAAAAAACCGGCTCTCACGAGGCCTTGACGAAAAAGGCGGCGAACTTAAAGCCGGGCCAGTCCGGCTTATTGGCCCTCGATTGGAACAACGGCAACAGGACGATTCTTGTTGACCAGCGGCTAACCGGTCTTTTGATAGGCCAGACACTGCATACGAAGCCGGAAGAGATTTACCGGGCATTGATTGAGGCGACCGCCTTCGGCGCTCTTACTATTATTAACAGGTTCGAGGAATACGGCGTTAAGGTCTCGGAAGTGATAAACTGCGGCGGTATCGCCGAGAAGAACTCTTTACTTATGCAGATTTATGCTGATGTAACCGGCAGAGAAATGAAGATATCACGCTCCGCCCAGAGCTGCGCTCTTGGCTCTGCGATTGCAGCGGCGGTTGCAGGAGGAGGCCATAGTAATTTTGCACAGGCCCAGTCGGCTATGTGCGGCATAAAAGATACGACTTATAAACCCATTGCGGAAAACCATCATACCTACGAACAGCTTTACGTGCTCTATAAACAACTTCACGATGCCTTCGGGACAGAGGGCTGGTCGGGCAAATCCGCCGGCAGGCGAGATCTCACCAAAGGTGGACTGGCCAATGTGATGAAAGAGCTGCTGGATATCAAAGACAGCGTCAGGCCTTGAGAGGAGAATTGTGTACGAAGCACTCAAAAAAAACGTCTGCGATGCGAACCGGGAGCTGCAGAAACAAAAGCTGGTTATCTACAGCTGGGGCAATGTCAGTGGAATCGACCGCAAAACAGGCATAGTGGCTATTAAGCCGAGCGGCGTTCCTTACGAAGAGCTTGTGCCCGGCAAAATAGTGCTGCTTGATTTGGATGGAAATGTTATCGAAGGCAACCTCAGGCCTTCATCCGATACGCCGACCCACCTTGAGCTTTACAGGAATTTCGAATCCGTAGGTGCTATATGTCACAGCCATTGTCTCAATGCGACTATGTGGGCACAGGCCCGCAAGGAGATTCCCTGCTTTGGCACAACGCATGCCGATTATTTCTATGGGCCGATACCCGTCACCGAAGTGATGACGGAAGACGAGATACAGAGCGGTTATGAACTGAACACCGGCAAAGTTATTGTCAAACGTTTCAGCGGGATGGACCCAATGGCAATGCCGGCAGTTTTGGTTGCAAACCACGGGCCCTTTACCTGGGGCAAAACGCCTGCCGAGGCCGTTGAAGCTATGGTTATCTTGGAGCAGGTAGCTACAACGGCACTGGGCACGATAAGTATAAATCCACTTCAGGGGCAAATCAGCCGGGCACTTCTGGATAAGCACTATCTGCGCAAACACGGCAAAGACGCTTATTACGGCCAGAAATAGCACAATCATACCTTTGCGTTACAGGCGGGATTTTGGTATGTTTATGGAGTTAACCAGTTTGGTTGTGCAGCAAAGTATTTAATGCGAAAACTTTTAGTTTAAGCATATATGCAAATGTCCAAGTGCAAAATACACCAACGTGATTTCCGTTTTGAGGTATCAAAGCCTCAAAATCAAGAACGACCAACGAAATATGCAAGTTACCTGGGAGAATTGTATTGCATAAGATGTTCGCCAGAAAAAAGAAAAAAAAACGGACAATATTTTACACCGTCGGAGATAGCAGATTTAATGGCGGCTCAAATCAACCAGAAAAACGATGTAATAAGGATTTTGGATGCGGGTGCAGGCACAGGAGTATTAGGGTGTGCTTTATGTGAACGTTTAGCAAATCAGAAGAAGAAACCATCCAAAATTGAACTCGTTGCTTATGAAACTGATGAAGAGCTAATTGAGTTACTCGAAGGAGCGATTAAATATTTAAAACGATATGTTGAAGAAAAAGGTATTTCTTTTGGATTTCAAATCCAAAAGGAAGATTTTGTATTGAAATATGCACATAATCTTCAAAAAATGCCATCGTTTTTCAATCAACCTTACAGCGATATAAAATATGATATATGTATATCAAATCCTCCATATTTCAAGCTCTCAGGAACAGATTCGAGAGCCATAGCGGCATCAGAGGTCGTATATGGTCAGCCTAATATTTATTTTCTTTTTATGGCGATAGCTGCTTCTATCTTGAAGATTGGTGGAGAGCTTGTATTTATTACACCTCGGAGTTTTGCGTCGGGAAATTATTTCAGATTGTTCCGAGAAAAATTTTTCAAACTTGTAAGACCAGAATTTATTCATCTGTTCAATTCAAGAAAAGAGGCATTTAAAAAGGACGGTGTTCTGCAGGAAAATATTATTCTTAAATCAAGACGTGAGAATGACTGGCAGCCAGACGCAGAGAGCAAATCCATAATTATATCATCAAGCAGCGGAATAGAGGATATCGAAATATCCAGGAAAAGAGAAATGCCTCTTGCGGATATTATAGATTTAAACACGGATGACAAGGTATTAAAAATTCCTGGAGAAGACTGGGAGAAAATTTCTGCAAAGTTTAACCTATGGAATGGGTCATTAGAAGAATACGGATTAAAGATATCGACAGGTCCGGTGGTTGCCTTCAGAGCAAAAGAATTTATTATTGAAAAGCAGTCAGAAAACGCAAGACGTATTCCCCTGCTGTGGCTGCATAATGTTAAAACAATGGAAATTGCCTGGCCGTTATACAAACGAGGAAAACCACAATATATCGAAGAATCTCCTGAATCTTTGCCATTATTAATACCTAACGGAAATTATGTTTTATTAAGAAGATTCAGCGCAAAAGAAGAGGCCCGCAGATTAGTAGCAGCACCGTTCATCGGCAAAGCTTATTCTTATGAGATGATTGGTTTGGAAAATCACATTAACTATATTTATAGGCCAGGAGGAACGCTAAAAGAAGAGGAAGCCTGGGGATTAGCCGTTTTATGCAACAGCTTTTTTTATGACAGGTATTTTCGGGGATTAAATGGAAGTACACAGGTCGGCGCTACAGAAGTAAACTCCTTACCTTTCCCGCCGTTGGAAACAATCATAGAAATAGGGAAGAAGGCGATGTCGAATACAAAGGTAAAAAACGAAATAGACCTGCTCGCCAATCTGGCATTTGACGAAATACGCCACGCAAAAAGGATTTTTGTCGATGTCTAAAATCAAGGATGCACAACGAATTTTGAAGGATTTGGGACTTCCCCAGGAACAGCAAAATGAGATATCTGCATTGACTCTTCTTGCGTTGTGTAATATTGGGCCAAAAGATTCGTGGAGTAAGGCAAAAAGAGTAAGCCTGACGGTAAGTAAGGGTATAATGGCCTTTGCATCTGAAAAATATAAAAGAAAATATGCCCCGAATACACGAGAAACATTCAGGAGGCAGGTTCTGCATCAATTCGTTCAGGCAAAGATAGCGGATTATAATCCCGATAATCCCCGTCTGCCGACAAATAGCCCAAAGGCTCATTATGCAATTTCAGAAGCGTCTCTGAGAGTTATAAGAGAATGGGGCAGTAAAAAATGGCCGTCATTATGCAGGGACTTTAAGGCACAGAAAGGTTACTTATTAGAAATATATCGCGGCAAAAGGAAAACTACTCTGATACCTGTTGATTTAGAGGGTGAGCGCTTTAATATGTCTCCCGGAAAACACAATGAAGTACAAATCGCAGTAATAAAAGAATTTGCTCCGCGTTTTGCGCCGGCAGCGAAGATTTTATATTTTGGAGATACAGCAAATAAGAGTATGTACTTTAATAAAAAGCTGATTGGGGAATTAAAATTAGGTTTAAGTGAGCATGATAAGTTGCCGGATATAATATTATACGATACCGAACGAAACCGGCTTTTTCTAATTGAGGTTGTAACGTCTCACGGACCGATGTCCGCCAAGAGGGTTATTGAGCTTAAAAAATTGTTTTCTAAGTGCTCTGCCGGCCTTATTTTTGTAACTGCGTTTCCCAACTTTAGAACTTTTCGGCAGCACATTAAGAACATCGCATGGGAAACAGAAGTATGGATATCAGAGATTCCTGATCATTTGATTCATTATAATGGCGATAAGTTTTTAGGCCCTAATTGACTGCATAAAGAAATAACCATTCCAAATTTCAGTTTTTGTTTTCTATGTAATTCCATTCGCAAGCATCGGTGTATTTTTCGCTGCCTTTTTGTCCGATTACGTTTATCCGGTTTCGGCCGGGCCTGAGCACAATATCATTCCAGACAATCTTATGGATGTCCGATTCCATTCCGGCAGGATGCCGGATCGGCTTGTCATTGACATACAGCTCAACCTCGTCAAGATTCGTATAAACCGCCACTTCCACCGCTTCTTTGGTTCGCTGTGTATTACGCCTGCTCAGGATATAAAGCACCGGCTCCTCGGACCAGTTTGCCTTGTAGAAATAGAACGAGTCTTTTTTCACCTTGCGGTCGTGCGTTATAAGCCCTTTGTGATTTATGTAAGGCCGGTCGCCGCGATTGGCAAACGTCCAGCTGAAATCGAACATATTCCATATAAACTTGCACCATATATCGTTCCTGTCTTTGATATTCTTCCATACCTTTTCATGATAAAGACGCTGATACTGTTCCGGGAAAAACTTGCCGTTATAAGGTTCCGGTCTTGAGGGATTTTCCTGCTGCTGGGTAATACAGCCGCCAGCGCCGTATTCGCTTAGGCCGGCTTTTAGCTGCGGGTGTTGCTTGTGCAGATTGTCGTACCAGGGGCTGTATTTATCGAAGTTGTCGTAATACCAGCCGAAGTACCAGTTCCACGCTGCAACATCCGTTACAAAGTGCCTGGCGGTCGGCTGCGAATAGTCCGCCTGTGTTGTCAGGCGGTGTGGGTCCAGTTTTTTGGCTGTCTGGTGAAGCGCTTTAACATCTTCTTCGGAGATAGGAATTTCGTTATACATACCCCAGAACAGGATAGAAGGGTGATTATAATTCTGCTTAATCAGCTCTATAAGCTGGTCTTTGCAGTTCTGGACATATTCCGGATTTTCCGCTCGATAGGCGGGAGTGTTTGGGATTTCCGCCCAGACAACAAGGCCGTATCGGTCGCATAAGCTATACATTTTGTCCGCCTGCTGATAATGGGCCAGACGAACTCCATTTGCCCCAAGCTCAAGAATAAGCTCAATGTCTTTCTCGTGATGCGCATCAGTTAGCGCGGGTCCGAGGCCCGGCCATTCCTGATGCCGGCAGACGCCATACAAATGATAAGGCCAGCCGTTCAGAATCAGGCCTTTGTCTGCGTCCACCTCGAAAAACCGCAGACCCAACGGCTGCTCCACGCGGTCCAGCGTGTTCGATTGTAAATCTTCGATACTAACATCCATCTTATAGAGATAGGGGTCTTTCTTTGCGTTCCACAGGTGCGGATTGTCTATTTGCATCTTCAAGACGCTTTCAGTCTGCTGATTGTTCGCAAGACTGACCTTCTCCTGTGCCTGCGTGACAGCTTTGCCAGTATCGTCAATGACGGCTGCTTTGACTATTGCCTCAATCTTCTCGTCCTGCTGCTCATAGAGCCAGCCGAACATTATCGAGCCGCGCCCCCCTGTCTCGTTGTATTCTATCTTGAGCGAGACCTCTTTTCCCTGCTCAAGCTGTATTTGGCCCCATTTTTCAGTAGCTGCATGACCGCCCCAGTGGTCGATTATTAAATCATCATTGATATATAGTCTTGAGCCGTCATCACTTTCGAGGACGAATTTATATAAGCCCGTGCGTCGCGGGACAAACCTGCCCGTCCACATTATTGAGAAACCGTCAGCCGGCATATCTTCAAAGGCGGAGCCCCTTTCAAAATCAAACAACACCTGCTCATCGAATCGAACATGGCTGGGCTCGCCACGGAAATCGGGGTTCGCAAAATACTGGCCGAACAGCCCTTTGCCGTCCTTGCCCTTCGGAGGTAAAAGCTCGGAAGATTTGGTTTCGATAACGGGCGTTTTTCTGCAGTCCAGAAGCGTTACAATTTCTATGTCAGCCCTTTTTTCCGAAACGCTTACCGGCTTTATATAGACACCGCTCGATGCGTAATCGAGCGGACTTATACATAAATCATCCGTGCTGAAAATAGTAACAGGCCGATATATTCCGCCGAACAGCGGATAGAGATAAACGCCCGAAGGCGCGACATCCGGCTGCATAGAATTATCAACTTTCACAGATATACGATTGGGTCTGTTCGGGCGGATGTGAGGAGTTATCTCGAAACAAAAAGCCGAATAACCGCCTTTGTGTCTGCCCACATAGGTGCCGTTTACAAATACATCCGCCACAAGCGAGACGCCTTCGAAGCGGATGAAGTGTCGCTTGTTATTTTGTCCCGAAGGTAAATCAAACTCGCTGCGATACCAGCCAATCCCCTGATAGTAACGGTCTCCATTCGTCAGGACGTCTTCGGCGTTCCACGTATGAGGGACTTGGACATCTTCCCAGCCCCGCTGCGAAATATCGCCTGCGCTTTCGGCAGAGCGGACGTCACCTTTATAAAACTTCCAGTCAACGAGCTTGAAGCTGTCCCGATGGCTTAAAAAGCCCTGTGAAAAAGAATTATCAGCTCCGAAAAGAACCGCAAAAAACAAGGCAACATAAACTCTAATCTTCATCTGCCTAATCCTCTGATTTCGTAATTGCGTTGTAATTGTTTTCCGAACAACATTTTGGCTGCATCGCCCACTGTTTTATCACAACGACGGACGACATCAACATAAAAATCTTAAAAACAGCTTATCAGCTTATATCAGGTGCATGTTATACCATTCTTTGAGTAGATAATAATAAATGTAAATTTTTCGCTTGTAAGAACATAAGAAGTTTGTCATCCTGAGTCCGGCATTAATTTTGCTCCGGTATTACTTCTGCCGGATATGGGCTGGGAAGTCTATCAGCACGAATAAAATTTACATCGTAGTTTAAGACGGCTTGCTACAGGCCCCAGGCCTTGGCGAAGGCCTTGAAGCTGCGGTCGTAGGTTTTCTCGACATCATCAGGGAAACAGCAAGCGGGTAATTCCTTTATAGCCAAATGAGACTTTATACATTCGCAGCATATCCCCTTTTTGCTACATGGGTATGTGCAATTACAGTTTTTGAGGTTCTTTTCTTTTTTGCATTCCATCGAAAAATCTCCGGAATCAACTGTTCAAAACGTCGGTTTCTATTGCACTATCAGTCATTTCTGCCTGACTTTTCAGCGTTTAGTTTATAGATGCATATACTAAGCGGCGGAGCGTTCAGCTTTTTGGAAATATCTGCAAGTTGCTTTTCTTCAATTACAACCTTCGGTTTTTTGCCGGGCTCGTTGTAGGCCATAGGGTCGGAATTGGCGATAGTCCAAAGCGTGCCTGTGCCGGTAAGTCGGACGCCCTGCAAATCCAGGTCGAGCTCGTATTTTTTCTCATCGGGGTTAACAACTCCGATAGTAAGCGCCTTTTTGTCGTTTGTCCAGGCGGCCGATACATCTACAGGGAAGACGTTACCGATAACTTCGACTGGAATTGTGCCGAAGTGTTTCCGGTAAAGCTTCAAAACCAGGCCGGTAGTGGCGAAGGCAGCATCGGTTTTGCTGGTTTTAATGCAGCCGATGACGTTGACGGTCTGTGCATAATTGGCCAGGAAGATTATGTCCGAATTGCGAAAGTATTCGTGCAGGCCTTTGGCTATGCCGAGAGCGTCTTTTTGGAAATAACGTGTCCCTAATTCACCGAACGGATGCGGGCCATACCAGTAATTCCACTCGGTCATAGCGATCCGTATGTCTTTGCCCTTGAGGGAATCCAGGTTTTCGCGAAGCTGCCGATGGAATTGAACCTTTCGTTTGATGTTGTCAACTATTTGGGATGAGTGTTCTACGGGATTAGTTCTTTCCTGACAATAAAAATGCTCTGCAATCAGGTCAATATGGTCGCTGCAATTCTGCAGCAGTCCTTCGCTCCAGGAGCCGGCATTTCCGGAGGCAATCGGGATGATACCCGGGTCCACTTCGCGCATCTTGTCCACAATCCAGTTGTGTTTGAGAACGTAATGATTCAAACTCATATGGCCGAGCTGCCAGGAGCCGAACATCTCATTGCCGATACACCAGTAGCGGACATTAAAAGGTTCTGCATCGCCGTTTTTGGCCCGCAGAGTTCCCATAGGGGTATCTGTTGAGCCATTGGCGTATTCGAGCTGGGCGGCTGCGGAGTAGGCGTCACCGAAGCCCGTGTTGACGGTTACCAGCGGCTCAGCATTGAGCAGACGGCAGAAGCGAATAAATTCGTGGAAGCCGAAGTCGTTGTGCTCGACCCCTGTCCAGGCGGGATTTTTGCGGGGAGGACGTTTGTCTTTGTCGCCTATTCCGTCCCGCCAGTCGTAGCCGCTGACGAAATTTCCCCCGGGCCAGCGATACATCGGGGCGTCGAGCTCTTTCAGCAGCTCAAGCGTATCGGCGCGCATACCATCGATATTGTCAGCCGGCATCAGAGAGACAGTTCCTACAAAGCATGCTCCGTCGGCTACCTTAATTTGGAGTTTGCCTTTTGTAGTATCGGTGCCCGATGTAAACTGAAACGGAAACTTGATATACCGGCCTGCATCGGCTGCGAATTGAACATCCTGCCGGTCTTCCGGCTGGCCGCCCCAGATGAGAGATACCGTTGCATTCGCACTTTGCTGCCTGGCTTTTAGATATATATAACCGACATATTGTTTATCTTTAACCAATCCCAGGTCGAGCTGTCTAATGCCGCTGCCGGGCTGGATAAGCGGCGTGTGCTCACCGACGAAGGAATCTTCTTTTACCATAACGACCGAATCAGGGCCTGCCGTGATTTGCCAGGGTGAGGCGCCGACTACTGCAAACTGATTATCTTTGGGGACATTTCGGGTGCCGCGATAGGGGTCGTAATTTGCCGTGATAGGGAAATAGAACTTGCGGTCTTCGAGCATTTCCGCCCAGATACCGCCATAGATACACCGCCCGAGGTGTTCGATGAACTGCCCATAGATATATTTTGAAATTGGTTCACCTGTCTTACCCGCATCGATTTTGACAGTCGAATCTGTACTTTGTGATGAAATCAGCTCAAGCTGCACATCATCAAACCAGGCCTTGCCTGTGGATGAGCCCCAGCCGCCGAAGAGGCAGTTAATCTGGACGTTCACATTGTCGCCCGAGTCGAATTCAAGCTCGACCTTCGTCCAGTCTTTGGTTCCAGTAACTGCCGGCGTCTGTAATGGCTGGATGTTGTGCAGATTAAGTAGAGCCCCTCTGCCGGAACCGGGCTGGAGATTTTCTGTTTTTATCCAGCCGGATAATTTGTATTGCGAGCGCGGCTTGACAGCTACGGACGTCTGCCAGCCAAGGTCGCCGCCGCTTTCGGAACTGATCATAATGCACTTATTGCCGGTATGGCCACCATCGACGTATTTGAATTCACCCTGTCCGCCGTATGTTTGCGTTTCCCAGCCGATTGGTTTGTTATTGTCGTTTTTCTCAAATGAGGGATTGGGTATAATACCCGCCGGCGTCAGGGGTTTCACAGCTGATTCGTCTTGCGCCAGCCAGACTGCCATTTCGCCGGCGCCGCGGTTTGCCCAGGCGTAGTAAGGAACAGCCATAAAATCCTGTTCCTTTTTTGTCAGAGATTTCCCATCTTTGTCGTAGTTCAGTGCAACGGCCCTGCCGCGAATTACTGTTATGCCGTTAAGTAGATCTTTTTTGTATTCTGTCGTAATTTTGGCATCATCCACCAGCATCAGATTGAGGACGTGCCCGCCGTTATCAATCCCTTCTGCGCAATAGACAATCGGGCCCCGCTGTAGAGCTACTTTGCCTGCGTTTGCCTTGACGTTTGCATTGGAGGCGACCTGTCGCACGGGCATAGGCAGATTCAGCTCTATTACGTCGCCTTTTTTCCACTTGCGCTGGATTTGGGCGAACCCTTTTTCCGTATTCAATGGGATTTCCTTGCCATTAACACCCAAGTGTATCTTTTCGTTGCTTTTGTCTGCATAGTGATACAGGTCGCTCGGCACCGGCTGATTCTGTGCCCAGCCGGGGATGCGGACACAAATAGTAAATTTGGCGGAGCGCTGCGGTTCGACCGTTATCTTGACCTCTCCATCCCGGGGATAGCGGGTGTTTTGTTTTATCGTAACGTTATTTTTTTCCATCTTTATAGCGCCTGAGCCATCGACGAACAGATTAATGTAAATTTTATCTGCTGTATTTGCGTATATATATCCGGGCAGTGAGGGGATAAATCGGGTGATGTTGCTGGGACAGCAGGCGCAGGAGAACCAGGGGCTTCGCTGATGCTGGCCGCTTGATTCGAGGGGATTAGGATAGAAGAATCTGTCGCCGCCAAGAGAGACGCCCGAAATCAAGCCGTTATAAAGTGTTCTCTCCAATACATCAATGTATTTTGCATCGCCGTGCGACAGGAGCATCCGGTGATTCCACATAGCGTTGCCGATAGCCGCACATGTCTCGCAGTAAGCAGTGGCGTTAGGCAGCTCGTAGTCTCTCCCGAAGGATTCGCCCGAACCTCTGGCCCCGATACCGCCGGTGATATACAGCTTTTTTGAGACGACGTTTTCCCATATCCGGTCGGTTGCCTGGAGATAACTTTGGTCGCCGGTCAGGGCAGCGACATCGGCCATACCGCAATACATATACACGGCACGGACGGCGTGCCCTACCGCCTCGGTTTGCTCAACGACTTTCTGATGCGACTGATTATATCG
>Ga0315546_1001648_pt1 | contig 13854 bp, 19 predicted proteins | sample SalMarSW160170MG_FD_203833 | JGI IMG/M metagenome (GOLD analysis project Ga0315546, IMG submission 203833) | Salt marsh sediment microbial communities from the Plum Island Ecosystem LTER, Massachusetts, United States - Salt Marsh Sediment SW1601-170 ... | reverse complement strand
GAACATTGCCCAACAAAGAGGTATTGAAGTCATTGATGCAATAGCAGAGGAGCTCCCTTTTAAAGACTCTCAATTTGAACTTGTTTTAATGGTTACTACGATTTGTTTTGTAGATAATTTAAATCTGGCTTTTAGAGAGGCCTACCGGATATTAAAATTGGGTGGTTATTTAATAATTGGATTTGTAGATAAAGATAGCTCTTTAGGGAAATTATACCAACAACACAAAGAAAATAGTCTATTTTATAAGATAGCTACCTTCTATTCCACAAAAGAGGTAGTTTATAATTTGAGTAAGGTTGGATTTAAAGAATTTGATTTTAGGCAGACAATATTTCATAGTTTAAATGAAATAAAAAATATTGAGCCCGCAAAAGAAGATTATGGAGAAGGTTCTTTTGTGGTGATAAGAGCAAGGAAATAAAAATAAATGAATTTAACTTAATACAAGCAAGTTGTGTTTGTAAAGATTGCCTGGTAAGAGAGGTAAATATTAATGATTAAAGAAAATGTAAAGAAAATATTAGATGAATTACCAGAAAGTGTAGAATTAGTCGCTGCTGCCAAGACAAGAACTGCTGAAGAGATTAGAGAAGCGATAGAGGCAGGCATAAAAATTGTAGGAGAGAATTATATTCAAGAAGCACAAAAAGCTTTTGAGGCAATTGGAAAAAGAGTAAAATGGCATTTTATCGGGCATTTACAGAAAAATAAAGTAAAAAAAGCGGTTAAAATATTTGATATGATTGAGACTGTAGATTCTTATATGCTTGCCCAGGAAATTAATGAAAGATGTAAACAAATTGACAAAATAATGCCTATATTAATTGAAATAAACAGTGGGAGAGAAAAACAAAAATTTGGAATATTTCCTGAGGATGCATTAGATTTAGTACAAGATATTTCACTTTTACCTCAAATAAAAATAATGGGACTTATGACTATGGGACCTCGTTTTGGAAATCCTGAGGATTCCCGTCCGTATTTTACAGAAACGAGAAAAGTATTTGAAAAAATAAAAGCACTTAATTTACCTCGTATAGAAATGAAATACCTTTCGATGGGTATGACTAATTCATATCAGATAGCCATTGAAGAAAAAGCGAATATGCTAAGAATAGGCACCCTGATATTTGGAAAGAGAAATTATAAAAATTAATTAATAAAAAGAAATTAAGGGCGATAGTAATTTATAGAGAACTACTATATGCCCCTTTATTTTATTTAAGAAGAAAAGATTAGGAGGAAGAAATGACCGAAAATACTAATAGTAATATACAAAACTCTGAACAAGCTAGAGAAGAAAAAATAGCAGCTAGTAGAAAACTTAATAAACAACTTAAAGAAAATATGTCCAAGATAAAACATAAAATTTTAGTGCTTTCTAATAAAGGTGGAGTAGGGAAAAGTTCGGTTGCTGTGAACTTAGCTTGTTCTTTAAGTGAAAAGGGTTTTAAAGTGGGAATATTGGATGCTGACTTGCACGGGCCCTCAGTAGCTACAATGTTAGGTTTTGAGGGGAAGAAATTGCAGGGGAGTTCAGAAGGAATAATCCCCATAAGCGCTTTTTCTAATTTAGTAGCTGTTTCTATGGCTTCTTTGATAGAAAATTCTGATGCTCCTCTTATCTGGAGAGGCCCTTTAAAAGGGATAGCTTTAAAACAATTTTTAGGGGAAGTACAATGGGGTAATTTAGATTTTCTTATAGTTGATTCTCCTCCCGGAACAGGGGATGAGCCCTTATCGATTTGCCAACTCATTCCGGAATTAGAGGGAGGGATTATTGTTACTACTCCTCAGGGAGTAGCTTTATTAGATTCTCGAAAATGTGTAAATTTTCTGAGAAATCTTAAGATACCTGTTTTAGGTATTATAGAAAATATGAGTGGATTAAAGTGTCCTTATTGTGGTAAAAATATTGATTTATTCAAATCCGGAGGAGGGAAAAAAGCAGCAGAAGAATTTAAAATACCCTTCTTGGGTAAAATTCCTATTGATTTAAATATGGTAAACTCTACAGATGATGGGAAACCATATATCTTTCAATATAAAGATTCGGATACCGCGAGAATTTTTAAAAAAATTGTAGAATTAATTATCAATCAAATAAAATAGTAAAATTATTTGACACCACAGCTTGCTGTGGTAAAAATGCTGTGCTGATTATGCTAAAGGGGTGGATATAGATAATGAAAATTACCATTATTTATGACAATGAAATTGTCAAAGATATTAAAGGGCTAAAAGCAGGGTGGGGTTTTTCCTGTTTTGTTCAAACCAAAGATAAAAATATTTTATTTGATACCGGTTGGGATGGTGATATACTTATTTCTAATATGCAATTATTAGGTATAAATCCTCAAGATATAGGTTTAGCAGTCATCTCTCATAGCCATTGGGACCATTGCGGTGGTCTTGCTCGATTATTACATTTAAATAATAAATTAGCGGTTTATGTTCCAAAATCTTTTTCTAAACATTTAAAGGAAGAGATTAAAAAGAGAGCAAATACTTTTTATGAAGTCCAAGAATTAACAGAGATTTATGCGGGAATTTATACTACTGGTGAAATTGAAGGATCTATTATTTCAAGTAAAACAAAAACGTTAATTAAAGAGCAATCATTAATTATCTCAACAGTTAAAGGTCTTATAGTTATTACAGGGTGTGCCCATTCGGGGATAGATAAGATATTGAACTCGGCAAATAAATTAGGGGAGGTTTATGCTTTGTTGGGAGGATTTCACGATTTTGAGGAATATAATTTGTTAAAGGATATATCTTTGATTGTACCTACCCATTGTACTAAAAATAAAAAGAAAATCATTACTTTATTTCCGAAAAATTGTATCGAAGGTGGAGTTGGTTACCAACTTATTGTATAAGAGATTTTGGGAATATGAAGTCAAAAAATATATGCAAATGGTATAATGTTTGTCCGATGAAAAGATATTTCGAAGAAGGTAAATTAGATAAAAAATGGGTAGAAGAATATTGTTGGGGTAATTATCAGCATTGTGTGAGAAGGAAGATGGAAGAAAAGGGCCAATATCATCCTGATAATATGCTTCCTGATGGGACTATAAATAAAAAATTAGAGATATAAAAGCAAGGAAAATATATTATGTACTATACATATGCAATAACCGGATTAATATTATTAATTTCTTTTATTATAAACAGACAAAAAACAATTAAAGCGATTAAGATTTCCTTTATAAAAGTTAAAAAAATATTTCCCACTTTTATTACTATGCTTATACTTGTTTCGGTTATCCTTTTTCTTTTTCCCGATGAAGTAATTTCGAATTATTTAGGAAATAGTAGTAAATTTATTAGCCTTTTATTAGCTTCCTTTATTGGTTCAATAACTTTAATGCCCGGTTTTGTGGCTTTTCCTCTATCCGGTATTTTACTAACTAAGGGAGTACCTTATATGGTTTTATCCGCATTTACCACTACCTTGATGATGGTAGGCATAATAACCTTTCCACTAGAAAAGGAATATTTTGGAGTAAAGGTAACTGTAATAAGAAATATAATCAGTTTTTTCATAGCTCTTATTGTGGCTGTAATGACCGGCATTTTATTTGGAGAGATTTTCTAATGAAAAGAAATGTTAAAATAAGAATAGGTTATATATCAACTTATGTTCTTTTCTTAGTTGTATCCTTTATACTGGGGTATAATCCAGGAAAGGAAATTGGTTTTAATTTTATTTCTTTTTTAATATATATGCTTAAGATACTACCTTGTGCTTTTATATTAATAGGTCTATTTGAGGTATGGATAAAAAAAGAAGTAATTGAAAAACATTTAGGTGAAGAATCTGGTATTAAGGGATATGTGTGGATTATACTGCTTGCTGGAACTATTGCCGGAGGGTTGTTGGTAGCTTTTCCCATCGCGTATTCTTTATATAATAAAGGAGCAAAACTTAGTATTGTCTTTACCTATATAGGAGCTGCAGCAATTTGTAGAGTCCCTATGACTTTGTATGAAGCATCATTTATGGGAGTAAAATTTACCATGATAAGATTATTAATTTCTTTGCCTTTAGTAATTATAACTTCAATATTATTAGGAGATTATTTAACTAAGGGAAATTATAAGATGGCAGAAGGTAAGTAAATCGATATTTTATAGTTACAGTCTTACAATAGTAAAATTATTCTTAAATAATAAAAATAAAACGCAAAAAAAATTAAAGGAGGAGTGTGAAAAAAATGAATAAAGTAGAGATTCCTTTAAACGATTCGCCAGTTGCCTCACCAGGCCTTCCAGTTTATCTGATTTCAACAATGAGTAAAAGCGGAGTAAAAAATATTGCCCCTTATGGAATGGTGATGCCAGTCTCTTATAATCCTCCTATTTATGCAATTGGTTCAGATAAAGATAGAGATACTTACCGAAATATTGTGGAGACAGAAGAATTCGTCTTAAATGTTCCTTCCACTTCTATGTTAGAAAAAGTAAATCTTACCGGAATAAAATTTCCTGCCGAAATAGATGAATTTGAAAAAGCAAAATTCACCTCAATCCCAGCTTCAAAAGTAAATCCACCTTTGATTGCAGAGTGTAGGTCTCATTTCGAGTGTAAATTATTGAATATTTACGAAATAACTAAGACCAGAGTTGTTATAATTGGAGAAGTAGTAACGATATCAATAGACCGGGAACTTTTTTTGAAAAATTTTGCCAAACAAAAAGGACAATTAGATCCTTTGTATTATGTTCAGGGAGCTTATTTTGGGTTAGGAAGATATGTAGGAAAAAGATAATAAATTTATTAGGAGTATATATAGATTAGATGAAAACCTATTTAGATTGTATCCCCTGTTTTTACAGACAGGCCTTAGATGCTGCTCGAATTGCGGGAACAGATGAGATTAAGCAAAAGCAGATTGTGGATAAAATTTCTCAATTGATACCCGATTTCCCTTTAGAAGCGAGTCCTCCAGAGATGGGAAGAGAGATATATAATTTAGTCGGAAAAATATCCGGCGTAAAAGACCCTTTTAAAGAGATTAAAGAAAATAGCAATAAGTTTGCCTTGAAACTTTACCCTAAATTAAAACAAGAAATAAATAATTCAGAGGATGGGCTTTTAACTGCTTTGAAATTATCTATTATCGGTAATATTATCGATTATGGAGCGAAAAATTCCTTAGATGTGCCAAAAGAAATAGATTATCTTTTTCAAGGGAATTTTAAAACTGACAATAAAAACAACTCAATTATTTTTAAATATAAACAATTTAAAGAAGCCTTAAATGAGGTTGATACTCTAATTTATTTAGCTGATAATGCCGGAGAGGTAGTTTTTGATAGATTGTTAATAGAAGAGCTGGTAAAAGAACTGGGGAAAGAAGTAATTTATGTAGTAAAGGGTAAGCCTATTATTAATGATGCTTTAATAGAAGATGCTTTATTTTGTGGAATAAATAGAACAGCAAAGGTTATTTCGAGCGGCTCAGATGCACCAGGCACATTACTTAAATATTGTTCTCCTGAATTTATTAGATTATACCAAAAGGCAGAATTAATTATCAGTAAAGGACAGGGAAATTACGAGGCTCTTTCAGAGGAAGATAGACCTATATTTTTTCTATTTAGAGTAAAGTGTCCGGTAATAGCAGAGGATGTTGGTTGTAATGTAGGAGATATGATTTTAGTAAGTAGGTGAAAATAAGTTATAAATATTATAAAAAAAATAGAAGCTACTTACATATTATTAATATATATATCTAAAGATTTAAAAATCAGAGTGGGTCAATTGGGAGAAGTGTCTTTTAAAGAAGGAGATTATATTTATATTGGTTCGGCTAAAGGTTGCTTAGAGACACGATTGCAAAGACACTTAAGAAAAGAGAAAAGGATATTTTGGCATATAGATTATCTTTTAGAGAATAAAAAGGCGAAAATATTGCAGATTTGGACTATTGATAAAAAGATGGAATGCCAAACTGCGGAAGTATTTTGTCAGGTTCCAACTACTGAAATAATTAAAAAGGGTTTTGGTTCTTCAGGTTGTAAGTGTCTGACTCATTTATTCTTTGTGAAGAATAAAAAATAGATAGAAAGTATTTTGAAGGAAATAGGTTTTTCGAGAAGAACCGAATCCGGAAGTTATAATAATTTTTAATAAAAAAATATTTTAAAATTATTTGACAAATAAAAATAAATATTTTAAAATGATATTGAGACTCAATTGCAATAAAAATTAAGGAGATTTTAATTGATTAATGCAGAACAGAAATTTGAAGAATTTCTAAAATCAAAAGAATTAAAATATACTTCTGAAAGAAAGTCTATTGTAAAGGCAATGTTTTCGTTCTATAAACACTTTGATGTGGAGGAGCTTTTTGAAAAAATGCGTAAACAAGGTAATCATATATCCCGAGCAACTATCTACAGGACAATTCCTTTGTTGCTTAAAAGTGGTTTGATTACCGAAACTTTACGCTGTCAAGATAAGATAAGTTACGAAAATATTTTTAATAAAAAACATCATGATCATCTCGTTTGTGTCAATTGTGGAAAAATTATCGAGTTTTATAATGAAAAAATAGAAAAATTACAAGAAGAAGTTTGTAGACAACACAACTTTGTACCTATAGAACATAGATTAGGAATAAAAGGATACTGTGAAGATTGTTATAAAAAGATAAAAGCTGAAAAGGAATAAATTTTTTTGAGTTATTATTGAGAATGCGTCGCATTATATATTAATAAATAGAATGGAGGTAAAAAATTGACCCCTAAATTTCTTTATGAATTACAACCTGGAGAATGGGCAAGAATTATTAATATTGAGGGAGGGCGACGCTTCAGACAGAGATTATACTTAAGAGGGATAAAAGAGGGAGATAATATTCGTATGATATCCTCGATACAGGGTCCTGTGGTGGTAGAAGCCAATAGAAGTGTAATTGCTCTGGGTAGAGGTATGGCCCGAAAAATTAGAATAATAAAAGGAAGGTAAAAAAATGAAAAAGAAACTATCTGAAATGAATTATGGAGAAGAAGGCAGGGTAGGAAGCATTGAACAGGATTTAAAAAATAAGCTAGCTGGTATGGGTATAAGGGTTGGCAAGAATCTTAAAATGATTACTAAACATCCTCTAAAAGGTCCAATAGTAATAGAGGTTGATGGAGCTCATACCTCCTTAGCATTAAGTATAGCTGATAGAATTATTGTGGAGGTGAAAAAATGAAAAAAATATTATTAATGGGAAATCCCAATGTAGGTAAGAGTGTATTTTTTAATCGTCTAAGCGGGGCAAATGTTATTGAATCTAATTATCCTGGTACTACCGTTGATTATACTAAAGGATATATGAAGGGGGATAGTAAGGATTTTGAAATTATTGATGTGCCCGGAACATTTTCTTTGGAAGCAAAAGACAAAGCTGAAGAAGTAGCTGTAAAGATGTTAGAAGAGGAAAAAAGGGCTTTAGTAATTTGTGTAATTGATGCTTCTAAGATAGAACGAGGGCTTTATCTTTGTTTAGAAATAATAGAAAAGGGTTATCAAGTTGTACTGGCACTTAATATGTGGGATGTGGCTGAAGATAAAAATATACAGATTGATATAGAGAAATTAAAAAGCATTCTTAATATTCCAGTAGTATCAACGATTGCCATAAGCGGCAAAGGATTTAAAGAGGTAGTATTAAGTATAAAAAAAGCAGCTTCAGTTGAAATAAATGAAATTATGGAAAAGGTAGGTGAGATAAAATGAGATTAACTACTGATGAGAGATGGAATTTAATTGAAGAAATATCTAATAAAGTGTTAACTTTTGGTAAATTTAAACATACTTTAAAAGACGCATTGGGAGAACTTACCGTTAAGCCTTTAACAGGTATTCCTATTGCTATAGCCATATTATATGGTTTTTGGAGTGTATTTTCTTCTTTTGCCGGAACATTATGTACTGATGGATTTTTTGTCAAATTGTTTGATGGATATTTTTTACCCTGGATACAGTCAATTTTTCCAGGTAAAGGTGGATGGTTTTACTATATCTTTGTGGGAGACCCAGCAGCAGATAATTGCTTTGAGGCTTTTGGGGTTCTAACTTCCGGGCTTTTTGTAGCTATAGGAGTTGTTCTGCCGGCAATATTTATATTTTATTTGATGATGGCGTTGTTAGAAGATGTGGGCTATATGCCTCGACTGGCTGTACTTGTAGATACTATATTTCATAGAATCGGTTTGCATGGGTTTGCTATTGTTCCTTCCATTCTTGCCTTAGGTTGCAACGTACCTGCAGTAACGGCAACTCGAATTTTAGAAACAAAAAAACAACGTTTTATAATGATGACCTTGTTGGCAATATTTATTCCTTGCGGTGCTCAACTGGGAATTATGCAAGAGGTAATTCCTGAGAGTATAGGTATAGTTTTGCTATACTTAATTTTCGGATATTTTCTTTTTGGTTTTATCTTAAATAAACTTGTTCCGGGCAAATCCCCTGAAATTCTAATTGATGTTCCTCCTTATCAAAAGCCAATATGGAACAATATAGCAAGAAAATTAAGAATGAGGTTAGGAGGCTTTTTAAAAATTGCGGTTCCCTTTGTGTTATTTGGTTGTGCAATAGTAAATATTCTATATCTTACCGGGACTATAGATTGGTTGGCAAAAACACTAACACCACTTCTTACTGGTTGGTTCGGGGTTCCCGGTGAAACAGTGGGGCCTTTAATTGCTGCATTTTTGAGAAAAGACCTTGCAGTTGCCCAACTTAGTGCAATTGATATGAGCAAGTATCAAATGATCACATCTGTTGTACTTGTTTCCATATATTTCCCTTGTATAGCAACATTTGCAATGTTGCTTAAAGAAGGAGGAAAAAACCTTTTGGGTAGTTTGGCGGTCTTAGTAACAGTAATATTTTTATATGGTGGCTTGATAAATTTAATTTGGACATTATTGGGGGTGCAATAAAATGAATGATAGAATTGGAAGAATATATTTTGGAGTTTTAGGAATTGTTACTTTGATTTTTGGGATCACTGATTTAATAGTAACAATGGGCGGTAATGATTTTTCTTGGGGTATTCTTGAGATATCTAGTGACATGTTTAGAGGAGGATGGGGAGGACTTATTGTAATATCTGCCGGACTCTTTTATTTGTCCAGTCTGAAAAATTTTTTAGAGATTCACCAGCTCTCTAAGGCATTAATGGCAAGTATGTTAATATGGATACTGGCAGGGACCGATATATTTGTAAGAATTACCGAGTCTATCCCTGGTGGAGAAAAGGGTCCCTGGTTTAATTCCTTAGAGGGATTTTTGGGCACATATAGACCTCCTTATCCACCGGTAATATTTCTGTTACCATTTTCTTTAATAATATTATTTTTCGTTGGCAAAAGAAAAAATGCTTTTCCATCTCATCTCCCTATAGATATGATACAGGGGTCTCTTAAAAAGGTCGATAGTAACTAATCTAAATATTAAATATTTAATTATTATAAACATATTATACGAGGAGACAAAGAAATGAAAACAATAATAATTTATAGTAATAAACTGAAAAATTATGATTTCGGAGAAGGGCATCCGTTTAGAAGTGACAGATTTGAAAAATTTTTAGAATTGTTTAGAGAAAAACTTGGCAAAGACGAACGCTTTAAATTAATAGAAAATATTACTTTAGCTACTGATGGAGAATTGAAGCTTTGGCACAGTAAAGATTATATTAAGGCTATGAAAGATGCCTCTCAAGGAAAAACTGTATCTAATTTATTCAGGTTTATAAGTGGGGACAATGTAAACCCTTCTACTAAAAAATTACCTCAAGGGATAGAAGAAGGAGCTAGAGCTGTAGTTAAAAATTCGCTTTTAGCAATAGATTACATTCAACAAAGTAAAACTGAAAAGACAGTAAGTATTGGTGGTGGATTACATCATGCAACCTCGGGTTATGGACAAGGTTTTTGTGTTTATAATGATGTTGTTATAGCTGCCAAGTATGCTATAGAAAAATATAACCTAAAAAGAGTTTTAATTTTGGATACAGATGCCCACGCAGGAAACGGAACTTCTGAGGCTTTTTATTCTGACCCAAAAGTTTTGTTTATTGACACTCACCAAAGAGGTATCTATCCAGGAACAGGTTCAGTTGATGAAATCGGTGAGGGAAAAGGTAAAGGATTTACTGTTAATCTTCCTTTGGAAGCTGGGACAGGAGATAAAGCATATGAACTAATTTTTGATGAAATAATCTTTCCTTTAGCCAGAGAGTATAAGCCGCAGATGATTATCAGATACGGAGGTTCTGATCCTTATTTTAATGATGGACTAACTGATTTAGGCTTGACTTTAGAAGGTTTTAAAATGATAGGAAAGAAAGTTAGAGAAATAAGCAGCGAACTTTGTGATAACCGCTCGGTTGATTTAATTTGTTCAGGTTATAACTTAGAGGTTTTGCCAAAAATATGGTTGACTTTGGTGGCAGCTATCAGCGGAGTGAAAATTAATTTTAAAGAATCGGCCCCTGATATAAGAGACAGAAAAATCGCTGAAACAAAGAATTTAATAAAGAAAGTAAAAGAAAAATTAGCTCCTTATTGGAAATCTATTAAAAGGGAGACTCGAGAAATATATTGAAAATAGAGCAAGTTTTAAGAATGTGAGAAAGAGAAAGATTGGAAAGGGACAACCCGAGTAGCAGTAGGGATTAGTAAGTTTGCAAAAGATAAGTTTTTGAGGAGAGTAAGTTAAGAACGGAAAGAATAAAATCTACGAACAAAAATATTATTAAGGAGGTAGTGTAATGATTAATAGACCAAAAGTTAACCAGATAAGACATCTAGGAAGAGGAGTAACTGAAAAGTTGAGTAGAATGCTTTACGAGCATGGCCCCGGCAATGGTACATTTCTAGGACTTCCCTTTGATCAATTGGTTGAACACGGACCTGGCCATGAATGGAAGTGGGAAAGAGCAGCTAAACCAAGCTCAGTGATAGAATTGGCTAATCGAGCTGATTTTTCAGCTCTGGTACTATCTGTAGGTCAAGCCCAGAAGTATCAATATGATATTAATCCTTCTGTTCCTTTGGTGGTAAAATTAGATGGTCATTTCTATACCGGAAAAGCAAATATAGAAAATTATCCTCGTCCCACCATGTTTGGTTCAGTAGAGGACGCTCTGGAAGTGGGAGCAGCAGCAGTGGGTTTATCTTTTTATCTGGGTTCTCGACAGACTGGAGAAGACGTAGAAAGAATAGGGAAAATAAGAGAGGAAGCTCACCGCAGTGGATTACCTTTAGTTTTATGGAGTTATCCTAGGGGTCCAGTACCTGACGCAACTAAAAAGGATAGTTTACTGTGGTGTCACTATGCAGTTTCTGCTGCTGAATCTTTAGGAGCAGATATAGTAAAAACAAAGTTCCCTTCAGTAGTAGAACCTAAGAAAAGAGAGAAGTACGAAGAGTTTATAAAAGAGGAGTACTCTGGCAAGATACCAGAGGCAGTAAAGTATATAGAACTTGAGCCAGACAGGGAAAAACTGATGGATTATGAAAAAAAGATGGAAGAAGAACAAAAAAAACCGAATTATGATTCTCTTCTGACTAAAGAGCAACATATTGAGAGAGCTAAGATTGTAGTGGGGGCTGGAACCAGGACTTTTGTGATTTTCTCTGGAGGACCGAAAATAACTGGAGAGGCAAAAGTTGCTTTGGAGAATTCAACTGAGATAATAATGGAAGCAGGTGGTGAAGGAAGAATCATTGGCAGAAATTTGTGGGGAGTTCCTACTGAGACTGGCCTTGAATATGCAGACGCAGTGAAAGAAATTATGCAGAATGAGAAGTATAGAAGATAGTTTTTTATAAGAATCGAAGGAGGCGGCGTACCAGGCGATGCCTCCAAGCAAACTAAAAAAAGTTTAAAACAGGAGGTCTGATTTTTGGCCGCTTTTTATGTTAGTATAAACTTTAGTAGGGTAGATAGAGCGAAAGAAGGAAGATAACTTTTCTATCTTTTCTTTTCTTTCTTAACTCGATACTATATACTTGATACTCGATACTATATTGTTAGGCTTTCTTTCATTTCAAGTAGTGATAAACTAAATAAGAGAACTTCAAAAAAGAGGTTAAAAATGAAAAATAATATAGAAAATTATACAGAAGAGAGATGTAAAGAAATTTTAAAAAAAGCTGGTATTGAGGAAGGTCAGATTGTTCTGGATTTTGGATGTGGTGGAGGAAATTATACTATTCCTGCAGCAAAGATAATCGGAAATGAAGGAAAAGTATATGCTGTAGATGAAGATGGATACAAATTAAAAGACTTACAAGAGAAAGCTAAATCAGCTAATCTCCACAATATAGAAACAATAAAAACCTCTGGAGAGTTGAACTTTGAATTTAAAGATGGTGCTTTTGATGTGGTCTTGCTCTATGACATTTTCTGGTATTTCTCACTGCAAAGTCCTGAATTATCAGAACTGTTGAAAGGGATTTATAGAGTTTTAAAACCAGATGGTTTAATTTCGGTCTATCCTGAACATATTGAAACAGAAAAGCTTAAGCAAAAGATAGAGAAATCTGGTTTTCATCTAATAAACAGGTTTCGAGGAAAAATTATCCATGAGGGTAGACCTGAGCAAGGTCAAATATTAAATTTTAGAAAGGAGTAAAAAATGATTAAAGTTGAAAAGAAAAATCAACAGGAATTCACAGTGAAAGTGGAAGAGAAAGAATTTGAGGAAGAAATGAGGAAATAATGAGACGAAAAAGAGGTAAAAATTATGGGTATTGTACTTCCAAAACAAGTAGGGACTGAGGAAGGTAGATTACTTTTTCAGAAATCAGAAAAAGTAGAGGATTTTGATCAGGGAAGAGAAATAGTAGATTCATTAAAGAAAACCTTAGAGCATTATGGAGGAGTTGGATTGGCTGCTCCTCAAATAGGAATTTCTCGGAGAGTATTTGTTGTGAATATCATGCCAACTAAAGATTATCCCCAATTACCTAAGATCGGACTCTGTGCCTACTTAAACCCAGAAATTATAGTTGTATCTCCAGAAGTTAATAGTGATCTGGAAGGATGTTTAAGTATATTTTATGCTACCCTTTATGGACGGGTGGAGAGATCGAGTTGGGTCAAGCTGAAATATAGAGATATTAAAGGGGAAGAACAGATAGAAGAAATTAATCATCCCTTTCATACCAGAGTAGTTTTACATGAGAATGACCATTTAGATGGTAGGATATTTTTGCAGCGAATGAAAGAAGAAGATTTTTCAAAATTATATTGGGAAGAGAATTTGGATATCAGAAAAAGAAATTCAGAGTGAATAGCTGTTTTAAAATTAATTGGATTTAAAAGAGTTTCAAAAAAAAAGGTCTATACTTACTGGACTTATTCTCGCTGGCTGGAAGAAAAAGGGCAAAGGTATGTGAAAATAAATGCGGAAAAGAAGTGCAAGAAACTGGATACGTTTGATTTTTTGTGATTTACTTACTTTAGTGATAAAACACAAAAAGGCAATTTCAAAGTAGGTAGAAAGACCAAAAGAAAGAAGTTTAATACAAGCTTAAAGAAAATGAATGGCTGGCTAAAATCGGTAAGAAATACAGTTAAAACCAAAAAATGGTGGAAGATAGTATCGGCCAAATTAAGAGGACATTTTGAATATCTTACTAAGTTATTGAGATAATGCACAAAGATTTTGACGGTGTTTGTGGTTATGTGGCTTCCTTTAGAAGTCTTACTCTTCGGGTCATATAACAGTGGATAAAAGGAAAATTAAAGATTTTCCAAATTTGGCTATCGGCAAGTTTTCTTCTATCCGCAAAAGGTTATATAATAAAAAGGAAGTACTATTATGA
>Ga0315546_1001633_pt1 | contig 13907 bp, 15 predicted proteins | sample SalMarSW160170MG_FD_203833 | JGI IMG/M metagenome (GOLD analysis project Ga0315546, IMG submission 203833) | Salt marsh sediment microbial communities from the Plum Island Ecosystem LTER, Massachusetts, United States - Salt Marsh Sediment SW1601-170 ... | reverse complement strand
GGCGCATTTGTTCGCGGCTGCGCTCTCATCCGATACCGGCGCCCGCTTCCTCATGCGCGTCGGCCTGTCGTTTGAACGCATGAAAGGACCGGTGGCGAGTCTCATCGGCAGCGGCGATGCGGGGACAGGCATCCCCTCCGTTTCCAGAAAAGCGAAGCGCGTGCTCATCTCCGCATACGAAGATGCGCGCCTCGAACATCGCAAATACACGGGCGCGATCGAGATATTCCTTGAGTCATTCAAGCAGGATGAGCGCATTCAGGAGATTTTCAACCAGCTCGGATATCCGCCGGAGCACGTCATCCACGTCGCGGAATGGATTCGGCTTCGCGAGAAGCTTCGGGAGGATCACGAGCGGTTCGTCCAGCTCGCGATGCTCAAGCCCAAGACGGCCATGAACCGATCCATGACGGCACGCGCCACGCCGCTCCTGGATCGATTCAGCGAGGACCTCACGCTCTCGGCCCGCAACGGCTACCTCGCACCCATCATCGGACGCGATCGCGAGATGGAAGAGCTCTTGCGCGCCATTGAGAGTGGAAACCGGTCCGTCATTCTCGTGGGAGAGCGCGGTGCGGGCAAGCAGGCGCTCGTGGAAGGGCTGGCGCGAAAGATGGTCGCCGAAGACGTCCCGCCGGAGCTGTTTGACCGACGGCTCGTCAGTATCAACATCCCGCAGGTTATTGCGGCCGGCGATTCGGGATTGGCTGCGGAGCGGTTCTTCGCCGTGCTCGAGGAGGTCACGCTTTCCGGCAACATCATCCTCGTGCTCCAGGGCATCGAAGCGCTCTCCGGCACGTCTTCCGGTCCGCTGGATCTTGAGGAGGGATTGGCAACGGAGCTCGGCAAAGGAAGGTTCATCGTTATCGGCACCACGACGCCGCGGAATTACACGCAATTCGTTGAACGGCGTTCGCTCGGCGGCCGCCTCATCCGCGTGGACGTTCCGGAGCTCGAACCGGATGCGGCCATCCGCGTGCTCATGGCCAGGAGCGGGGCCATCGAATACAAGAACAAAGTCTTTTTCACCTTCGCTTCCATTGAGCGGGCCGTGAATTTGAGTTCGCGCTACATTCACGACAAGGCGCTCCCGGCGAAAGCTCTGGACATCATTCGAGAGGCGGCCGTGCTCGCACGCAAGAAGCGCGGAGAGAAGTCCTTCGTCACGGCGGAGGATACGGCGAGCATCATTCACGACAAGACGAACGTTCCGGTGGAAAGCGTGTCGCAGGATGAGTCGCAGAAGCTCTTAAAGCTCGAAGAGGAGCTTCATAAGCGCATCGTCGGGCAGGACGCGGCCGTTGTTGCCGTGGCGCAGGCCATGCGCCGTGCGCGCGCGGAACTGCGCGAGGGGAAGCGTCCGATCGCAAACTTCCTGTTCCTCGGCCCCACGGGCGTCGGAAAGACGGAGACCGCAAAAGCGCTCGGTGCCGAGTACTTCGGGAGCGAGGAGAACATGATCCGCGTGGACATGTCCGAATATCAGGATGGATCATCCATCCACCGCATGATCGGCGCGCCCGGAGACGAACGCGGCGGACTGTTGACGGAAGCCGTGCGCAAAAAGCCGTTCTCTATCGTCCTCCTCGATGAAATCGAAAAAGCGCATCCGGATATCCTGAACCTGTTCCTCCAGGTCATGGACGACGGACGGCTCACGGACGGCGTGGGCCGCACCATCGATTTTACGAACATCGTTCTCATCGCAACTTCCAACGCGGGAACGCCGTTTATCCAGGATGAAGTAAAAGCGGGAACGGATCTGGAACGCATCAAAACGATCTTGCTCGAACAACAGCTCAAAGGCATCTTCCGGCCTGAGTTCATGAACCGTTTTGATGCGATTATCGTGTACAAACCTCTTACGATGGATGACGTGGAGCAGATCACGTGGCTCATGCTCCGCCGCATCGAGCATCAGTTGGAAGAAAAAGGCATGAAGTTCCGAGCGGAGGACGAGGCCGTCAGAGCGCTGGCCGAAGCCGGATACGATCCGTCATTCGGTGCGCGTCCGCTCCGCCGGGTCATCCAGGACCGCGTGGATAACCAGCTCGCGGATATCCTGCTCAAAAAAGAAGCGGAACGTCGGGATACGATCGTCCTTGCCGGAGACGGGAAGCTCAAGGTTGAGAAAGCGACGCCGATCGGATAGGATTAAAAATTGAGAATTGAAAATTGAAAACATCGGATGGGCGAACCGTTCCCACGGAGAGAAATTTTCAATCTTCAATTTTTAATCCTCAATTTTCAGTCATGCCTCTCGAATACGCCCTTCCCGCCATCGTCTTCGGATCCATCATCGTGTCCGCTGTTTTGACGTTCGTAGCTCGAAAGGCGGCTTTTCGTAAAGGGATCATCGATGAACCGACCGGCGGACGGAAGATCCACGAAAAGAAGACGGCGCTCTGGGGCGGACTGGCAACCGGACTCACGATCGTCCTCGGGCTTTCCGCACTCCTCCTTTTCGTGCAAGGAGAAGAGCTTCATCCTTCCCGCATCATCGGATTCATCATTGCGATCTTCGTCCTCATGATCGGCGGCATGCTGGATGACGAGCTGGACCTTCCGCCATGGGTGCAGTTCCTTTCGCCGCTCATCGCATCCATCGCCATCGTCGTATCCGGCAGTGGCATCATCCAGGTCACGAATCCGTTCGGACCGGGTGCGATTTCCATGATTTGGAAGCAGATCGAATTGGGCGCGCTTACGATCTCTCTTCCGTCAGACATCCTCACGATCGCATGGCTCCTCGGCGTTACGTACGCCATGAAGTTTTTGGACGGACTCGACGGGCTCGTTGCCGGACTCACCGTGATCGGCGCCATGCTCATCGCCTCGCTCGCCGGAAGCGAAGCGTACTTTCAGCCCATGATCGCGCTCATCGCGCTCATGGTCGCGGGCGTTCACCTTGGATTCATTCCGTTTAACCGCCAGGGCTCCATCTTCCTCGGCGAGGCCGGGAGCACGATTGCGGGATTTTCCCTCGGCGTCCTTTCCGTCATCTCCGGCGCAAAGGTGATGATTGCCGCGGCCGCGCTCGGCGTGCCGCTCGTGGACATCGCCATTGTCGTCATCGGTCGGATCATCCGCGGCACGTCTCCGTTTAAAGGCGATAACACGCACCTCCACTTCCGTCTCCTCCAAGCCGGCATGTCGCGTCGGAATGCGGTCCGGCTCATCTGGGGGATCGCGCTCGTGTTCGGCCTCGCGGCGCTCACGCTCCAAACGCAGGGAAAGATCTTTCTCATCATCGGCCTCGCGGCGCTGGTGCTTACGATTTCGCACATCGCGTATATGAGGTCGAATCGGAGGAATTCGAGCGGTTGATATGAAGCACATCATCTTCATCACTGTCGTAAGCCTCCTATTTCTCGGAGCTTCTTTCGTATTTCTCATGATGCGCTTGGAAAAGAAATCCGCGGGTGAGGAGAGCGTCGAACTCCCGATTGGGATTCTGAAAGCGGGGGATCGGGATATCATGGTGGAACTCGCTTCGAACGCCACATCGCAGAGCAGGGGACTTTCGTACCGCGAATCGTTGGATGAAGACCGCGGCATGTTGTTCGTCTACGACAAACCGATGACGCAGCGGTTTTGGATGCATGAGATGAATTTTCCCCTGGACATCATTTTTATCAATGGCGACACGGTTGTACAGGTCGCGGCGAACGTTCCATATCCCCAAGGCGGTTTACCGAAGGTCATCACATCTTCTTCGAAAGCGGACAAGGTTTTGGAAATTAATGCGGGGAAGGCCGAGGAGTGGGGGATTGTGGAAGGGGGGAAGGTGGCGTTGAAAGGCGGAGTTGAAATAGGAATTCGTTCGACGGATTGACGCGGTGCGCGATTTCTGTTTTTATTGATACCCGGACCTTTGAAAGGAGGAGATGAGATGCCGGACTACGGATTGATTTGGCTTGCGGGCATGGGCTTCGCCTGTTTGGCTTTGACGCTGACGAAGCGTCCATCCACCCTTGAGCAGGGCGTGTTGCTCGCCATGATCGGCGTTCTGTGGTTCATCACGGTTCCGTTGATGATGGTGAGCGTTCGTGTTCGTGCGTTCCTGCTGGAACGAATCGGAGGCGCGTAACGTGGAATACCTGATGATGTTCCTGCGAAGGGTTCCCGGACTCGTGTTGCCGGGGAGCTTGATCCTGTTCATCGTGTGTTTGAAAAGCGCCGGAAATGCCGTGCCCGAGCTGCTCGTTACTCGAGGCAGGTGCCATAACCAATTATTCCTTTTTCTCGTGTCCCCGTTCAAGTGGGCGCGCGGCATCGATCGTCTGGATGAGGATGAATTCAATGCCGGTCGTCTGGCCGTAGAAGGGAATGCGTTAAACGCCACCTTGTGGCTTACGGCGCAGATGGTGCTTACGGCAGCTCTTTCTCCAATCATCATTCCGTGCGCGCTCATCGTGCGCATAGCCTACGCTTTCAAGCGGCTCTTCTAGGGCCGCTTGTTCGTATCTGATTTCTGGCCGTTCGTATCTGGTATCTGGTATTTGGTATCGTTTTAAAAAAAGTCACATTTTTAAAATACGAGATACCAGCTACCAGATACGAGCTACTTCTCTCCCTTTGCATTTTTGGCCAAAAAACGGTAGTTTAGTCTTCATGGTTTCAGATTTTAAACACGTCCACTGCATCGGGATCGGCGGCATTCACGTCGGCGCCGTGGCAAAGCTCCTCAAAGCGAGGGGCGTTTCAGTGTCCGGAAGCAACGCCGTGGAACATGAGCTGACCGGGGATCTTCGGAAAGCCGGATTCGACGTGAAGATCGGACATGCGGCGGAACATATCGGTGAAGGCGTGGAAGCGGTCGTGTACAGCCACGCGGTTCCGGAAGATAATCCGGAGCTCGTCGAAGCGAAGAAGCGGGGGATCGAGGCGTACGATACGCATGCGTTCCTCGCGAAGATGTTTGAAGGCAAGGACCAGATCGTGGTCACCGGAACGCACGGCAAGAGCACGACCGCATCCATGCTCGGTGCCGCGCTCATGGCGGCCAAGGCGAATCCCACGGTCGTGGTGGGCACCAAATGTTCCGTGTTTTCGGACGGCAATCTTCAGATCGGTTCGGAAGACCTCCTCGTGGTTGAAGGGGATGAGTACCGTCGCCATGTTTTGGAATATGACCCGAAGATTCTCGTTTTGAATACCATTGAGTTTGATCATCCGGATGCGTTCAAAGATATGGATGCATACATGGCGATGTTTCGGGAGCTGATCGAGCTCGTTCGAAATCAAGGCATCGTCATCTACAACGCGGACGATCCGAACTGCTTGGAGCTCATTCGGTCGAAGATCGACTCGCTAAAGGAGCGAGAAGTGAGCATCATCTCAGTTGGAAAAGATCAGGGCTTCATCCGATTCGCGAATCCGCATGCGGAGAAGGGTCTATGGAAGTCGTCGTTGAAAGCGATGGACTCCGAGTATCTGGACTTTGAGCTCGCCGTGCCCGGAGAGATGAACGTTCGCAATGCGGCCATGGCGATCACCGCAACGGTCGCGCATAACGATGAAGCGCATTTGGGAGATGTCGCGAAAGCGCTGGAAGCGTTTCCGGGCTGTTGGCGCCGGTTTGAACATATCGGCACGTTGAACGGCGCGAAGATCATCAGCGATTACGGCCATCATCCAACGGAGATCAGAGAAACGCTCCGCGCGGCGCGCGCAACCTATCCGGAGCATCGGATCGTGCTCTGCTACCAGCCGCACCACCGGAACCGGACGAGGGGATTGTTTGATGATTTCGTCACGGCGTTCGACGATGCGGATGTTCTCTTAATGAGTGAAATTTACGACGTGCCCGGCCGGGAAGCGGAAGAAGATGCGAACGTATCATCGTCGCAAATCGTTGACGCGATCAAGGAGAAGGATGCGGATCGGAACGCGGAATTCGTCGGCGATCTGGCGTCCACGGAGAAACGATTGCGCGAGGTCGTTCAAGACGGCGACATCGCCATCATGATGGGCGCGGGTACGATCGATGGGATGGCGCGGACGGTGGTTGAGTAGTTGCGTTGGTACGTTGTTGCGCAGGTCTTTCATTCAAACCCGACGCAACCACGCAACGACGCCCGACGCAACGATAAATATGTCTCTCACTCCCGAACAAATTCAAACCATCAAAACGGCACTCCCGTCTCTCACCGAGAACGAACCCATGGCGAAGCATACGAACTTCCGCATCGGGGGTCCGGCGCGGTTGTATTTCGTGGCGCAAATGGCCGATGATTTGACGAAGGCCGTGCAAACGGCGGTTGAAACGGGGATTCCCTGGTTCGTATTCGGAGGCGGGTCAAACCTCCTGGTTTCTGATAAGGGATTCGACGGGTTGGTGATTCAGGCGGCAAACCGCGGTTTTTCCATCGAAGATACGAAGGTCGTGTGTGAAGCCGGGGCGATTACAGCTCTCGTTGCGCGGAAGATTGCGGAAGCGGGTCTCATTGGGTACGAATGGGCTGTGGGCATTCCGGGAACGATTGGGGGGTCCATTTTTGGAAATGCGGGGTGTTACGGCGGGGAGACGAAAGATGTTGTCGCATCCGTTGACGCGTATCGCATCGCTGATGGAGAACGCGTGACATACTCAAATGAAGAATGCCGATTCGGGTACCGCGATTCGTTCTTCAAGCATGAACAGCACGTCATCCTCGGATGCACGATGGAATTTACGCCCGGTGATTCCGCGATGACGGTCGCGAAGTTGAATGAAATCAATGCGAAGCGAAAAGACGGCCAGCCGCTCGGCGAGTCGAGCGCCGGATGTCTGTTTAAGAATTTCGCGTTCAAGGATGAGAGAGAGATCGAGAAATTGAAGCGGGAAGTTGATGTTCCTCAAGAGATGATCGGCGCCAAGCGCATTCCGGCGGGATGGTTGGTGGAACGATGCGGATTAAAAGGGCATAAGCTCGGCGGCGTTGAAGTCAGTTCGCGCCATGCGAACTTCCTCGTGAACGACGGTACGGCCAGCGCGGACCAGGTCGCTCAGCTCGTCTCGCTCTGCCAGATGAAGGTCCGGGATCAATTCGGTGTTTCATTGCAAACGGAGGTGCAATTCGTGGGGTTTTGAAAGCTTTTAGCCATTAGCCATTAGCCATTAGCTATTAGCTTATAGCTTTACGTGGAAGGAGATTCGGCTAAAAGCTAACGGCTAACAGCTAAGAGCTGACATATGCCGCAAACGTTCAGAGATTTATTGGTTTGGCGAAAAGCGATGGATCTCGTGATCGCTGTTTATGAACTTACAGGACAATTTCCAAACGAAGAGCGCTACGGATTGACGTCGCAGATTCGGAGATCCGCCGTTTCGATACCGTCAAATATCGCTGAAGGCAGATATCGCGGCGGAGCGAAGGAGTTCCGGCAATTTTTGCGCGTCGCGTTTGGATCAGGAGGGGAACTGGAGACGCAGTTAGAAATAGCAAAGAGACTACCCCAAACCCAACATTTGGATTATAGTAAAGCTGACGAGATGCTGACGGAAGTCATGAAAATGTTAAATGTTTTCATCCAGAAACTAATGGCTAAAAGCTAAAAGCTAATAGCTAAAAGCTAACAACTATGTTCATCAACATCCAACCCAAAGAGCTTGATCTCACGGACGCCATGAAAGCGTACGCGGAAGAGAAATTCACCATGCTTGATAAGTATTATGACCGCATTGAGGAGATAAAATGCGAACTTGGCACGAAAAGCCATAAACACAATCAGGGGAAGGTCTATACGTGTTCCGGGCACCTCTTCGTACAGGGGAAGGATTTCTTCGTGGAAAAGCAGGAAGAAGATTTATATAAAGCGATTGATAAGGTGAAGGATCATCTTCAGCAGATGCTCGTGGATTGGAAGGAGAAGCGGCGTGAAGGAGGGGATTCGTGAAAAAAATGTTTGCGCCCGGTCTCAAGAAGAGCCGGGCGCTTGTTGTTGAGTGACGCGCGGGCCGCGTCATGGATTTGATTTATTTCGGTTCGTGACTGGGACGGTCGAGGCTGATGCGGGACGGCATCTTGGAGGCGATCCTTCGGGTGGTTTCGTCGCGCTTCCTGAACAGGACACGCTCTCTCACTGCCGTCGGAAGGAATAAGACGGTGAGTCCCGCGACCAGGAGAGGAGAGCCGATGACTTGATGTCTAAAAAAGAATCTCACGCTTTTCAGGACGATCGGGCGATAGTGTTCTTCTTCCCACAGCATGGCGAAGTTCCTTTCGTTCGGGCTGGTTCGTGCGATTAGAGAATAGCATAAATAATATAAATGTCAAGTATTCTATACTAAAAAGATATAATACATTTTACGACGCAAGCGATAGGGGAGGTACGCCATTGCTTATTCTGTTTAAAACAGCTACGATTCGGACGCTATATGTCAATTCTTACCAAAGTCTTGGGCGATCCGAATGTGAAGGAGCTAAAAAAGCTTCAGCCTGTTGTTGAACGTATCAATGCGCTTGAACCGGAGTTTGAGAAATGCTCTGATGATGAAATTCGTGAGAAAGCGTTAAAGTACAAAGAACGTGCGCATGCCGGTGAGTCGCTGGACGATCTGCTTCCGGAGGTGTTTGCGCTCACGCGCGAAGCGTCAAAACGCGCGCTTAAACAACGGCAGTACGACGTTCAGCTCATCGGCGGCATGGCGCTCCATCACGGCACGATTGCGGAAATGCGCACGGGTGAAGGAAAGACGCTCACGGCCGTGGCGCCGGTCGCATTGAACGCGCTAACGAGCAAAGGCGTACATCTCATCACCGTCAACGACTACCTCGCTCGGCGCGATACGGCGTGGATGGGACAGGTGTATCACGCATTGGGGTTGAGCATTGGCTGTATCCAGCACGAAGGCGGATACCTGTATGATCCGGAATTCAAGGCCGAACCGGAGCATGATGCGGATCGAGACACTACGGGAAGCTTCCGTGTGGATATGGACTACCTCCGCCCCTGTTCCCGCAAGGAGGCGTACGACGCGGACATTACGTACGGCACGAACAACGAATTCGGATTTGACTACCTGCGAGACAACATGGTCCAGCGTGCGGATATGATGGTCCAACGCGAGCTGAACTTCGCCATCGTGGACGAAGTGGACTCAATCCTCATCGACGAAGCGCGCACGCCGCTCATCATCAGCGGGCCCGCGTCCGAACCGGCGGAACTCTACTATCGGATGGCCGAGCTCGTCCCCCGCCTCAACCTGGAAGAGGATTACAAGATTGACGAGAAACAGCGCGCAGCCACGCTCACGGAATCCGGGATCTCGAAGATGGAACAGTGGCTGAACGTGGAGAACCTGTACACGGCCGAAGGCATGCGGACGGTCCATCACCTGGAACAGGCGCTCCGGGCGCATGCGCTCTATAAAAAGGATAAGGATTATGTCGTGAAAGACGACGAGGTGATTATCGTGGACGAGTTTACGGGACGGTTGATGGAAGGTCGCAGATATTCGGAAGGACTGCATCAGGCGATCGAAGCAAAGGAACATGTCGCGATTCAACGTGAATCTATTACACTCGCGACCATCACGTTCCAGAACTTCTTCCGTTTGTACGACAAGCTCGCGGGCATGACCGGAACCGCGGAAACGGAAGCGGAGGAATTCTTTAAGATCTACAAGCTCGAAGTGCTCGTCATTCCAACGAACCGTCCGAACCAACGAAAAGATCTTCCGGACCGCATCTACAAAACGGAGGTTGGGAAATTTCATGCCGTGGTCGACTTCGTCAAAGAACGGCAGGCGGCGGGGCAAGCCGTGCTCATCGGTACGGCATCCATTGAAAAGAATGAGATCCTCTCTTCGTTTTTGAGCGAGGCCGGCATTAAGCACGAGGCGTTGAATGCGAAGAACCATGAGCGGGAGGGGAATATCATCGCGCAGGCAGGCGCGCCGGGTGCGGTTACGCTCGCCACGAACATGGCCGGCCGCGGCGTGGACATCATCCTTGGCGGGAACCCCCCGGATCCGGAGAAGTCTCAAAAGGTCAAGGATCTCGGCGGATTGTTCGTCCTCGGTACGGAGCGGCATGAATCGCGGCGCATCGACAACCAGCTGCGCGGACGGTGCGGCCGTCAGGGCGATCCGGGAACCACGCAGTTCTTCCTGTCCACCGAGGACGACCTCATGCGCATCTTCGGCAGTGATCGCGTTAAAAATATGATGACCGCGCTCAAGGTGCCGGAAGACATGCCCATTGAGCACAAGATTTTGTCCAAGTCCGTGGAACAGGCGCAGAAGCGCGTGGAGGGCCACAACTTCGACATCCGCAAACATCTCATTGAGTACGACGACGTGTTGAACAAGCACCGGACGGCGATCTACAGCATGCGGCGCAAGGTTCTGACCACGTCCATGGAGCGCACCGAAGAGGGCGAGCGCCCGCTCAAGGAGATGATCATGCAGGCGATCGAGAACGAGATTGAACAGCTCGTGATGCTGCATACCGCTTCGGAAAGTCCTTCGGAATGGGACATGAAAGCCATCGAAGACGGCATGAAAGCCATTTTGCCTCCGAGCATGGATGTGATGGGAAAGCTGAGCGTATGCAAGACGGAGTTGGAAGGAAAGCTTGATCTCGCCGAACGGCGGACGCACCTCATCGAATGCACGATGGGATGGATGAAAGATACGTACGATAAGCTGGAAGAACATCTGGGTGAACCGGCGGTTCTCACGGAAGTGGAAAAGGCGATTTACCTGCGCGCAATCGATGATGCGTGGATTAACCATTTGGAGAGCATCGGCCATTTGCGCCACGGTATCGGCTTACAAGGCTATGGCCAGCGCGACCCGCTCGTGGAGTACAAGAAGCACGCTTTCCGCATGTTCAATGAGATGCAGTACCAGATGAGCCGCCAGGTCGCGCACATGATTTTCCGCGTGCAGATCAACCGCGAGCACTTTGAGCGCCAGGCGGGCATCCAGGGAACGAGTTCCAGCGTCACGATGAGCGGACCGGCGAAGGTGATGGAGAAGGGAGCGGAGCGGATGGATCAGGGTGCGGGCCGCAGGGCGCAGGGCGCGGCCAAGGTCGGGCGAAATGATCCTTGCCCGTGCGGAGCGGTGAAGCCCGACGGAACGCCGATCAAATACAAGCATTGTCACGGCAAGTAATACGCTTATGATGAACCGTAGCGGAGCCCGGCGCATGCCGGGCGGATCAGGAAAAAAATATAAAAAGTGTCATGGGGCGTAGGAGTAGAGTTCAAAGACAAGAGATCGAAGTTATGAAACAAGGAAATAAGATTTTTATAGAATTGCATGTACCGGACTTTGATGTGGCGAAGGACTTCTATTCAAAGTTGGGTTTTGAGGTGGTGTCGGATGATGGAGTGGTGAATGGAATCGGATACTTTATTATGGAACGAGAGGGTGCGATGATAAATTTTTATGGCGGAAGTGATCGTGTATATGAACAATCATGGTTTAAACGTTTTCCGAAAGATACTCCTCGCGGATTTGAGGTTGAGATTACAATTCCAGTGGATGATGTGGATCGTTGTTTCGAGGAAACCAAAAAGCATGTTCCCGAAAATGTGGTAGGAGATCTTGCGGAAAAACGAGACCGGACACTCGCTTGGAGAGATTTTCGAGTGGTAGATCCTTTCGGTTTTTATATCCGTTTTACCGAACCGATAAACTGGAAGGCATGCCATTGCGGAAGCGGAAAAGATTATAAAAAGTGCCATGGAAAATAAAAGAAAGATATCAATCCTGGTTCCGTACATTCTCGAAGAGAGAGAAGTGTCCGTTTACCTTCAGAAGCGTTCAAAGAACGCAAAGAGACTTCCCGATTATTTCGGATTTTTTGGAGGGGGAGCGGAAGGGGACGAACGTCCTGAAGAAGCTTTGAGAAGAGAAATGCAAGAAGAGATTGCTTTCATTCCGGAAGGCTATGCGTTCTTTAAAGAATATGATTTTGAACGAAGCATAAAAAGCATATTCTTACTCAAAGTCGATAGAGGTTTTGAACAAAAAGTAACCGTCCTTGAGGGAGAATATGGAAGGTGGTTTACGGAGCAGGAAGCATTGATGGAGCGAAAGTTGATAGATGAGGATAAGATAGTTTTGCGAGACTTGTATGAATTTTGCGGACAGGGAAATAAACATAAGAAGTACCATGAGGCTTAGGGCCTTAATAGCTTATGTCCATAGAACAACCAAATTTCAAGGGTGAACATAAAGAGCGCGAGGCGGCCTTACAGGCGAGCGTCGACGAGCTTTTTGTGGCGCTGGCGCCTTATCATGACGATGAAGAAGACGCCGTAGAGGCGAGTGACGCCAGGTATGACGTGAGATGCCGCGCAATGTCGGTGCTGTTGTCCGATCAGCTTCGTCAGCGCTACGGCGAGGATTATAATGTGTCTGCTGGGGACGATTATTTTTACCTGGCACAGTGCCTGAAACTACAGAGAGGACGGGAATCCGATCAGATACAAGTCCTTGGGGTTTTGGCAGATGCCAGCGAAAATTTGCAGACCGGAAAGATCACAATTCTTTTCGATATTATAGCAAAATCGAGCGAGCGTGATGGATTGGATAAACATTTTTTTGACAAGCCCTTGGAGGAGGATGTCAAACTTGAACTGACGGCTTCGCCGGACGCAATGAAACGGGTTTACGAGAAGCTTGAGAGCCAATACCGCCAGGAGGTGGTTAATTATGAGAACGAGCTTGCCGCTTTTCGCGTGTTGGTCGAGTGGGTCAAGAAGCGTTCAGACAAGAATATCGACCCCGTGACATGGTCAGAGCAACCGATGTTGGGTGATTTTTGGCCTACGGCCGAGGGAGCGAAAGCGGAAATCGCCGTACTTCCATCGGACGATAGCCGCGAGAAGATTCAACTTGTCGTTTTTGATCATGATGGCGAGCAGATCCGCGATATCCTTGAAAAGGAGGAGCCGCTCAAACCCGAACGCTGGTTTAAGCCGTCGGGCGACGCAGCGACGTAAAATTTTTTTTAAGTATGTTTCTTGCGAGGATAGACAAAAGTGAAGCGAAAGGATGGTTTTGCGGTCCATGGAATTCCAAGTTGGATATCAGTATTGGGTATGCAAATGAAGGGATTAATGAAGCGCACTTTCATGAGAAAATGAACGAAGTGTATCTGATCGCAAAGGGCAGCAGTGTCGCGGTTGTGAATGATCGGAAAATTGAATTAGCAGCCGGGGATATCCTCGTGGTTGAACCGGGCGAGGTTCATACGTTTATCTCCAGCTCGCCGGATTACATGCATTTCGTCATCCACACTCCGTTCGTGAAAGATGATAAGCATTTGGTGGGATGAACGGATGATACAAATATATGCAAGAACTCATAAACGCGGCAAAGAATTTCATTGATGAACACTACCGTCCGGAGTGTCGGGTGGGGGCGGTGTTGCGGGCGAAAGACGGCAGGCTGTTTACAGGGGTGAGTTTGCAAGGCCAGAAAATCAATCTGTGTTCCGAGTGGTCCGCGCTGGTTCAGGCGGTGATGGCAAAGGCGGAGATCGACGCGGCTGTGGCGATCTATAGAGATAAAGAAGGCAATCATGAGATTTTTGCTCCTTGCGGAATGTGCCGGGAGTTCTATTTGACGTATTTCCCGGACGCGATGATCGTCGTGGGCGAAGATGAGATTGTCCGGGCGGCGGAACTTTTGCCGCATGCGTGGGAGAAACACAAAAAGTAACAAAACGGAGAAGATGGAACTTATGATATGACCCTCAAAGAAACCTACAATCGCATTGCCGAAGAATGGCATCGAGACCATCAGTCGGATGACTGGTGGGTCGAGGGAACGGATCGGTTTGTTGCGCTTTTTCCGTCTGGTGCGCGCGTGCTAGATGCCGGATGCGGTGGAGGGACGAAATCAAAATATCTCGCGGAAAAGGGGTTACGGGTGGTTGGTATGGATTTTTCCGAGAAGTTGG
>Ga0315546_1001630_pt1 | contig 13921 bp, 11 predicted proteins | sample SalMarSW160170MG_FD_203833 | JGI IMG/M metagenome (GOLD analysis project Ga0315546, IMG submission 203833) | Salt marsh sediment microbial communities from the Plum Island Ecosystem LTER, Massachusetts, United States - Salt Marsh Sediment SW1601-170 ... | reverse complement strand
GATCATGTTAGGGATATTAACATGGTTCTGTATCTCCTGATAATTATCTGACGATGCCAGGTTGTCATCGGCCAAGTCAAACAGGGTATTCCACGCCTGCCTCGCCTGCTCACCGCCTGAGATAATCTCCATTGTGGTACTGGCCCCATATCCACTGGGGGCCTCCAGAACATCATAGTCCTCCATATCACCCCCAAGGTGATCGGCGATAAAACGCTCATCGGGCCGCTCGGTCATAATATACAAGCCCCAATATAGGCCATTAATATACACCTGGACAGGCCTGCCGTAAGGGGTTAGGCGTCCCATGTCCCGTATGGTGTCACGGGCAAAGACATCGCGGAGGTAGTCGGCATGTCGGGAGCCGCTCATCCCGCTGTGACCGCTCCACGAGTAGTTCCAGATCGACCGCAGGGCAAGGGTGTTAAACGTCTTGACCTCTGTGTCCGGAAAGAGCGGATACTCCAGCTTGGATAGACCGTACTTGCCCCTGAAAATAACCCGCAGGGCTTTCTTGGGATTGCCACTCCTGCCATATGGTCCCCCATGGATCCTCAAGCCGGCATTAACACCGAAGTGGTCACCAGTGTTTGGGTCGATCCATTCCATAGAGGCGGCTCGTTCCCATAGGTCACCAGATGATAACGGATTAGCATAGATTCCATCGCTACCAAAAAAATCGGCAATGGGGATCACGATGCAGACTGAAGGTGTCGATTTGAGATCATCCTTGATCTCGTCACGGTAGGCCGGATCTTCCACCACGCGCTGGTCCATAGCGTAGTCAGCACCTTGGCCACCCCAACTGGTGGGCAAGCCCGCCGGCCTCGCGGATTGCCGGATTACATCGTCCAGAAAAATGTAGCTGCATGTCACTATCTCTGAGGACTTCCAGCCGGTCTTGGTCGCCTGGGCACGTAAGCAAGTGGTTGTTGTGATGGAAATTGGACCGGTATACATTCTATCTGTTTGTTCACCCGGCTCACTGCCGTCAAGTGTATAGAATATCTTGGCACCTTCGGTTTCGGTGGTAATCGTGACAGAGAAGGGCGAATCGTAAAAACCTCTTATATGGCTGAATTCGGGCTCGGCTACAGCACCTAAGTATCCACTATTATTTGCAGCGCCCGGTGTAGGAGAACCCATATACTGCAAGTTATCGCTGGCGTCGGGATAGCGACCATAAGAAATGTCAGCAGTCTGCTCGTCAAAAGTAATACTATCAATCAAAGAGCTGCCGTCAGTACCTGTGGCAGTCCTAGGGACTCCTAACGGAGAGCTATCGAACAGGCCAATCTCTTCACCGCCGGCACTGAGCTGGAAGCTTGCGTGCAGACCTGCATCGGTCGCATCATTATCAGCCCATATCAATAGATAGCCGTGTGCGGGAATGGTGGTAGCAGAGGGATTATTCGTTGGAAACCGCCATTTAGTGGGCACAGATAAATCATCTGTGAGGTACATTCCGCCTACATTTATAGCTGTGCTGCCGAAGTTATAAATCTCGATCCAGTCATCGTACTGGCCCTGCTCATCCTGGATAGCGCTGCTATTTGAGGCCATCAATTCGTTAATTGCCAGGGATACGTTTGCCTGATGCTGGTTATCAGCCGATAAGGCGAAATCAGCGAAACCAACCAGTGATACCGCCACTATTAGGCTGAAAAATGAGGTTTTTGTAGATAACAACATCTTTTTTGTCCTTATTTTATGAGGTTTTAGGTTGCTGATTATCGGGCCTAAGAACTAATACAAATCCTTCTCCAGTTATGCTATGCCAACCGAGTAAATGAAACTTAACTTATTTTAACATTTTCAGAACGATAACTCAATACCTGTTTTCCTGCGATGACACATTTCAGAGGGCGGAAGACAGAAGTAGAGGACAGAAAAAGAGGACAGATGAGAAAGGCAGCAGGGCGTAAAAGATACTATAAAATTTTTTTTGCTTGAAAGAACATAAAAGTTACGCTAAATTAAGAAACAATAAAGTTTTGACGAAATAAGAAGTGTTCCGCGGTGGACGGATTAATTTTTGTTAATTGTTGAATGTTAAAGGAGATTTGTGTGATAAAAGTTAAGTCGCGTTCGGGTGAATCAGTTCAGCAAATGATGAAACGCTTTAAAAAACTGTGCGAAAAAGAAGGCTTGATCAGGGATATGAAACGCACAGCCTACTATGAAAAACCTTCCGAAAGGAACCGCAGACGCATGCGCAAAACGCAACGAATGGATAAATTCTGATATAAAAATAGATATAATCGTTGCGCGCATTTTATCTGTCCGGCCATTAAAACCTGCACACAATGGAAAATTTCTCAGAGGAATTGTGAATTTTTCTGTCCGATAGTATATCACAAAAATTTGAAAAAGGTACTGACTTCAGCAACTTATTGCTGTAAATGCTGTTTTTTTCAATGTCCTATCGCATTTTAACGCATATACACGCTTGCCTAACTATACACAATTTTTTTTAACAAGATTATAAAATCATAGGGATACAAAACTTGACTTTTACTAACTCATACAATAGCATTTTCACTACTGAAAATGTGTATGTTTTGTCGATTATAAAAAAGAACTGATGAGTTAAGTGTAAATTCAGGAGAATCTAAATGGAGCAAATCAAGGTGCTGTTAGATGAAAGTGATATTCCACGACAGTGGTACAACCTGGCAGCGGATTTGCCGACTCCATTGCTTCCGCCGCTCGGACCTGGCGGAAAACCTATCTCTCCGGATATGCTCGCGCCGGTGTTTCCGATGAATTTGATCGAGCAAGAGGTAAGCGCTGATAAATGGATAGATATCCCGGAAGAAATCCTGGATATACTTTACCGTTGGCGGCCTACACCATTGCGGAGAGCTGCATATCTGGAAAAGTACCTTAAGACACCGGCTCGTATATACTATAAGGATGAAAGTGTCAGCCCGCCTGGAAGCCACAAGCCGAATACAGCAGTTGCCCAGGCCTGGTACAACAAACAGTTCGGCATCGAAAAATTAACTACAGAAACCGGAGCCGGCCAGTGGGGTAGCGCCCTTGCCTTTGCATGTAAACTACTGGGGCTTGAATGCAAGGTGTTCATGGTCAGAATAAGTTTCGACCAAAAGCCGTTCAGAAAAATTATGATGAATGTCTGGGGAGCAAACTGCATCGCAAGTCCAAGCTCGGAAACAAACGCCGGAAGGAAAGTTTTGGAGCAAATGCCCGATACGCCGGGCAGCCTGGGAATCGCCATCAGCGAGGCTGTCGAGGCGGCGGTAACCGACAAGACCGGCAAAACACGTTATTCTCTTGGAAGCGTGCTGAATCATGTGCTGCTGCACCAGACTATCATAGGTCTTGAAGCAAAGAAGCAATTGAAAAAAATTGGCGAAAAGCCGGATATAGTTATTGGCTGCGCAGGAGGCGGCAGCAACTTTGCAGGTTTGTCGTTCCCATTTGTTGCTGATAAGATCAATGGCGCCAATATTAGAATCGTTCCGGTTGAACCGACAGCCTGCCCGACTATGACCCGTGGACCTTTTGCGTATGATTTTGGTGATACGGCATGTACGACGCCGCTGTTGGCGATGCACACGCTGGGACATGCTTTTGTGCCGCCGCCGATTCACGCAGGCGGCCTGCGTTACCACGGCATGGCACCACTGGTTTGCCAGTCAATCGTGGAAGGCCTGCTGGAGCCGCGGGCGTACCATCAATTGCAGTCATACGAAGCCGCGTTAACGTGGTCCAGAACGGAAGGATTCATCCCAGCTCCGGAAACGAGCCAGGCACTTGCAGCCGTGATTGAAGAAGCCAAAAACGCGAAAGACGAAGGCAAAGAAAAAGTAATTCTGTTCAACTACAGCGGACATGGCCTGATGGACCTTAGCGGATACGATGCTTATCTATCCGGTAAGCTTACCGATTATGAGCTGCCGGAAGAAGAGATGAACAAATATCTCAAAGACCTTGAAAGTTTGCCCAAGGCTGAAATGAGAAAAACCGGTAAATGGTAAAACTATTCGTTTCTGCCTTAACTTCGACATAAAATATAGAGAGAAGAGTTATGAAAACAAGATTTTGTTTTTGAAAGGAGATCGCTATGAAGAAAGGAATTCTGTTAGGTACCGTAGTTTTTCTGGCTTGGGTAAGTTTGAGCTACGCCGTTGAGCTGGGTGATCTGCATGGCTCGATTGACGTGACATACTCAAGTAAATATATCTGGCGCGGCTTCGATATTTATGATGACAAAAGCGCCATTCATCCATCTATTGATTTGGATTTGTTCGGTACCGGTTTTGGAATCAATGTCGTGGCACACAGGGCCAATTCAGACGAATTTGAAAACGGCGAACGCTGGGATTACTCACCGTATTACCTCGGCAGCTTGTTCCAAGATGAGATATACGCAACAAACTACAGATTCGCTTATGTTTATTATAACTATCCGGATACGAGCGCCCATACGACAAAAAGCACAGACCTCCAGGAATTACAGGCACTTTTTTCCTGGCCAAATATTTTTCCTGTGAAGGGTTTAGTCCCCTCGTACGTCTTAGTCAAGCTCTGGCCGTCCAATAGCGGTACGATAGTTGGAGCAAATTCTGCAAGTGGAGGAACAGCTTCAGGCTGGGCACATATTTTTATGCTTGACTATGGACTGCCGATAATCTGTCCTGTGACCAACATGGAAAGAACTCTGAACTTACACTCAGAATTTATTTATAACGACGGCGTTGGTCCCAATGGTGCGAATGTTGATCATGACTGGTCGGATGCCGTCTTCGGCATCTCAACAAATTTTGACTTAGCTGACAATCTCGTCTTTACGCCCGGTATCTACCATCAGATAACAATGGATGATTCAGTAAATAACGACAAGGACGAAACTTGGGTTAGCTTGAGTATGACGTACAAATTCTGAAACCCTGCCCGCCGTACTCCGTCCGATGGTACGATGGTCCATTGGAGGATACTCTGGGCAGGCGGGGATTCACAATCTATTGTGTTACATCTGAGGAACGGCTGGTTACAGAAACCAGCCGTTTCCTTTTTATATGAATCATTGGACATAATCCAATCGCTAAATTAAACAATAAAAATGCTGACTCTAATTAATCCAAACAGGATGTCCCCACTTATCGGTCCGATCGGCCTGGATTATATCGCCGCCACTGTCCAGCAGGCCGGTATAGATGTAGAAATTCTCGACCTTGCTTTGTCTAACGAGCCGGCCCGGGCGCTAAAAGACTATTTTTCTGTTCGAGAACCCGAATTAGTGGGGATTTCCTTTCGCAATTCCGACGATTGTTTTTGGCCCAGTGCAGATTGGTTTGTTCCCGGATTAAAAGATACAGTTCAAAATATCCGAAGTGTAACCGATGCTCCAACCGTCATTGGCGGCGTTGGATTTTCAATATTTGCCATGCCAATCTTTGAGTATATTGATGTTGATTTTGGCATACATGGCGATGGCGAGACAGCGATAATCGAGCTTGTTCGCCAGCTAAGGAGCACTCGAAGATTCAATAATGTCCCCGGTCTTATATGGAAAGAAAATAACAAAGTCTATAACAATCCACCGGCCTGGCCGGACTCGATTTCGCTAAGCACAGCCCGCAATTTTATTGATAATCCGGCATATTTCAAAAAAGGTGGACAATGTGGATTGGAAACCAAACGCGGCTGCAACCGTAAATGTATATACTGTGCCGACTCTTTAGCCAAGGGAAACAAACTCAGACTGAGAAATCCATCTGAAGTCGCTGATGAGGTTCAGTCTTTATTGGCCCAGGAAATAGATGTAATACATCTTTGCGACTCAGAGTTCAATGTGCCCCGAATTCATGCCTTGGCAATCTGCGAGGAATTCAATGGACGTTCGCTTGGTGACAAAATACGCTGGTATGCGTATTTGTCGCCATCGCCTTTCGATGCGGACTTGGCCAAAGCGATGGCCCAGGCTGGATGTGTTGGAATTGATTTTACTGGTGATTCAGGTTGCCAATCAATGCTGCAAACTTACTGTCAGCGGCACAGCAGAGCCGACCTTGCCGCAGCGGTTAAGCTTTGCCGGTCAAATAACATTGCTGTTATGATAGACCTTTTGCTTGGCGGACCCGGTGAAACGCCTGAAACTCTGCGAGAGACAATTAACTTCATAAAAGCAATTAATCCCGACTGTGTAGGTGCAGCGCTCGGCGTAAGAATTTATCCTCGTACCGCTATGGAAAAAATAGTAATCACAGAGCTCCAAACGGAAAATGAATCCAGCATCCGCCGAAAATATAGTGGACCTATAGATCTGCTCAAACCAACCTTTTACATATCCAGCGCTTTAGGCAGCCGGCCTGCGGAATTAGTAAAGGACCTGATTGACGGGGACAAGAGATTCTTCGAGCCTGCCAGTGAAGCCATGGAGGAAACACCGGAAAAAAGCGATGATGGCTATAACTACAATGAGAACATGCTATTGACCCAGGCGATTGAAAACGGCGCACGAGGAGCCTATTGGCATATCCTGCAGAAACTGCGAAATAGATGACTTGGCAGGGGTGAACTTTAGCCTGTTTTTAGCGCCAATCCCTAATCATACGCTCATTGCCACTGAATACCTGTATGGTTTCCTCAAAAGAAATCTTCTGCACACGGACTTCGCTGGTTCGAGTATCCATTACAATAACGTAAGGAACGCCATTATAATTAACTACAGACATCTCATAGGTTGTGGAGCCTCCTATATGGGTCGCACCCGCAACGAAGATGGTTAGTGCAATAATAAGTAAAAATGCCAATACTTTGTACATTCTGTTAAGATTCATTTTGATCCTCCTCACTTAACGGTTGGTCAATTATTTCCTCACTGTTGCTTTATTGTACTAAATTTAAATCAGCTTGTCCATAAACCGGTTCCAACGCAATTACCCGTTTCGGAATGAAGTGAACAAACCAGCCTTTTACGCCTGAAAACACCCTTTTAGCACTGAGTCCCGGATATCGTCAGGAGCTTCGAAAATTGCAGATACAAAAGCAAACGATCAACAAGGCCGTTTTTTGGGGCAATATCCACGGCTATGATCACAAAGACATTATGAGGTATCTGCCTTGGCATTGAAAAAAGGTAATCGCGTGATTTATGCCTTGTTGAAAATCGAGATTTTGGCAAAAGTTATCGGACATTCCAATCGCAGAAAAATCGTTCCCAACTAATAGATCATGGAAACCGGCTTATTAGTATTGATATTGCCGTTGATTAACTGTGTTACGCTTTAAACCTTTAGTGGCACATATATTAGAGAATTGCACATTTCTCGGAGCTATTGGTTCCCATGCCAGGGATGGTTTATAATGTTAATTTGGGCTATTTATCATTGACATTGCATGTCAAAATAAGTTATAATGTTGTATCGCTATGGGGAAATACTTTACCAAATCTATTTTACGCAAAGGCCATAAAGAAGCACTTAGGTTTTTTATATGGCGGTCGGTAGAATTCTTAACACAACGAATTCGGGTGTTGAGGACTTCGTTGCCGTTGCATGGTTCTCTGGAACGCGTATATCAACCGAATAAAAGCAGGCTCTACAACAAGCTTGTTATTCTTTTGATTCTTACAGGTCTGACGGGTATATCAATAGCCCAAAATGCGGATTACCAAAGACAAACACAACAACCTGTGAATAGAAATCGCACCAGTAGTAGATCAGACTATTCTGGTGCTGTGAAGAATCCTTACACCGCTGAAGATTATATGTTGAAGTTGGCAGAAAAACTTTCGCCGGAACAAAGAGATTTATTATTAAAAGGAAGTGGTTTTACAAGAGATATTTCTAAAGAATCTGGAAGTGTTACGGCAGGCCAGAGAGGCGAGGGGACCCTTTTCGATACTCTTTCTACTACAGATGCCGAACCTGCTAAAGAACCTTGGTCTTTGAAAAAGGATTTAGACAAATACAGAGCTTATGCTGTCAAAGAAGGGTCCAGATATCCCGACGAGAATCTTGAAAAATTTTTCCTTAATGCAGGCTTGTTTGTTGAAGATGGAATAAATGTCTTCACCTTGGGGTACGGCTCAGATAGAGGAAAAGTATTTAGAGGAAATGATGGTAACAGCCCTTTGTGGCACGCAAAAACAGTGGGTGAACAAGGCAGACAAACCCTCGCCGAATTTACGGATGGAGTTTATTCTATTATAGACCTTATGGCTTTTGACAGTCTGGTTGATATTCAGAAGGATGTTTATAGAGATAATAATCCTGTAGTAAGACCTTTTCTCTTTACAGGAAGGGCAGTAGGAAGTGGCTGGAAAACTTCCGAAAACATAGGTAATACCTTAACCTGGGGTTATTTTGATAATGTTAGTGGCTCAGCAGCAATGTGTGTTGGGGACGTAATCGAGTGCATAAAGCAAGGTGGTCAAGCTGTTACTAATCTGCCAAGAGAGGTTCTCTATGTGACTACGGGTGTGGAAGAAGACACGGATAAAATGCTGGACTGGTTATTGGTTGTTCCCTGGGAATTGGCCAGCAACGCGGTAGAAATGCAGGGTATTGCCAATATGCAGGATTATAAATCTGCCTTTAAGGAAAAAGGTGTAGTAGGCTCTATATTAGAACTAACAGGTTCATCTATTATTATCTACAAATCAATAGATGAGCTTAATGATGATGACGACGACAAACATAAAACTGCAGAATCGCAGGCACCCCAACCCTCTAATGGTGGCGGTAATGGTGGCGGTAATGGTGGCAACGGTGGCGATGCTGGTAATGGGGAAGAGGGTTATTATTGGTATTGGGTTCCGCCGTGGTGGTAATCTGTTACTCATGTAATGACTGATACAATTCTTTAGTTTTATCCATGCATCGTCAGTTTTGAAACGTTAGTCCTGCCTTTCTATCTTACCATTAAAGGCCCTCAGAAGTGCCTTTTGGCAAACGCCCGCTCTCTTGCTGCTGCAAAAACTGTGGGTCATATTTCGACTATCGTTCTTGACTTTCTCGCTTCTATAGAATATAATACGCACCGAATTTGGGGGTGGCTTTAACCTCCAATCAGTGGAACAGTCAATTGAGAAGGCAATTCCGGCCTTGTACATGTGAATGAAAAGCGAGATCTGGCATCAAAACAGGCCTTTCGTAGGAAACTCACGTCTGGAATATCGACCCAGGCCAGTTCCACATTTCAATCCTGATAGAATTGTAATAACCAAAGGAACTCTTCAAAGCAAAAATCAATATGAGCTAGTAAAGGCAATTTGCTCTGTTTATCCTGAAGTCCAAGTTATTGAAAAGCTCGATGTTCCGCATAATCGTATTTTAATAGACAGCTCAGATTCTCTGGTGCAACATTACCAAGGTAAAAAGACATTAGTTTTTGGGATACATAAAAGCGCATTACGTTACAGCAACGAAGATAGGAATACATGCCCGAACTATTGGCACTTTTCGCCCTATGGTTTCTGCCCATACGATTGTCAATATTGCTATCTGGCTGGCACACCCGGTGTAAAGTATTCCCCAACAGTAAAAATCTTTTTGAATCTGCCGGAAATTCTGAATCAGATTGATAAGGTTGCTTCGCAACTAACCGAACCCACAGCCTTCTATTTAGGCAAGCTCCAGGATGGTTTAGCTCTGGATCCTATGACAGGTTATTCCCGGATAATGGTTGAGTTCTTCGCTCGCCAGAAGCAGGCGCGATTAATCTTGCTGACAAAAAGTGCGAATGTCGAAAATATGCTCGACCTTAACCATCAAGGGCATACAATTCTCTCGTGGAGCTTAAACCCACCTGAAATTTGTCGCGCTTTCGAAAAGAATGTCCCTTCATGTGAAGAAAGAATCGCAGCAATACAAAAGTGTCTGGAATCAGGTTATCCCTTGCGTGCTTTAATTATGCCAATCATCCCTGTCATCGGCTGGCAAAATATGTACGCAAATTTTCTAAAGAATTTTTTATTTACAGTGCCACTGGAGCGTATCACACTCGGTCAGATCTGCAGCTATGCCGGCGCGCTGAGGCTTACCGAACGAAAATTAGGCAAAATAAATCCGATCTCAGACCAAATCGAAAAAAGAAAATCAAGGGATGGACGATTTCGGTTTCCCCTCATACTACGGATAGAAATTTATAAGCATCTCATTGATACGATTAGAAGGTTCAAGCCTGAATTGCAAGTTAGCTTATGTATGGAGGAATACCAAACATTCAAAGCTTTAAATATGGAAAGCGCTATCGGCTATTGTAATTGTGTACTCTAATTATTTATTGGTGCAAAGAAAACATATACTTAAACGGGGACCTGAAAATCAGGGAACTGAAAGAAGAGGAAAGGCCTGTAGGCTCCTTAAATGACGTTGAGATTAAGAAATTGCTCAAAGCAGCTGAACCATATCCTTCGGTAAAAATGCGCGTATTGCTGGCATTAGGTACAGGGCTTAGACATGGTGATATTGAAGCATTGAAAATCAGCAACATTGATTTTGAAAGAAACTGCATAGCTACGACGAGCAGGAAAACCAAGAAAAGCATGGCTTCGCGTCCAGTGTCAATTGAAGTTATGGCAGAGCTATCCAGGTTTGTTTAAGCGATGAAAGTTGGACAAGAGAAGTTATTTAGTGCTAATTTCAGTCACAGGAAATGGCGTAAGATTTGTAATAATGCCGGTTTAGCTGATTTGAAATTTCATGATCTTTGAAAGACATTCGGTTCTTTGCTTGCTCAAAATGGGGTTTCGACGGCTGTGACACAAAGATTACCGGAGCATTCTTCTCCGAATCTGACAAACAAGGTATATACGAATGTTGATCCTGTCTTGCGTCGTGCGGTAGAGCAATTGCCTGTTGGTAAATGGTTATACTAATCGATTTAAAGAATTACTATGGGTTGTCCTAAAAAGGGCTATTCCATTTGTTTTCACTATTTTTCAACCATTGGGGATTGGGATTTCGTATTTTTGATAACCTTCCTGTTCAAAGGCCTTTTTTGAAAGAAATTGGTCCCTTGAGTTCAAATTGTTTCTTAGTATACTAAAGAAGCTAAACCTGACAAAAATCTAACAATTTGCTAACAATACACTAATGTAAATAAGGTATAAAAAGTCTATGGTAAAAGAAAATATTCTGATTGTAGATGATGAGGAAGATGTGCTTGAGCTGGTCCGGTATAACCTCGACAAGAACGGCTACAGAATTGAGACAGCAACCACTGGTGAGGATGCTTTGACAAAAGCAAGGGCCAAATTACCCGACCTAATGATTCTGGACTTGATGCTTCCTGGTATCGATGGTCTTGAGGTCTGTAAAAAACTGAAAAGCGATACCAAAACGCAGAATATCCCCATCATAATGCTCTCTGCCAAGGGGGAAGAGGCCGATATTGTCACTGGTCTGGAATTGGGAGCTGATGATTATGTGGCCAAGCCATTCAGTCCGAAAGTTCTTGTAGCCAGAGTACGGCGGATTCTACACAGGGCCATAGCTCGTGATTTGGAAAAGGCACCGGTGAAAATTCACGAGTTAACTATAGACCCGGCCCGCCGTCAGGTTCTGATCAAAAATAAATTGGTGGATTTAACTTTTACTGAATTTAACATCCTTTACACATTAGCTAAAAGACCAGGTTTGGTTTTCACGCGATACCAGGTTGTTGATGCATTACACGGTGATGACTACCTTGTTACAGACAGGGCTGTTGATGTTCAGATAGTTGGACTTCGAAAAAAATTGGGTCCTTGCAGCAAATATATTGAAACTGTTCGCGGTGTTGGATATCGCTTTAAGGATTAATCAATGTTTAAAAAGCGGTTACTATGGCAACTTTACCCATCCTTCCTGCTGATTATTGTTATTTCAGTAGTTGGTGTAGCTTGGTATGGGTCACAGTCTTTACGTAAATTTCACCTTAATCAGGTTGCCGAGGATCTCAAATCCCGGGCACATTTGGTCGAAAAACAGATATCAACTAACTTGGTAGATCATAATTTTAAAGAAATCGATTATTTATGCAAACAAATCAGAGAGGCAAGCTCCACACGAATTACAGTGATTTTGCCTAATGGCGAAGTAATAGCGGATTCTGATGAAATACCTGGCCGCATGAAAAATCATGCCGATAGACCGGAATTCCAGGATGCCCTGAAGCAAGGTTCGGGTAACTCGCTTCGGTTTAGTGAAACTCTTGGCAAAAGAATGATGTACGTGGCAATCCCGATAAAGCAAGATGATAAAGTCCTGGCTGTTGTCAGAACATCTGTACCCGTTACCGCGATTGATGAAACACTTAGAAATATTTATAAAAAACTTTTCTGGGCAGGTGTAATTATCGCGGTTTGTACGGCAGCGATAAGTCTGGCTATATCCAAGAAAATAAGCCGGCCCGTGGAACAGATGACCAATGTGACCAAAGATTTCGCTTCAGGCAAGCTTGATCTGAGGTTATCCATGCCAAATACAGCTGAGCTGGCTGAACTGGCGAAAGCCTTAAATGAAATGGCCCGTCAGCTTAATGCAAAGATTGATACAATCACCGAAGAAAGAAGCCAGATACAAGCAATTCTTTCAAGTATGATTGAGGGAGTTCTGGCAGTTGATTCCTCCGGGCACATTGTCAGCATTAACAAAGCGGCAGCAGAGTTGCTTGGTATCGATGCAACCAGCTCACATGGGCGAAGTGTTGAAGAGGTTGTCCGCAATCCCCAGTTCCAGCAGTATGTAAAAAACACTCTCGAAAATAAACAATCCACTGAAACCGATTGTTCCGTATTGAATGACGGCGGACGTTTCCTGCAACTGTATGGTTCCAGCCTGACCGACAACAAAGGCAACAGGAGTGGTGCTGTGCTGGTATTGCACGATATTACCCGAACTCGTCGGCTGGAAGAAGTAAGACGTGACTTTGTCGCAAACGTATCTCATGAGCTTAAAACCCCCGTCACCTCTATCAAAGGGTTTGTGGAAACACTATTAGATGGCGCTGTGAATGATCCGGAGCAAGCTCAACGTTTTTTGAAAATCATCGCCAAACATTCTGACCGTCTCAATGCCATAATCGAAGACCTTTTAAGTCTTTCAGGATTAGAGGAAGACAGCGAAAAAAGAAGGCTCTCTTTTGAAAAAACAAGCATAAGGCCGACTCTCGTTTCAGCTATTGAACTTTCTAAAGTTAAAGCAGAAGAAAAGCATATAACAATCGAATTGCTTTGTGACAAGGAGATAACAGCAAAAATAAATTCTGCTCTTATAGAACAGGCGGTGCTTAATCTTATTGACAATGCAATTGAATACAGCCGGGACAACAGCAAAATACAGGTTAATGCTCTGAGAATAGGAAATGAGGTTCTTATCACGGTATCCGACCAGGGTTGCGGAATAGAGAAAGATCACCTCGAGCGTATATTTGAGCGTTTCTATGTTGTTGACAAAGGCCGCAGCCGTAAACTCGGGGGTACGGGGTTAGGCCTATCGATAGTAAAACATATCGCCCAAGTTCATGGAGGTCATGTAGAAGTACAAAGTACTATCGGTAAAGGAAGTACATTCGAGATTTACCTGCCAGCCAGTTAGATTTATTAGTGGCAACTACATATAATACACATCGCAAACTTACATTTTCTTTCATCCACTAACAAATATCTCTCGCCTAACAAAAGTTTAACACCGCTTTTACTTTCTTCTAACATTGGCAATGTATATCTCTTTATGAAAATAAAGATTGTCAGTTGTGTTTCTTTGGGAGTATCAAAATGCACGAGTTAAGTTTTAACATTTTGTGCCTGATAGGAACAATATACTTATTTTGGCGTATCACCACTTTTTTGAAAATTCTGCTGCAATCGCTCCGAAAGTCAAAAGGTTCGGCAAATAAATCAACGGAAGATAAAATCTCAGAATTATGTCACTGTAACTTCACTGTTTTCAGCGATTCTGAGTAA
>Ga0315546_1001622_pt1 | contig 13971 bp, 14 predicted proteins | sample SalMarSW160170MG_FD_203833 | JGI IMG/M metagenome (GOLD analysis project Ga0315546, IMG submission 203833) | Salt marsh sediment microbial communities from the Plum Island Ecosystem LTER, Massachusetts, United States - Salt Marsh Sediment SW1601-170 ... | reverse complement strand
GGCTTGTCAAATTCATATTCAATCCAGGCACTGCCCGGCGACTCAGTCCCGCTCTTCCACATATCTGCAGTGGCTGTCGAGTGCATATCGTTCGCGTCCAGTCCGGAGCCATCAATGGTATTTTCAGGTTCTTTACCTGCTGTGTAGCTGGAGGCATTGACATCTATACTTTCGCTCGGAAGCTGATAGGCATAGGGCTCGGTTGTAAATTGCCAGATATTGCCCTTCCAGAGATACGGATCGCAGGCGTCGTTGACCTCATCGACCCGCCAGTAGTAGGTCTGGCCAAAATCCAAAGCAAGATTTCCGCTGGTGGGGAAATAATTTTCGCTTTGGTCCTGATTGTAATCCAGCAGGCCGGTGAGGTTGGCGTCGTTTACATCGTTATAATCGGTGCCGATATATACGTCGTGCTTGTCGGCATAAACTCCCGGTTTCCAGCTAAGAACTACATCCTGGGGCAAATAGGTCTTCTTGTCAGCCGGACTTGGATTAGATGCCTTGGTTGGATCATATATGGGTGCATCAGGTCCTGCATTAAAGCTGGCCAAAACTTCCTCGTCTGTCAGAGCCGTGTCATAAATACGAAACTCATCCACACTGCCGTTAAGGTACGGATCGGCCGGATAAACGGCATCTCCAATATAAGCAAACATCCTCGCTACACCTGACAGTTGCATTGTTGTAGGTGTCGTACCCACCAAAGCTCCGTCCTGATAGAGTCTGATCTCGGGGACAGCACCATCATACACACAGGCAACATGTGTCGGGGTGCCGATAGCAACTTGAGTACTAGTCACCATGTCTTCACCCGTGCCCCATGATGGAGGACCGTTGGTGCCAATGACAAGTCTTGAATCACCATTACCAGATGTAGGGGTGTAGAATATGCAGTTTCCACCATCGTTACCCGATGTCTCGCCAAAATCGAACAAACGCTGCCAGTCTGAATCGACACTTACTTCGAACCAGGCTTCAATCGTAACACTTTCAAGGTCGGTATCAAGTATATCCCCCGGCAGATTCACGGCTCCACCTCCATCCAGCACCAACTGGTTTCCGGTAATAGCTGCCGTCCCCACCAGTGTCCCGTCCCTAGCACTGACGGAATCAATCGCAGCCGTATCGCCATCCATAAAACTATAGCGGTTGACCACCGCGCCTTGGGCGATAATACCGTAAACCAGTAACAATAAAATTATTAACTTTTTCATTTTCCTGCTCCTTAAAAAATAATAAAGACGTTAGTCGAACGCTACCAGATAATCACGCACACACGTTCACATAGTTCACATAACGAATCAGTTTCACCTTCCATTCAGGCGGATAAACGGCTGCCATTGTCATCAAACCGCCAGTTGATAATTGTATCTGCCCGGATGTCACCGGCCAGCACCATTATCGAGATGAGGAATATTAAAAAAGACGGATTTTTTGTGCATAATATACCTCCTTCAATTAATAGTAAAATCGACTATTATGCTTTTGGCATATGCCATCATATCTTGCCCTTCCCGTGAGAAAAATCAGATAGAACTTCTACCCTTCCTGGAAATCTGCGTTGGTGTGAAGATTCTATATGGCCTATGTTTTCTCCTTCCCTTATATCCCAAACACTAACACCCTATACATACTTCCAGATGTTATTTCTGTCTGAAGGACAGCAAAACCACAGCTTTTGTAAATGGACACCCTTCGGGTTTTTCCCACTTACGATACCCTTTGATTATACACTATTTTGGTTGAAATTACGAGGAATTTTTAAACTTTTTTGCATAAGCCGGAAGTAGTATCGTTTGTGTATTTAAGGCCCGTTTATTAAGGGAAAAATAATTTTTTGGGCTTGTTCGGGGCTGCCAATTTTCTGCAAGTTCTGCGAAATCGAGGAGATTTACTGTGCCATCGCCATTCGGCTGTGGTGCTATATCGGCTGAGGGTTTGCTCGGCGGCGGCTACGGCAGCGATAGCAGCGTTCTTGGCGGTCGTATATGCGCTGACCAAAGTCGTCAAGACCGCCGGTAAGTCCTGACGCAAGTGCCTGCGCTAATGCAATCCGCAGGATGGCCAAGTCCATTACTTCTGGTTCCCTGCCTGCTGGCAGGCAGGTGTTCTCCGCTCGGGGATGCCTAACGGCATTGGAAATCTTGCCATTTTAAAAATCCTTTCAATAAAAAGTTACATTCTTTTTGCTACTCTGCGAAGTAGCGACTTCGCTACGAAGCACGAGTTTCCCCGGTATGGTGTCCTCAGATTTCGCGTAGCAATGGTTGTAAAGTCGTTCTCGGCGGGTATGTTTGCACTGCTCACATTCATTTTTGTACCAAGCCGCCACCAAGCTATCTTAATCACAGTTAGGGTCAAAGGGATTGCCGCACCGGAGCCATTCCGACGCTAATGCCGCGAAGTCGCGAAAGTCAACGAAACAGTCGCCGGTAAGGTCATAGTTTAGTGTGCAGTGATAGATTGTAAATGATCCGTTGCTTGTGTCATAAATACCTGTATCGCTGGCGTCGAGGACCCTTACAAGGCAATCATTAGAATCGGTTTCAGGTAAAAGCCAATCGTATGAACATTCGTTGGTGACTGACCCCAGCGGCATCCAGTTTAGACCATTATCGGTGCTGTAGTGCAGGTCGTAGGCACGCGAGCAACCGCCGGCCCTGAAATCGGTCCACTCTATCGTGTGTGTTGAGCCGGCCTGGAGCGCCTCATTGCCGTTGGGACTGGCCAGCCGAATTTCTTCTTCTATTATCAGTTGCGCCTCGTTGATATAGGCCTTCGCTTCCTCTAATATCACCAACGAAATTGGTATGGTACCATTCAATCGGGTGTCAACCTGTCCTTGGCCGTCCAGAAGGAAAACCCAGCTTGGCTCACCTTGGCCATGCCATGAGAATGTTGACTCATCAATGTTGAAATATTCGCCGGTTGCCTCCCAGCGCCCCTGCGACTCGGGTGGGTCCATAATACTCCAAGTTGAATCACCGTAATAAAACCATTGCGACGGATCTTCGACCCACCAATACGCCTTGCCAGGGTAAAATGTCCCCTTAAATCTGATGCGTGCCTGACCGATGAAGGACGGAGATGTACCCAAATCAAACGTGGCCGTTAGCGTCTCATAGGTCATAAACTGTTCCTCGATTTCCGGCAGGTGAACGGTGATAGTTTCAGCGGATACACGAATGGCACAAACCATCAGCACCATCACGACAGAAAATCCTCTATTCTCCATTGTTTTGTCCTCCTAACAAGGTCCCCTATTTCTTACTAAACCAACATTTCCCATATTAATCCGCCAGAGGCGGATTAAACGCTTGGCTACGCAACTCCATTCTCCGTAGTTGCTACTTGAGGTGCTCTACGAAGTACGCTACGAAGCACGAGGCAACCAAGCCTTCTAATTGCATCATTATATCAAAATCTTAATCGAATTGCCTGAACCTATCCCAAAACCCTGGTTTTTGGCGTTACCAGTGCCATAAACGGCGTTTCTTGGGGTTTTGGGATGACTTCCTTTTGTTTTTTCAATATTTCCTGTCTGCTTTACAAAACCGCCATCACCGTATTTGAAGGCGAACCAACGCCTGCTTTATTTATCGCTATAACGCGATATTCGAGTTGGGTTTTTAGCGGCTGGTCAACCAAAGTTGATTCTGTCTCGATTACAGGCGTCAAGCTGATATTGGTTACATCATATGTATATTGCCACCTGCCGGAACCGAGGTCGGCTGCCTGGTATTGGATTTTTGTTACTGGAAGTGCAAAGCCGGCAGAAATAAACAGAAATCCCAACAAGGCCCCCGCAAGAAATAACCTTCTCATCACCTTCTCCTTTTTGTTAGTCAGCTAACCGGCTGGCTCCTCGTATTCACAGCCGAAATCTGACTGAATTTTCCGCGCATACCTCTAAAATCTAATTTTTAGCTCTGGGAAATCTCCTTATCTCCGCGAAGTAGCTGCTGTCATAGCGTCAAGGTTACGGGTAATATACCATATAGGACGTTAAAAAGCAAGGAAATTATGATTTTTGTCGTATATCGGCGAAAGAGTCAAAACCAGCGGACTTCGGTGAGAGGTCTATTTTTTGGAAGGTTCAAAGATTTTGATGGTGTTTTTGCCGGCCTGCTTGGCTGTGTAGAGTGCCTGGTCGGAACGGCTTGTAATATCCTCAGGATTTGTGTCAGCGTCGTACTGGCCAAGGCCAACGCTAATAGATAGCAGTATCTGCTCTTTTCTCCAGGTGGTCGGAGTTTGCGCAACCGCATTAACCATACGCTGGGCAACAACGGTGGCATCGGGCAGGCCGGTATTGGGCAAAATGACTGCAAATTCATCCCCTCCGTATCGTGCCGCCGTATCAATTTGACGAATGCTGTCCTTTATTCTTCTGCTGATTTCCCTGATGACCTTATCGCCTGCACGGTGGCCGTGTGTGTCGTTTATTTTCTTGAGATTGTCAACATCAATCATAATCAACGATAGCTGACCGCCATAACGGCGAGACCTGTTTAGCTCCTTTTCCAGGATTTCGTAGAACGTTTTGTGGTTCACAAGACCTGTCAGTCCGTCCGTGGTGGCCTGGCGTTGGATTTTATCAAAAAGTTTTATGTTTCCAATTGAAGCGCCAACTAACTGGCTAAACAGCTCTATCAGGGCAATATTCTCGTCGCTAAAGCTTCCCTGTATCTTGTCTGACAGATTCAGCACGCCAACTATCCTGTTCTGGCAAATGAGGGGAACAATAGCACAATTCTTGGTTTTGTAGTTTTCCGCAAAAGCGCGTTGAGATTTTCTGATAATGGGTTTGGTATGAGTGTCTATGTCACCGACCAGCATAATCTCTTTACTTCTTACAGCCATTACCATAGGAGATGGCGGATTCTGGTTCAGCGAGACTATCTTGTTTATCAGAAAGGGATGGTTGTGTTTATTCAGGTGTAAAATGTTGTTTGTTTCGTCAAGTATATACAGTGAAGCAAGTCTTACTCCGACTAATTCCAGGATGTTCCTGGTGCAGACTTCGGCTATTTTGTCTAAATCAAGGCAGTTTATCTGGCGAGCCAAAGGTGTTATCTGTTCGAGCAGAGAAATGCTGCCGTTTGGATTTTTTTTACTATCATCAAAATTTTTACCGCTTTGCCGCATAATTTTAAAACGGTGCACTCCTGCTATATTCATACCGTAATCAGGTATGACTATGGATTCACTTACCTTTGTATCGGATATTTCAGCGTCAGCATTTGGGAAAAAGCGTTGATTAAAGGCCTAATTAAGCATTAGACATTATGTCAGGTATTTAATCAGGGGCATTTGGAAAAGGTTATAAAAACCTGGGATTTACGGTTCTAGTTCCTAATTTGAGGGGTATTTCACCCTATATATTTAAAAAAACAAGTTTTTTCCGAAAAAAATAAGAAAAATGTTGACATACTATAAAATGTATTTTACATTTTACAAAACGTAAAATATATTTCATTGGCTCTAATGGTGAAAAAGGTCGTTAATTTGAAAGAAATGGATAAATCGATTTGGCGGGATTTTTTTGTCAACGTTTCGGTTTGACCAGGCGGTTGCTGTGAGGTTCCGGCTTATAAGAAAGAATAATGAATCTTTGCTTAAGGATGGCACCGCTGCCCTGCCTGGAATGACAGATGGTATTGATTTTACTGCTCAGTGTTTTGGCATTGGTATTTTTGCCGGCCAATTCAATTTTATAGGGGTTGCTGTGATTTATTTTTAGGAATCTTGTTATTCGGATTTCATCGGATTCATTGATGAGGATTATTTGACAATGCAGTTACAAGTTAAAGAGCGCGACTTCCAAATACCGGCAAAACTCTACCGAATCGGTGAATTGGTTAACTATACCCCCTTCTCACGACAGACAATTCATAACTATACGATAATGGGACTTATTCGTGAGGCACAATGGACTGAAGGCGGGCATAGACTTTACGATGAATCGGTTTTTGAGCGGTTATCAAAAATTATTAAGCTCAAGAAGACAAAAACTCTCTCAGAAATTGGACAGATTCTACGCCAGGAAGATGGCGTAGAATCCTCGTAAAAGACTGGGAAGGGTGAATTGTTTTAACCGTTTTATTTGTTTTTTGACTTTTTTTGAAACAGAGAAGCAATGAAGGGGTCAAGGATGAGAAAAACAGCGTTGCTTTTCACGAGTTGTCATTTCTCTTTTTTCCCGCTCATACACTTTATCGGTAAATGCCCGGCAAAGCCGGTTTTTGTCGGATTTTCGCCCAAGCCCGCCCTGATTAATGAGGACCGCATATGAATTTTACATCACTAATAACAGATAATGTTACTGAACTGCTCGTTAAGATAATTGAATTCACGCAGACCCGCCAAAAGGTCCTTACCCGAAACATAAATGACATCAACGAGCCGGGATTTGTACCGAAGGATTTATTGGTAGATGAGTTTTCTAATTTATTGCACGATGCGGTAGATGAGCATATTCGAAGCCGTCGGCTTGTGCTGCGTGATACCGAAAATATCAAATTCGGCGTCAGCGGCAGATTTGAAGTCAGGCCGGTTGTTGACAGGTATGCTGTAAAGCTTCTTGAAGGCGATCGGGATGAATATATCGAGTTGCAAATAAACAAGCTTGTGGAAAATTCGCTGAATCAAAGAGTAGCAGCGGAATTACTGAGGCAAAAGCAGGAGACAGTATCCGTTGATTATTGACTATTGACTGTTGATACGAAGAAACAAAGATGATGGACGAATCGCTTTACTTACAACAAGTGATGGGAAGCTGCAGACGCACGGCCAAAGTTTTGGCGATAACAAGCGGTAAAGGAGGTGTCGGTAAAACCAACATATCTGCGAATCTTGCGATATGTCTGGCTGCTTCGCAAAAAAAGGTTTTACTTGTTGATACGGACCTGTCGTTGGGCAATCTTGATATTGTTATGGGGGTCCGTGGTAAATACAACATTTCTCATTTGCTTAACGGCCGAAAGAGCATCGAGGAGATAATTTATAACGGTCCTGAGGGACTGGAGATAATCTATGGTGCATCCGGACTTGAGGATTTAGCCAACATTGATGAGTTTCGGCGTCATCGTCTGCTTGGAGAATTGTCCCGCCTTCAGGGCGATTTCGATGCTATGGTAATTGATACCGCTGCCGGTATTTCCAGGCTGGTTATTGGTTTTTGCCTTGCGGCTGACCACGTTTTAATAGTAACGACGCCGGAAGCCCCGGCTATGACCGATGCTTATGCGGTGATTAAAACTCTTGTCGGCAACGGATTAACAGGCCAAATCAGTCTTATTGTGAATATGGCTGCGACAATAACGGAGGGCAAAAAGACCTATCGACAGATAGCGAACGTTGCGGAGCAATTTTTGAACACTCACATTTATTATGCCGGCGTGTTGCTCAAAGACGAGCGATTAAGCTCTGCGGTTCGCCTGCGAAAGCCGGTAGTTTTAGCTTATCCTAAAGCACGAATTAGCTCGTCTCTTATGGCCCTGGCGGCAAAGCTTGGTAATGGTTTGGCTGCAGCGCCCGCCCAGGAGGGATTTTTTAAGAAGGTTGTTGACTTGTTCTTTTAAAGTTATCGGCCAAAGAGTCGATAAGAGTTTGTGAAAGGTATTCAGTTGTAGATTTTGTTGATAAGGAGCAGGGCCGCGATGATAAGAAATGTGCTGGTGTTTATAGGACTTAAAACCAGTGAGGTAAGTATTGTTGAAGTCATAGGATTCATATTGTCGCAGGATGTGGCCCCTTTCAGGGAGGAATATTATGAAAACAAAACAGCAGTCCGACATCAACGAAATATGGGAGCAGTTCCATAAAACACACGACGAGCAATTCCGCAATCTTCTTATGGAGCATTACAGAGACCTGGTAAAGTACTGCGCCGAGCGATTGCACAGCAAATTGCCAGATAAGGTCGAGCTGGATGACCTTATCAGCGCCGGTATTTTTGGGCTGATGGATGCCATTGATGCTTATGACCCCGATAGAGGAGTCAAGTTCGAGACATATTGCTCACCCCGCATAAAAGGTTCTATTCTTGATGAGCTTCGCAGTATGGATTGGGTGCCGCGTTTGGTCCGTGCCCGCGCTCATCAGCTTACAAAGGCCAGGCATTCTCTTGAAGTGCATCTTGGCCGTAAACCGACGGAGAAAGAAATCGCTGAAGAGCTGGATATGGATATGGAAGAATTTAACCGGCTCCAGAGAGACGCCAATGCGGTCGGTTTGGTGTCGCTGGACAATAAATATAATGACGGCGACAGTGAAAAAGATGTCCGTGAGATAGATGTGATAAAGGACAAAAAAAGCCAGGACCCTGTGACCGAAGCCCAAAAGCGAGACCTGAAAAGTTTGCTTACCAAGGGGCTGACGCGGGCTGAACGGCTGATTATTGTTTTGTATTATTATGAAGAAATGACAATGAAGGAGATTGGCGCAACTTTGGATTTGTCCGAGTCGCGTGTCTCGCAGATGCACTCATCGATTGTTGCGCGCCTAAAAGCTCAAATGAACACCCGAAAGAAGGAATTTGCCGTCGAGTAGTTTGTAATTTGTGGCTCGCGCCCCGTTGCTCGTGAGCCATTGCTATATGAACTTTCCTGTTTAGCTGAGATGCCTCCAAGAAGCGTTCGTTCCGAAGCGAAGTAAGGTCAACCGCATCAATTAGTTAGATGCTTTTTCATAAGTTCTATTTCGACACGCATTAAACATTTTACAATCAAAAAGCTTAGTAAAATGGCTCCCACAGAAACAAATCCATATTTCAGAGATGTTATGAATGATAAAATCAATCCTAAAATTAACGAAATTATACCGACCAATCCAACCAAGTAATTCCGTAAAAGTGGTATTTGTTTTCCTGGGAAAGCAGGGAAACCGAATGACATATTATAAAAAAACAAAAAGCAACCCAAAGTTACAAATCCAATCTTTATCGCTGAGAGAAAACATAATATCAATCCTGTAATTAGGAAACCCCAATAAATTATCTGTTGAAAATAAAAAAATAGGCTCTGTGAAGTTGGACCAAGGCGACCCCATATGTTTTTGGGGCAAGTGAAAAAGAATCTTAACAAAACAAAGGCCATGAAAACCAAACCAGGCCCCATAATAAATTCCTCTATTTATCCAAACACAGAACTATAATTACATAGTTCTGTATATTCCTGCAAAGATAGTAGGATTTTGCAGGATATTTTGATTTATGCAGAAACTTCCAGATAGGTTGGAAAGCTATGGGATTGTGGAACTTCCAGGCCTTCCTGGTGCATTCCATCTACATGAAAGGAAATTGCATCTCTCATATTTTTCTCTACTTCTTCTTTAGTGGAGCCGGTAGCTACACATCCCGAAAGATCCGGAGAAAAAGCTGAGAAACCGGTTTTCGTTTCTTCGATTATGACCAGATATTTCATTTTAAACCTGCCTGTTTAAGTACGCTATTTAAAGTGCCGGAAGCAAGCTCGTTACCTGATTTTCCTGCTATTGTTACAAGTCCTTTTTTGCTTTTGTGTTTAAATTGGCGATGGCTTCCTTTAGTTCTAACGACAAACCAGCCGTCTTTCTCAATCATTTTAACAACATTTCTTACTTTCACTTTAGACATTATAGCATATTTTAACTGCACCAGCAAATATTTTCTTGATAGTATAATATTCTACTAATACCATATACTTTGCTACGCTCAGAATGACATTTTTTGAGAAACAAAATCGATTTTTTAACCATATATGTATAGACTAAAAGTTGGTTTTGTATCAGGAGAATAGAATGAGGTTTATCAAGATGCACGGGATTGGCAATGACTATATTTATGTCAATTGCTTTGAAGAGACGGTTGAGAATCCGGCAGGACTTGCCCGCATCGTCAGCGACCGCCATAAAGGCATCGGCGCCGATGGCCTGATTCTCATAATCCCGTCTAAATCGGCTGATGCGAAGATGAGAATGTTTAACGCCGATGGCTCGGAGTCCGAGATGTGCGGAAATGGTCTTCGCTGCCTCGCCAAATACGTGTTCGAGCACAAGCTGGCTAAAGCAACAAGGGGAGCGTTTTCCATACCCGGCGAGCCCCCCTGCCCTGCTTCTTTAAAGATAGAGACCGGCAAGGGAATTCTGACAGTTGGATTGATAATCGATGATAATAACAAGGTCGAAAAGGTCTGCGTGAATATGGGCCAGCCGATTCTAACGCCTAAAGATATACCGGTAAAGCTGGATGGCCGGAAGGTTATCGAGCAGCCGATCGAAATCCTCGGCCGGCAATTGCTTATGACCTGTGTATCGATGGGCAATCCACACGCCGTGTTTTTCTGTGAGGATGTTAAATCAATCGAGCTTGAGAAATTGGGGCCTGCTATCGAAAACAATAGTCTTTTTCCGAACCGAACCAACGTTCATTTTGTTCAGGTCGATAATCCGATGGAATTGACGATTCGAACCTGGGAGCGAGGCAGCGGCATTACAATGGCGTGCGGCAGCGGCGCTTGTGCGTGCTGTGTGGCGGCTGTGCTTACCAGGCGAGCGAAACGGGTATGCACTGCACATTTGCCGGGCGGCGATTTAGATTTGAGCTGGTGCGAGGAAGATAACTGTGTCTATATGACCGGGCCTGCTGAGGAGGTCTTCGAAGGCGTTTGGCCTGAGCATTAGTCTTTATACAGACAGCTTTGGGGGCTGACAAAACTCAAAAGCCACACCATATTTGTCATTGGCCTGATGCTCCGGCAGTTCACGAGCCCTCAAGAATTTTGCAAAGCCGGCGAGCTTACCGCCGAATTCGAGCAGTCCTTTTGTCGGAGGTATTGATAGTTCGACCTTGAACAGTGTGCCTTTTGGGATGTTATCCTTCTTGAGGGTGCTGGCTGATGTCTGAAGATATAAGCCGCCCCGGCTGGCATTGATTGTTCGTCCGGTATAGTGCGATTTTGCTTCAGAGCCGACTTCATAGCAGGAAATGTCTAAATTTGTCATAAGTCGCTTGAATTTACGCCTTTCGGGATTGTTCATATCATACCTCCCTGTATAACTGAATCCGGTTTATTGTCCTTAATAGATTCGTAGAATGATTATTTGAGCAAAGTCCGTTCCAAGGCATAGGGTAAGCAAATACTCTATTTTAACTTTTACAAGTATTTGTCTGATATGCGGTTACGTAAAATTTATCAGGCATCATCGAGCCGGATAGCAAGTATGAATATTCGATGTTTATAAATGACAACGCCAGAGGTTGTTCTTACGCAATGTTAGCAGTGGCTGGTGGGGAATGAGGGTTATCTGATGGTTTAATTCTGTAAAAAATCGAGTTTTCAGCTAAATAAGCGACCTATAATGTCCGAGAAAAGTAACAGATGTGTTGTTTTTTGTAAACGCCTATCTTGACAGTTTATAGATTGGGTTCTATTATCTCAAGTTATGCCGAAAAACCAGAGACTACAGTCGAAAAAGCAGAACGGTGATGACAAAAACCGAAAGGTTTTTGATAAGCTCGACCTGGGAGCTGGGCAGCCTAGCAAGTTAATCATCCAGTCTCTGCCGATGGGGATTGTTGCTTTTGATTCGGAACTTAAGATAATCGAGAGCAATCCCCGTGCGGTGGAACTAATCGAGTTAGGTGATTATATTGATAAATCTTTGGCAAGAGGAACGAATAGTCCTGACAGGCCGGGTATAGACTGGGCAGAGCAGTTGCAATCATCAATATCCACCGGCAGGACACTTCGGTTTGACGGCATAAACTACACGGTGGGCAGCAAAACAAAATTGCTTCGGATAATCTGTACGCCTTTGAGTAAGGCCGAGAAGCATACCGTCGGCGGGATTATCATAATCGAAGACATAACCGGAACGGTTAATTTCCAAAGACAACTGGCTAACGCTGAAAGACTGGCTACCGTAGGTAAGCTTGCTACAAAGGTGGCCCATGAGTTAAATAATCCGATGGATGGGATACTGCGATACATCAATCTTGCGATGAGAATCGTTGAGCAGGAAAATCTCGAAAAACCAAAAGAGTATCTCGCCCAGTGCCGCCAGGGACTGATGCGGATGGTTCATATCGTAAGCGACCTGCTGGAATTCACGCGCTCTACTTATATGCCTTTGGAATATGCCAGAATAGAGCAGATTATCGAAGATGCCTTGAAAGCAATGGCTAAAGATGCAGAATCGTCGAATATCCGGGTTCTGCGAAATTACGCCTCGGGTATGCCGCGAATCAAAAGTGGTAATCTGTTTCAGGTATTCTGCAATCTGACGAAGAACGCGCTGGATGCAATGCCGCAAGGCGGAGAGCTCAGGATATCAACGCGCCTGGTGGAGGACAATACCATCGTGGCGGAATTTCGCGACACGGGGGCGGGTTTGCCTGCGGAGAATACCGATGTAATATTCGAGCCGTTTTTTACAACGAAGGATAAGGGAACAGGCCTGGGCCTAGCAATATGCAGAGACATAATTGAGGGCTATGGCGGGCGAATAACCGCTGAAATTGCACCTGACGGGGGTAGTATTTTTACCGTGTATCTGCCGTTAGGGGATAAACAGGAAAGAAATTTATAAAACCAGCAGGGAAAATTTATGAGAGGCAAAAGTATTCTCGTTATAGATGATGACAGAATCATATTGGATTCACTGCGCGAGTTTCTGACGCTGGAAGGTTTTCAGACCGGCGGGGCAGAATCGTTAAACGGCGCAATGGAGAAATTGCAGAAGAACAGCTATAATCTTGTTATAATCGATATTAACCTTCCGGACGGAGACGGCTTCGAATTACTGGATATGGTCAAAAGAGACTATCCTCAAACGGTGGCCATTGCAATAACCGGCTACGGCACAATTGAAGGTGCGGTCAAGTCTATTAAGCTGGGGGCTTACGATTACCTTACAAAACCGATTATCGATGATGAGCTGCGAATGGCGGTGGAGAAATCAATTAAACAACAATCGCTTATGAGCGAAAACGAAAGACTGCGTTTACAGCTCGAACAGAAATACCGGCTTGAAAACATAATCAGCCATAACTACAAGATGGCGAAGATTTTCGACCTTGTCGAGGCCGTTGCCGACAGCACAATAACAATCCTGATGGCAGGCCCGTCAGGTACCGGCAAAAGTATTTTGGCAAGGGCAATACACCATCGCTCCAGCCGGCGTGATAGGCCGTTTGTAGAGGTAAGCTGCGGAGCGCTGCCGGAGACTTTGCTCGAGAGCGAGCTTTTCGGCCATACTAAAGGTTCATTCACCGGGGCCGTCGGTGATAAAGAAGGCAAGTTCCTGGCTGCCGACGGCGGGACGATTTTTCTCGATGAAGTTTCAAATGCATCACCGGGTCTTCAGGTCAAGCTTTTACGTGTTCTGGAGGACAGGCAGTTTGAGCCGGTCGGCAGCAATAAGACCAAAACCGTTGATACGCGAATTATTATCGCTTCAAATCGCAACCTCGATGAGGAAGTAAAGCAAGGCAGGTTTCGGGAGGATTTGTATTATCGTATCAATGTAGTGACGATAGACCTGCCGCCCCTGCGTGAGCGAGTTGGTGATGTTCGTTTGCTGGTTGAGCATTTTTTACGGACGTTTTGTGCACAGCACAATAAAGAAAAGCTCGGCGTTACCGATGAGGCGATGGAATATTTAGAGCGTTACTCCTGGCCGGGCAATATTCGCGAGCTGGAGAACGTTATCGAGCGGGCGACATTGCTCAGTAAAAGCAGGTTCATCGGTCCCGATGACCTGCCAAGCTCTATTATGCAGGAGCAAGGCCGTAAGCAAAAGACATACAAGCCGGTGAGCTTGAAGGATGCATTGGCTGAGCCGGAGAAAAATATCGTCCGCCAGGCACTCGAAGCCAACCACTGGAACAGGCAGGCAACCGCAAAGGCGCTCGGCATAAACCGCACGACATTATTTAAGAAGATGAAACACTATGGCCTGTTCGCCGAGGCAGAACGGCTCGGTCTTACC